>Ga0105049_10007716_pt1 | contig 12477 bp, 9 predicted proteins | sample MAT06_FD_78087 | JGI IMG/M metagenome (GOLD analysis project Ga0105049, IMG submission 78087) | Freshwater microbial communities from Lake Fryxell liftoff mats and glacier meltwater in Antarctica - MAT-06 | ecosystem: Environmental > Aquatic > Freshwater > Ice > Liftoff microbial mat | place...
AAAGCAGCGGATGCGATGGTCGCCGCGCGGCGCGCACCGGGTTGCAACAGTTCGGGCGGCAATGCTCGACAACCGGCTCCACCGCCAAGTCACCCCAAAGCGCAAAGCCGCATGAGCAGCCCAGCTTTTTTACACTCCCCGACAAGGGGCAGTTTAGGACGGTTTGAGGGCCATTCACGACCGCTTTGCGGGCCGGTTGCTGCCTGACGGTTTGCGATCCCGGTGATGAACAAGCTGCCGTTCCCTCGGTACCACGACAGCGGGGCCAGCCTGATTGCCCAAAGTTGCCGAGCTGCGGCGCTGACAGCAGGGCCGATGTCACGCTGCAAGAAAGCCGCCGTCGACCGGGTAGACGGCACCAGTGCAGTACCGGGAGTCGTCGGAAGCAAGGAAGGCCACAAAGCTTGCCACCTCGGCGTTCGTGCCATATCGGCCCATCGCAATCAGGGCGCTGAAACCGGCGCGCGCAAGGCCGGGATCGTCGGGGGAGGCCTGGCGTTCGATGGATGCCATCATTGCATTGTCGATCGGCGCGGGCGCGACGGCATTCACGCGCACACCTGTTTTCGCGAATTCCAGCGCCGCTACGCGCACTAGGCCGTTGATGGCATGTTTGCTTGCGGCATAGGCGGCAAGCCCCGCCACGCCCACGCTGCCGGCGACCGACGATGTGCAGATGATGCTGCCGCGCCCGGCAGCCGCCATGGCGCCACCGATATGCTTCAGTGCCTGCCAGGTGCCACGCACGTTCACGCGCTGCACCAGATCGAAATCGTCGACCGCGATATGGGTCAGCGGCAGGATCGGTCCTTCGGCACCGGCGTTGGCAAAAAGGATGTCGGGCGTGCCGAACTGCTTTACGGTCGCGGCCAGCAGCGCAATGATATCGGCCTCCTCAGCCGGATCGCCCACGATGATGGCGCATGCAGCCGCCGGGCCGAGCGTTTCCGCGGCGGCATCCAGCCGTCCGCGATCCCGACCAGCAAGTACGATCCGTGCACCGTCTGCGGCCAACCGCCTAGCCACTGCCGACCCGATGCCACCGCTGGCCCCGGTGATGATTGCAACACGCCCATCGAGCGGCCGATGGCCGTTTTCGGTTTGTCGCGCCTGTGTCATGCGGTCTTCTTCCTCCCATTTCCGGCCCAATTGACCTGTAACCTGTTGTTTGTCCGTTGATCGTCAGCATTTGCTGTTCAACTGTTTCCCTTCGCGCAACTATAGGCCACCGCATGCGCTTTTCATCAAGGGTGCGTGCTCCCATAAATGACATTGACATCACTATCGCAAAAATAGAACATTGGCGCAAGAAGGGAGGATTAACATGGAGAGCAGCGCTTCGCGCACCACGCCCGCCGTTGCGGCCCCGGAGGCGCATCTTCGCCCTGACGCATACGCCCAGGCCCATGCGCTGCCGCCAACACGCAAGGGGCAGGAAACGCGCCTGCGCCTGCTGCTGGCAGCCGAGATCGTGTTCGCACGGGTCGGCTATGCGCAGGCGCGCGTAGCCGACATCGTGGCCGAGGCCGGAACCAGCCACGGGCTCTTCTATCGTCATTTCCCCGATCTCGATGCCATCCTTGTCGCGGTCCTTTCACGTTTGAACCAGCAGCTTCGCCACTCCAGCGGACGGATCGATGGCGAAGCGCTAGTGCCGACGCTTGCGCAGTTGCAACGCCGCAACATCCTGTTCTTCCGCGAATATGCCGAACACCGCCTGCTCCTGCGCGTGTCGCGCGAAGCAGCCGCACGCAACGGCCACGAATTCCGCGGCCTCTGGCTTCAAATCCGCGGCCGATTTGTCGCGCGCACGCTACGCTGGATCGAGGGGTTGGTCACCGCCGGCCATATCCAGCCTTTTGAAGACCCGGCGAGCATTGCCGAAGCTCTGAGCGCGCTGACCGAGCAGATGGCCTATGTGTCTATCGGGCTGGCAGACATCGCTCTCGATGACGAGCAGCTCGCTCAGCTGGGCCGGTCCTGCGGATTGATCTGGTACGCAGCCCTCTTCGGAGATGCACGCTGATGGCCACAGCGCTCGATCTGCTGAATATCGCGCCGTTCGTGCAATCGGCCGAACATGCGCTGTTCACGCAGCTTCGCGCTACCCCCGGGCTAGCCTTCAACCCCGAGCACGACGGGCCCGGCTTTTGGTCCGTCACCCGCCATGCCGAGGTAGCGGCCGCCGCGCGCGACCACCTGCAGCTCCTGTCGGGCGCCGGCACCCAGATCCGCGACCGCCGCGCCGAAGGCCATGGCCACCCCAGCGTCCACAATGCCGACCCGCCACTTCACGGGAAGTTGCGCGCCATCGTGCTACGGCCCCTTTCGCCGTCGGCGATCCGCGCGCGCACGGCGCGAATCGATGCCATAGCCCGTCGGCTGGTGGCCGCGATCGAACCGGGCGTCACGTTCGATTTCGTCGCGGATCTGGCCGTGCGTTTGCCGATGCTGGTGCTCGCCGACGTGCTGGGCGTGCCCGCTACAGAGGCTGATGCCCTGGTCTCATGGGCCAATCGCATGTCCGACGTCGGGGCAAGCGATGCCGAACAGGCCGATGCGCGGGCACAGCTGTTCGGATATTTCCGCGACCTGGCGGACGCCAAGCGTCGCCAGCCGGCCGACGATGTCGCAACTGCGCTGGTCCAATCGGATCTCGAAGCTGGAGCGCTCGATGCCTACTTCATGCTGCTGACGGTCGCCGGCAACGAGACGACCCGCTTCCTGCTGACCGGGGGCCTCGCGCAACTGTCTCGCCAGCCGGACGTCTATTCCGAGGTACGCGCTGACCGGCGCCTCATCGACCCGCTGATCGAGGAGATGTGCCGTTTTGTGTCGCCTGTCGCGCACATGCGCCGCACGGCAGCCCACGACTTGCTGCTGTCGGGAACGGCCATCCCGCGCGGTGGAAAAGTCGTGCTGTGGTTCGCCAGCGCCAATCACGACGAAACCGTGTTCAATCGTCCGGGGCAGCTGGAACTGGACCGGCAGGACAACCCGCATCTTGGCTTCGGCATCGGCGCGCACTTTTGCGTGGGCGCGCATCTGGCGCGGCTCGAAGCCCGGCTGTTCCTTGCAGCCCTGTTCGATCGTGTGGCGCGGTTCGAACTCGTTGGCACCCCCGAGCGGCTGCCCTCCAACTGGTTCACCGGCTGGACCAAGATGCCGGTTCGCCTGTCATGATTCTGGTAACCGGGGCCGCGAGCGGAATCGGCGCCGCGCTGATGGCGCTGCTGGGCGCGGCCGCCATCGGGCTGGACCGGGCCGATACGGAGATCGTGTGCGACTTGGCGGATCCGGCCTCGATCCGCTCTGTCGCCGCGGCAGTACCGGCCGGCTTGCGCGGCATTGCCCATGTGGCGGGCCTTCCAGGCACCGCCGACCCGAGAGCGATCCTTGCAGTCAACGCGCTGGCACCGGCCTTGCTGACCAAGGCACTTCTGCCTGCCCTTTCAGACGGCGCCGCAATCGTCGCTGTCTCTTCCGTCACAGCCGCGCGCTGCGACTGGGACAGGGCCCGGCTGGACCAGTTGTTGGCAGCCACCACCGCCGAGGCACTGGCCGCCGTCGACGGCATGGAAGGCGCACGTGCCTATGAACTGTCCAAGGCGCTGCTCAATCGCTGGGTGGTGCGCTCTTCCGCAGCGTTACAACCGCGCGGCATCCGGGTGAATGCTGTCAGCCCGGGGCCAGTTGAAACGCCCATCCTTGACGATTTCCGGGCATCGATCGGGCCGGATAGGATCGCCGCGGCCGAACAGCTTGCTGGGCGCCATGGCCGCCCTGCCGAAGTGGCGGCCGCTATTGCGTTCCTGCTTTCGGAACATGCCAGCTGGGTAAACGGCGCCGATCTTCGTGTGGATGGCGGCTATCATGCCGCCCGCCAGGCCGGCGAAGGCTGATGCAGATCATCCTGGTGCGCCACGGGCAGCCTGACGCCGAAGGCCACGGCCCGCAATATGATCCGCCTATTTCGTCTCGCGGGCAGGCACAGGCGGCACATGTCGCCCGCGTGCTGGCGGTTGAGCCGATCACCCGTCTTCTCTCGTCCGGGATGGCCCGCGCCGACATGACGGCAGCGCCACTTGCAAACGCACTGGGCCTGCCCCTTGTCATCGATGCGGGGCTGGGCGAAGTGGATCGCGGCGGGCGCGAATATGTTGGGCTGGACAGCATCCGCCAGCGCGGCACGGCGGAATGGAGCCGCTTCATGGCCGGGCCGCTGGAATATTATGGCGTCGATCCAGTGAGGTTCCGGGCGGAAACACTGGCCGCGTTCGACGCAATCCTGCGGTCAGACGATGCCGATACCGTCGCAGTGTTTACCCATGGCTTCCCCATCAACATCCTGCTCGCCCATGTCCTGGGCCTCGATCATGATGCGCGTTTCGTGCCATCGCATGCCTCGATCACGCGCCTCGTCGGCCGCGCCCTGTCGCAGCTGACGGTCGTCAGTGTGAACGAGCATGGCCATATCCCGGCCGATCTTCGATGAGCCTGCACCCCGGCCATATCGCCGCGTCGACACCGGATCGCCCAGCAGTCATGATCGGGGATGCCGTGCTGACCTATGGCGCGCTCGATGCCGGAAGCCTGGCGTTGGCGGCTTGGTTGCACAAGCAAGGGTTGCGGCAAGGCGATACCATCGCGTTGCTGATCGCCAACCGGCCGGAGTTTTTCGTTGCAAGCTGGGCGGCGCAGCGGTCCGGTCTTTATTATGTGCCGATCCCCACCCGGCTTACGCCGGCCGAAGTGGCCCATATCCTCACCGACAGCGGCGCGGCGCTGCTGTTCGTCGACCCTGACCTTCGGCCCCTTGCTGAAGCCGCTGCCCGCCTCAGCCCCATTCGGCTGTGCGATATGACCATCCCGGACGCAGACGAGCCGCCACCGCCGGCGATCGAAGGCGCCGACATGCTCTACACGTCGGGCACCACCGGCCGCCCGCGGGGCGTGCGCCAGCCGATAACCGGCGAACCGCTCGGCAGCGACAGCCGTCGGGTGAATCGCGCCCGCCAGCTTTTCGGGCTTGGCGCGGACAGTATCTTCCTGTCGCCTGCGCCGCTCTATCACGCCGCCCCACTGCGCTTTGCAATGAACCTGCTGCGCACCGGCGGCACGGTGGTGGCCATACCGCGCTTCGATGCGGCCGCCGCACTGGCGCTTATCGCCTGCCATGGGGTAACCCACAGCCAGTGGGTGCCGACCATGTTCGCACGCCTGCTGGCGCTGCCGGAAAATGTGCGCATGCGCACTGACCTTTCCAGCCACAGGGTGGCGATCCACGCCGGCGCGCCCTGCCCGCCATACATCAAGCGCCGGATGATCGACTGGTGGGGGCCTATCCTGCACGAATATTATTCCGGTACGGAAAGCATCGGCTTCACCCACGCCACATCGGCCGAATGGCTGGAACGGCCCGGAACCGTGGGCCGCGCCTTTGGTTCGACCATCCATATTCTGGGTGACGATGGTTGCAGCCTGGCGGCGGGCGAAACCGGAACTGTCCATTTCGAAGGCAGCGCGCCATTGTCCTATCACGGCGACGCAGACAAGACAGCGGCCGCCCACAGCCCGCAGGGCTGGGCCACGATGGGCGATGTCGGCCATGTCGATGCCGACGGCTATCTGTTCCTGACTGACCGGCGCGCCTTCACCATCATTTCGGGTGGCGTGAACATCTACCCGGCCGAAGTAGAAGCCGTGCTCGCAAGCCACCCTTCCGTGCAGGACTGCGCCGTGTTCGGCGTGCCAGACGCCGATCTGGGCGAATCCGTCTTCGCGTTAGTGGAGCCTGGGCACGATGCGCCTGCAAATCCAGCGCTCGCCGACGCGCTCAGCGACCATCTGCGCGAGCGCCTTGCACCATGGAAAGTGCCAAGGATCATCCGTTTCGGCCGCGTCGGCCGGACGGAAACCGGCAAGGTGGCCAAGGCAACGCTCCGCGAGACCCACAGCCGATTGGTAGCGACCGAAATGACAGACAAGAAAACCAGAAACCAACAAGTAAAAGTGGAGGATCCCTCGATGACCGACAAGCCCATGCCCCCATTGTTCACCGTTGCCCTGGCATCTGCCTCGGTCCTGGCCCTCATGGCGCCGCCCGCAAACGCACAGGCCGAAGCGCAGGCAGCAGATGCCGGTCTCGCCGACATCGTCGTCACCGCGCAGAAGCGCCAACAGAATCTGCAGGACGTGCCGGCCGCCATTTCCGCTTTTTCAGCCGAAGATCTGGCGCTTCGCGGCATCACCCAAACGAGCGACCTGATGGGCACGCTCCCCAACCTGCAGGTGACATCGGCCTATGGTAGCACCCAGCCCAATTTCTCTTTGCGCGGTATTTCGGTCGCCAATGAATTTTCGGCTTCCACGGCGTCGCCGGTCGGCGTCTACGTGGACGAAGTGTACCAGAGCTTCCGCGCGAGCCACGGCCAGCAACTGTTCGATCTGGACCGGGTGGAGGTGCTGCGCGGCCCGCAAGGCACGCTTTACGGCCGCAACACCACTGGCGGCGCTGTCAACTTCATCACCCGCCGGCCGGGCCTGGGCGAGGCCAACGGCTTTCTGACGGTGGGCTACAGCAATTATTCCACGCTTAGGATGGAGGGTGCAGCCGAAGCCACCCTGGTGCCCGACGCGTTGGGCATCCGCGTGGCCGGAGTGCGCGCGCGCGGCGACGGATACACGTTCAACCCAACGCTGGACCGCAACTTCGCAACGACGGATTCACTCGCCGGGCGTATCACCGCACGCTGGAAGCCCAGTGAAACGCTGGATATCACGCTGAAGGCCTTTGGGGCGCAGAACGATCCGCGCCAGGACATTCCCTACGGCATCGGCTATTTGCAGGGCCGCACCAATGCCGGCGGCTATTCGCGCTTCGACCGCCGGCCCGAGCTTGGTGGTCGAACGCTTCGTCAGGATGAAATCCAGGCTGACACCGCCGGACGCTATTTCACGTCTACAGTCGGTTTCTCGCTAACCGTCGATGCCGAACTTTCGGACAGTCTGACACTCACGTCGATCACCGGCTACGATTCCAGCCGCTTCCGCCTTTCACCCTTCGATTGCGACGGCTCACCCATCGACATCTGCGCCATCCGCTACAACAGCCAGAGCAAGAACTTCAATCAGGACCTCCGGCTGGCGTATGATGGCGACCGCCTGCGGGTGATCGGCGGGCTCTACTACGGGAAGGACGAGATCAACACCCAGAACGAACCTGACTTCTTCGGCTTCCTGCGGCCGCTGCTTCTGGGAGCCGGCGTTCCGGGCGGGTTCACCAACATCCCCATCGGTGTCGGCAATTCGCTGTCGACCATTCCGGCCTTCGCCCTCGATCCGTCGCTGACGCCCACGTCGCCGGGCTTCTGCGCACCGATCGTCATCAATCCAGGCGGCTTGTTCGATGCGCGCTCGCTCGCGGCATTCCAGTATGACGTGGCAACCACCAACTCGGCCGGTGGCACTGCCGCGCAGGCTGCCTGCGCGGCTGCCGGGGCGGCGCCCTTTGGACCGATCCTTGCCGACCAGCGCTTCACCCTCTCCCGCCCCTCGACCGCTATCTACGGCGAAGCCGCTTATGACATCACCGACGCGCTGACCGTCACGCTTGGCCTTCGCTACACATGGGACAAGGTGCGCTTCGAAGACGGCCGCACGCTGCTGTTCGATCTCGCTGGTACCAACGCCATCGCCAGCCTGGTGCCCTACAGCTTCCCGTACAATCCGTCGTTGCCCGCAGTGGACGAGCGGCGGGCCAACGGCCAGTTCACCGGCCGACTGGTCCTTGACTATTCCTTCACCGATGAGATCCTTGGATATGCAAGCTATAGCCGCGGATACCGTGCCGGCACCTTCAACGGGCTCGCCTATCAGGATACCAGCCAGGTTTACTTCCTCGATCCCGAGGAAGTGAGCGCCTTCGAAATCGGCCTGAAATCGCGCTTCGCAGACAATCGGGTGCAGCTGAACCTTGCTGGCTTCTATTATGATTATTCCAACCAGCAGATCGCCCAGATCATCGGCGCCACATCCTTCCTGCGCTCCGCTAATGGGCGGGTTTTCGGCTTCGAAGCCGAACTGGCAGCGCAAGTTTCGGGGCCTCTGCGCTTCGATGCGGCATTCGGTTACCTGAACACCGAATATCGCGGCAACACGGTCGATCTGTCCAATCCAGCCAGCCTGACGCTGGACATCAATGGCAACCGCTTCCCCAATGCGCCGGAAGTAACCTTTTCCGCCGGTTTCGACCTGACGGCGTATGAAAGTGGCCCGCATCGGGTGACGCTGCGCGGAGACACGCAATATATGGGCCGATATTTCTTCGACCCGTTCGGTGACTACGGGCAGGACCCGTGCGACGCGCCACGCGCTGGAACACTGGTCCTGCAGGCGACGCCGGAAATCGCCTGCGGAAACCCGGGCTACTGGCTGTTCAACGCGCGCGCCACTTACAGCTACGACGAGCGAATTTCCGTCAGTGTTTGGGGCCGCAACATCGCCAACAAATTCTATTATACCTACGGGCTCAACCTGAACGCATTCTATCAGGATTATTTCACGCGCGGTGCACCCCGGACCTGGGGCGTCGAAGCCACCATCCGCTTCTAAGGTCGGATCGAAAGGACGCCGGGATGATCGACACCGAACCGCTTCTGGCCACCATGTTGGAGGGCCGGCGCGAGCGCCGGCCGCTTCCACCCTATGCGCCGATGACCAACGATGCCATCCAGGCGTTGCTGGATGGCTGGTTCGCCACCCACGTGCCCGGCGCTCGCGTGGGCGGCATCGCCAGGCTGGGCGGCGGCGCGTCCAAGGAACAGTTCCGCTTCACGGTGGAGGGAGCCGGCGCTCCGCAACATATGGTGCTGCGCATGGACCCGCTGGAAGGCATCACCGAAACCAGCCGACGCCGGGAACATGAACTGCTGCGCGCCGTTGCAGGCGTGGTACCGGTGCCGGACGCGCTGTATCTGGATGCGGACGCCAGCCATTTCCCACAACCTGCGATTATCATGGCGCTGGTGCCCGGCACGCCAAAGCCCAGCGGCGTCGGCCTTTCCGTCACCGGCCTCGGCACAGTGCTGGGCGATCCGCTGCGCGGTCTCATTCGCCCGCAATATCTCGATCTCCTGGCCCGCATTCACGGCTTCGACTGGCGCTCGGCCGACCTTCCATCGTTTGGCCGGCCGCTCGACGATGCAAAACAGCCCACCCGCTGGCTTATCGGCTTCTGGAAAGAGCTTCTTGAACAGGATGTGGTGGCGCGCGAACCGGTCATCCGGCTGGCAACGCAGTGGCTCGAAGCGAGCATACCCGATTGCCCGGACCCGGTGCTCGTGCACGGAGATTTCCGCACCGGCAACTACCTGTTCGACGAGACGAGCGGACAGGTAACCGCCGTGCTCGATTGGGAAATGGCCTATATCGGCGATTTCCACGCGGACCTGTGCTGGCTGTTGCAGCCGGTGTTCGGCACCCGCATCGACGGCCACTTCCGGGTTAGCGACATCTTCGACGGTGAAGCTGATTTCCTGGCGGCCTACGAGGCCGCAAGCGGCAACAGAGTGAACGCATCGACCCTTCACTACTTCCGCATCTTCAATAACTGGAAAAGCTACATCCTTGTCTCGGTGCTGGGCATGCGCGCCGCGCGCAGCCGACATAACCATCAGGATGTTCTGCTGACCTTCCTCGCAGCCACCGGCCCGATGTTCGTCGCAGAGCTGGCCCGCCTGCTGGCTGCGCCTGTGGTCGTTGAAGGAGCCGGCGCATGAACCCATCTGTCGAGGACCGGCTGGCGAGCGCCGTGCGTGCCATCGAATGCGTGATTCTGCCCGCGCTTCCCGCCGATGCCGATCTCGCCCGCGAACAGGCGATGCTGGTGATGGGCCATATCCAGATCGTGCTGGCGCAATTGCCGGCGACCCCCGCATTCGAAGCCGGAGAAGCTGCCGATCTCACGCGGTTGGCGTGCATGGTGGCAGACTCCGCCGCCGGCGGAACCGCTACGCAAAGCGCAGTCGCCCGGCTGCGCAGCCTCGACCCTTCAGCCGCTCCTCCCGCGCGCACGGCCGACGCCCAGGATGCGATCGACGCCTTGCTCGTGGCGCTCGCCACCGATGGCAAAGCGGATGCCGTGCAACGCGTGCACAATGTGGTGCTCGCCCATGGCGCAGACCGGGCCGACAAGGACCGGCGCTGGTTCGCCGCGATGGGCTTCGATCTCGATTATTCCGGCGCCTGAACTTTGGCGGCCGGCGTATGACTGACGCTGCCGACAACCCTCGGATGCTGATTGGCGGGCAGTTGCGCAGCGCTCGGCGCACGTTTGCGGTCGAAAACCCGGCCACGCTGGCGGTGGTCGACCATGCACCCGATGCATCACCGGCGGACCTTGATGCCGCAGTCGCTGCCGCGCGTATGGCGTTCCCCGGTTGGGCGGCAACGCCCCTTGCTGATCGCCGGTCCGCGCTTCTGGCCATGGCGGACTCGCTGCACGCCGATATCGGCGCCATGGCACCGCTGCTGACGGCCGAGCAGGGCAAGACCCGTGCCGAGGCCGAGCGCGAAGTGCGATCGGCAGCCGACTGGTTGGCCGGCACGGCGGCGCTCCCTTGGGACACGGGCATGGTCGCTGATCCGGCTGGCAGGGGCAGCTTCAGGCGCTACTTGCCGATGGGTGTGGTGGGGGCGATCGTGCCTTGGAACTATCCGCTGCACATCGCCGTCATGAAGCTGGCGTCCGCGCTTCTGGCCGGCAACTGTGTGGTCCTGAAACCATCGCCGGTCACACCCCTCACCAGCCTCCGCCTCGGCACTATCGCGGGGCATCTGCTGCCGCCCGGCGTGCTCAACATCCTGTCCGGCAGCGACGAGCTCGGCTCATGGCTAACCGCGCATCCGGGCGTGGACAAGATCAGCTTCACGGGTTCCACCGCCACCGGCCGGCGGGTCATGGCGGCCGCCGCGCCTACACTCAAACGCCTCACGCTTGAACTGGGCGGCAATGATGCCGCCATCGTGTTGCCTGGTGCGGACCTCGACGCCATCGCCCCTGTCTTGTTTCGCAGTGCCTTTCGCAACGCCGGGCAGGTCTGCATCGCCACAAAACGTCTCTACGTGCACGACAGCCTCTACGACTCGATGCTGGACAGGCTGGTCGCCATGGCCCGCGCCACACTGGTAGGCGACGGCGCTGCGCCCGGCACCCACATGGGGCCCGTCGCTACCGCTGCGCAGCGCCGCCAGATCGTTGCTCTTCGGGACGACGCCGTCCGGCGCGGTGCCCGCATCATCACAGGCCTCGCGCCAGACGGCCCGGGCCATTTTCTCCCCATCATGCTTGTCGAAAACCCGTCGGACGAGGCAGAGCTTGTCCGCGCCGAACAGTTCGGCCCAATCCTGCCCGTCTTACGCTTCCATGAACCGCAGACGATCGCGGCCCGGGTTAACGACACGCCCATGGCGCTCGGCTGTTCCATCTGGGGCCCATCGAAGGCAGCGCTGGACACGGCCCGGCATATTATCTGTGGAACAGTCTGGATCAACGAAGCACCGACCCTTCATCCCGCAAAGCCGTTCGGCGGCATGGGACAGTCCGGCTTCGGCCTCGAAGGCGGTGTTGAGGGATTACATGCCTGCTCCGCACATCAGAGCATCAATTGAACCATCAGCAGAATAATTCCTCGGTCGGACCAATTCCGATGCCAAGTATTTCGACTTCGGGAGGCCGCAAGTGGTCATGCTGGCGCCTGTTGCGTTAAATGTCGGCTTTCGGGTAACCGGCAGGCGGCCGCAAGTGACCGCGATGCGGGGCGTAATCCGGTCAGTCCGATTATCGACGGGAAGCTCGGGTAACGTCACCGTAACGTCGGGGACACAAAGTCCGGTCTGCAGCGCCCAGTCCAGGACGTTCGGAGATACCAACTTGTCTCCAACAGGTTGTTTAGTGCCTCATCGCGATCGAACGACGGGTCGCAGGCAATTGCTGCCCGCGACCAAAACCTTTGACGCCATTACGCCATCTTTTTGTCTACGCCAGAGCACGCCTACGTAACATAGTATAGCGTAGGAAATGGTAACTCTGGCGCACTGGAGCGGGCGAAGGGATTCGAACCCTCGACGTCAACCTTGGCAAAGTTATAACCTGATTGCCCGCTAGCGATTGCCTCGGTAGTTGGCCGCAATGTCTGCCTTGGGGCGAATAAGGGGTCAGGCTTCAAGTTCATAAGCCGCTTGCTGCCGATATATTGCTTTACTCAACTGACCTCGCCTTGCAGCATAGCTTGCGCAAAACGCCGCAAAAGACTTGTCCAGACGTCCCCGCTCAGGGTGTCGATCGTCATCCCGACTTGCTGGCGATAGGCGTCAGCAATCATGTCGGTGTCGTAACCCCCACCGCGGTCTAGCGCAATTCGCCGAAAATATTGCTCGTCGGCGCCATAGGCTAGTGAATTGTTGGGAAAGCGAGCC
>Ga0105049_10007718_pt1 | contig 12476 bp, 10 predicted proteins | sample MAT06_FD_78087 | JGI IMG/M metagenome (GOLD analysis project Ga0105049, IMG submission 78087) | Freshwater microbial communities from Lake Fryxell liftoff mats and glacier meltwater in Antarctica - MAT-06 | ecosystem: Environmental > Aquatic > Freshwater > Ice > Liftoff microbial mat | place...
AACGGGGAAGAGGCTTTCCGCCTTTTTCTAAAGGACAAGTGGAATCTTTGCATCTTCGATGTGATGATGCCTGTAATGGACGGGTTCACGCTAGCCCGCGAAATCAGAAATCAAAATAAAGATTTGCCGATTATTTTCCTCACAGCAAAAGCGATGAAGGAAGATGCAATCGAAGGATTCAAAGCAGGAGGTGATGATTATATCACGAAGCCTTTTAGCATGGAGGAATTGCTGATGCGTATCCGCGCGATATTAAAACGTACCGAAAAAAGCCCTGAAGAAGCTCCGACCTACGATTACGCTATTGGCCAATACAGTTTCAATCCAACACTTCAACAGCTTACTCGTGGTGAAGTATCCCAGAAGCTTACCTCACGTGAAGTGGATCTTTTAAAACTTCTTTGTAAAAACATGAACCAGACGCTGGAGCGGAATTTTGCCTTACGGGCCATCTGGTCAGACGATAATTACTTCAACGCCCGCAGTATGGACGTTTACATCGCCCGCTTGAGAAAATACCTGGCAAACGATCCGAATATCGAGATTCTTAACGTTCACGGGAAAGGGTTCAAGCTGGTAGATCGCTCTATGGTTCATTAATGCTGAAGTTCACTAGCTTTTTGTAGTTAAACAGGATCGGTAGCAAGGCAATGCCAACAACTCCGGCACAAATGAGATAGGCCCAGCGGATATTGTCGGCAGTGTTGAAGAAGCTAATCGAAAAGATTGCACTGAGGATCACCCTGAATAATATGTTAATCGTCTGAAACACAGAGGAAATTCTTCCAATCTGTTGATTAGGAACATGATTGAATAAGTAGGTGGTTCTAAGGACGCGCGCGCCTGCATTGCTTATGCCGAGGAATAGCGTTACCCACGAAAACACCATTACATTGTAGTTGAATGCGTATGTAATGTAAATGGCGATGGCCCCAATCATCAACAGTATTATTCCCAAAATGAAATTAAATTTTTTGAAGAGCCATACAATGCCGGCTCCTGCCAGCAGTGCCCCAACTGAATAAAGTACTTCTGCAAATGCATAAAGTCCAGCTCCCGCCTTCAGATGACGGTCGATGTAAACGGGAAGTAATTGCTGCACGGTAATTAGCAGCACCACAAAAATTGCATAGGAAGCATTCCCGAAAAGAAACAGTAACGGATGCTTCTTTAAGAAAACAAAGCCAGTGCGAATGCGCGCGAAAACAGAGCCAGATTCTTTATGTCTCCTGGCACTTGGGGTGTAACGGATTTTAAGAATAAGGATGATTCCCAGGAGATACGTTATTCCGTCGAGCAAGAATATTTCCTGCAAAGACCATGGTTCAAGTCCGTGTTTTATCGGCAACGACCATCCGAAAAGGGTGAGGTCTCCAGCAGGAATTCCGCTGAGCATTAATGCTGCCAGAGCGCCGGAGCCGATGCTTACAGATTGCCCGATTATCTCTGCCCAGGAAGTAAAATGCCCGTAATTGGAAGGGTCGCTCACTTCTTGTCCAAAGGCATATAGTGCAGGGTAATGAATATTATATACGAAGATAGTCCCCGAAAAGACCGCTATGACAGCCCAATCGGGGACAAAGCCTGTATAAAAGCCTAAGGCAGCAACACCGCCTAGCAAGACCGCCCCGAAGATGTTTACTAAAAGGAAAACTGATTTTCTTGAATAATGATCGATGAGTGAGCCAGCGTAGATTCCCCAGAACATCATAACAAATGTTGTGGTGGCATACATCCAGCCGAACACCTCTGGCTTTCCGAGGATTTTGGTGAAATACCAAGGTATTGCCAGCATGCTGATGCCTTGCGCGAAGCCTGAAACCGCATTGGCGGTAAAAAGAAGGCGTAGCGCAGGAGGGTTTTTCAACGGGACGAAATGTAATTGCGAATTACGGGATTAGAAATCAATGTCGTTTAGTTAAAGCCTTGCATCTGAAAATGGATTTACGATAAACGATTTACGATCACATCCAGGCAAGATGGGGAAGTTGATTTGCTTTCGTTCACACTACTGATTACAACGATTTCGCCCATAGGCGCCAATACACTGTAATTGTTCCCGGTGTGAAGGATATCGTTATTTGGCACAAGGTAACCGTAAACCTGAGTTCAATAGATGATGAAATGCTAGATAAAGTCGCCTGCAGAATTCGCGGTATTTGCAATGAGTCTGAGCGGACCAGTATATGCCAGCACGTTCTTTTGAAATTAAATAGAGTCCGGCTATAAAGTCTCCTGATGTCGTTGCACTAGTCCGAAAAGTGCTCATCCCGCCCAAAAGCGGGACTGCGCTTTTTCGGCCTTCGTGTGCCTAATCAGAAGCCACTATAGTTCTGACTCCTGGCTCTGTCCACAAACTCTAATTAAAAAGGACTCGAATATCTTGAGTCATTAATTAAATTTTCATCTGTTAAAGTTTTCAAAAAGGCGACCAAAGCGGCCTTATCGTTCTCACTTAATTGCAATCCTCCATTGGGCAATTGCTGTTGAAAAGAAGCGTCTAATGTGGAGGAATTCGTAACCGAATTATAATGATCCACTACCTGTTCGAGTGTTCTAAAACGCCCATCGTGCATATATGGGTGAGTTAATTCAACATTTCGCAATGTGGTTACTTTAAACTTTGCTTTATCTGCAACATTATTGGTAACATTTTGTCTTCCGATATCGGTAACAGCTGCATCGTTATCCAAACCATTGTTCATGTATTTGTCATTTTCAAAATTGGCTCCTCCATGGCAATGCTGGCAGTCGGCACCGGAAGCATTGGGAAATGAGGGATTGTATTCCGTAAAAAACAAAAAGCGACCGCGCTCCTCATCGGCCGTGAGGGTTGCAGTACCTGCCAGATAACCATCAAATTTTGAGCGATAAGAAACAATAGAGTTCATAAACTGCTCCATTGCTTTCGACATTTTTTCGTCTGATATTTCCTCTGAGCCAAACACCTTTTTAAATTGGGCTCTATAAATTGGACTTGAGGCAAGCTTAGCAACTACATTTGGCAACGTTTCGTGCATTTCCAATACATCCTGGATTGGCATTAACGATTGATCACGAAGTAAATCTGCTCTTCCATCCCAGAAAAAACCGTTAGAATTCCATGCCATATTAAAAACACTCATGGAGTGTCTTCCACCCTGCAGTCCAAGTACACCTGTCGAAAATTGGTTCGTGTCGGCGAAGGCTGTCTTTTGATTGTGGCAACCTGCACAAGACATTTGGTTGTTGCTGGAAAGCAATGTTTCATAAAATAACATTCTTCCTAATTTGACACCTTCCTCTGTTAAAGGATTATCGGCTGCAATTTGAGGAGGCGGAAATGTTCCATATTCTAGAATGTATGGATGATTAATTTCTCCCTCTTCCTCTTCCTCTTTTGTGTCTTTTTTACATGATTCGGTGGTCAATATTAAAATCATCGCAACAAAGAGAAAGCCCGATAAGACTATTTTTTTCATTGTTTGAATTTATCGTTATCTAAAAACGTATAGTCTGTTAATGCCTTGAAGAAGCTAACTAAATCTTGTTTTTCCTGACTGGTTAAATGTAGCGGTTTTATGAATTCGCTTTTATTTTTATGGTTTTGCCCCCCGTTGTTATAGTGTTCAATTATTTCCTCCAATGTTTGAATAGAACCGTCGTGCATGTATGGCGCTGTAAATTCTATATTGCGTAAAGTAGGCACTTTAAATAAACCTCGATCACTTTCCAGTTTTGTTAAACGCATTCTCCCGCTATCTGCATAGATTTCATACAACCCATTGTTTTCAAAGGCATAATTTGTAAAATTAAAACCTGTGTGGCATTGCGAACAGTTTGTTTTGTTGCTCATAAAAAGGGTAAACCCATTTCTTTCGTTTTGTGTTAAAGCGGTATTATTATTTTGAAAAAAGTATTTATCAAATCTGCTATTTCCGCTTAAAAAACTTCTTTCAAAGTTTGATATCGCCCGGGTTAACACAAAAGGATCAAATTCCCGACCGTAACATTTTAGGGCATCGTTATGATATTCAACATTGGCGTTTAGTTCCGCAGAGATTTCAACGATATTATGATTAAACTCATTATGTTCCTGTATTGGAACTAATACCTGCATCTCCAAAGTAGGCACACCACCAGCTCTTGTATAATAAGGATTGTAGGCTAAGTTTATTAATGTTGGGACGTTACTTGTTCCTTCTTCAAAATTGTCGCCAGCGCTCATAGCAACATTGTCGCTGAAAAATAATTCGGGTTTGTGGCATGATCCACAGCTTATAGTATTGCTTTTTGACAGCTTCGTCTCATAAAACAATTTTTTACCAAGCAACCATCGCTCTTTAGTGAATTCATTTCCTGAAGGAAAGTTTATTGACGGAAAACCTTCAGGTATTGATAGAATTTCTTCTTCAATATTTATTACCAAATCTTTACTACAACTAAATATAGAAATGGTAAGAACAAAAAGAAACAATATGAATATCCGGAGGTTTTTCATGCTGTTTTCATTCAACAATTATTTTTTGCGAAATAACTTCACCCGAGTTTGTTCTCAAAAGCAAAAAATACGCTCCACTGCACGGGATATTTATCTTATTATGTGTAGTGTTTTGTAGCGGGTATGTTGAAATAGTCCTTCCGGTTAAATCAATTATTTCCGCATTAGACAATGAGTAATTTGTATTAGAATTATTAATGTAAAGTTCTCCATTATTAGGATTAGGATAAATTGAAATACCAAACTCATTTGGAAGAGACTTAATGCTTGTTGATAAGCCGTCCCCTGGCGAAAAGACGAAGTCTCTGAAGTTTTGTAAAACCGTTAGATCGGTGGCGTTTGCCCCATGGTCAATTGGGCCTAGTGTTACATTAATGCCTTTTAAAGCCTGAGTGTAATCCGCATCTAAATTTACATATATATCATTTCCATTTGATACGCCGGCTGCCATTTTTGTTTGTGAGAAATAATTCGCATTCCATAAACCATGCATTTCGTAAGAGGTATTTAGGGACGCACCAGCCCTTCCTTCAATTGCTATAAATCTAAAGCCTGATGCCCAGCCCCAATGCATTGATGGTGCTTGTGGAGCGAGAGGGTTTGGTGATACATATAACGCGGGATCTGTATTGTTGTAAGTGGCAGGTACTCCAATGGAGAATGTAATTCCTTCCACGTTTGTAACATTATAGTTTCCTAAAATTTTGGAGACATTAGCAGAACCTTTTGCAAGGACAATCACATTGTCTGGCAAGGCAAGCGTTTGTCCACCATCGTGTATGATGACAAACTTTGACATGTAATAATCAATTCGGGAAACATTCAGGTTATTTCCTAAGTCGTTAGTTGATGCTTGATTAAAAGCAAAGGGATTAGCGCCTAACGTGTGCTTAACGGTTAGGTACACGTTCTTTTGTGCAAAGGCATTAAGACTAAAAACTAATACCAAAATTGACATTGAAAATTGCTTTCTCATTTTATGTTATTTTAAACGAAGATAGGTCTTATTTAATTATTCCAGTGTGAAGGCCTATTCCGGTTATATTGAAAGGAAAGTAGTATGGGTTTTGAATTGTGTTTTCGGTACGTTAGCGATACAGCCTGCGAAGTGTTTAACGCAAGGCGTTTTTATCCTGTGAGGATTGCGTTTGTCGTTGTTTTTTTAAAATTCGCCATAACAGATACATCTGGTGCAACAGAGGTTTTTTTAGTTTTGCTTCGCGGCTATTGCAAGTCACACCTATGAATCGCTAAACGCGATATTTAATATGCCTTTTTTGCGGCTGGTCAGATATGCTTTCAAGGAATTCGATTGGGAAAAAATTGATTGTAGATCGTTGCCAGGTCTTGTCGGAGAAAGGTGCAGCGTTGCAATTATTAGTCTGTCGCTTTGATCATTTTTCAAAATGGTTTAGTTTTTATCGTTAGGGCTTCCTTTTAATTGGCGGCTTGTCGATGGTTCTTGTGTCGTTCAATATACTTACCTGCAATGAAGTGACACTTGTTGGTAAATGAGAAGTATATTTAATACAGACAACGCCCAGTGTTCTTATTTTAGAGGACAGATAACTCACGCGTGCTCTACACTGTTACTGAATCAATAGAAAAGCTAAAGAAGTACTGTGCTTACCAGGAGCGCAGTCAGAGCGAGGTGCGCCGGAAGCTGGGTGAAAACGGGATTAAGGGCGAAGATGCGGAGTTTGTGATTTCGGAGCTCATCACAGAGGGGTTCCTGAACGAAGAGCGATTCGCCAGGGCGTTTGCAAGGGGAAAATTCAGGGTGAATAAATGGGGAAGACGAAAAATAGAAGCAGCCTTAAAACAGAAAGGCGTGTCTCCGTTTTGTATTCGTCAGGGAATGTCAGAGATCAAAGACGCTGAATATGAATCAACAATCAGATCGCTTTTTCAGAAGCTGAAAGGGACAAAAACCCTGAAAAGCAGGGCCGAATTTGCAAGGATTGTAAACAGTTTGAGGGCGAAAGGCTTTGAGACTTCGCTGATAATGAAAATTGCGGGATCGGGTGAGGATGATATGGCCGACTGAAATGGTGCTGTTGAATTATTTGGAAACACTAATTCCCAGGTAATCCGGAAACCAGGTCAGGGAAAACGCCAAGGATGAGCGTTATCATAATCCCCGCAATCACGACAATATTAAAAGCCAGGTTTGTTCTAATCTTTTCAAGTGGCGGAACGTCGTTGTTGAAAGCATAAACAACCGGCCTGAAATAATAGTAGATACCGATAAGGGAACCGACAATTGCTATGATCACAATGATGTTCAGGTTGGCTCGCATGGCATTTACGAAGATGAAATACTTGGCGAAAAATCCGGCAAGCGGCGGAATTCCAGCAAGCGAAAACATTGAAATAACGAGTGCAAAGGTGAGCAACGGATTGTTTTTCGAAAGGCCTTTAAACTGATCCATCGGCAGCTCATTGTTAACCCCACAAAGGCTCATCACCACTGCAAATGAAGTAACAGATGCGAATGAATAGGCTGCGGAGTAATAGAAAATGGCCGAAGCAGACAGCTCATTCAAAGCGAGCATAGGAAGCAACAGGTAGCCGGCATGTGCTACGCTCGACCAGGCCAACATTCTTTTTGTTTCGTTTTGGAGAACACCAGAGATGTTCCCGAGTAAGATTGTAGCTGCGCAGATAACCCACAGAATCTGGTACCACGAGTTTTCCGCAATCGCACTGAAGCAAGTGTCGTAGAGCCGGTAAAATGCCGCGATACCTGCCGTCTTTACCACAGTTGCCATAAAGGCAGTAATCAGCACCGGCGAACCCTGGTAAACGTCGGGTGTCCAGAAATGGAAAGGAACAACGCCGATCTTAAAGGAAAGGCCGATCATTATAAGAATCACTCCAGTATGGAAAATCACCGGAATCTCATCAGTATCATTTACATAATCTGAAATCACAGCGAGGTCGAAGCTGTTTGTGACACCGAACATCAATGCGATCCCAAACAGCAGGAAGCCGGATGAGAAAGCTCCCATCAGGAAATACTTTAGAGCTGCTTCGTTCGATGATAGGTTCATCCTTCTGCTGCCTGCAAGAATGTAGAGCGCAATAGAAAGGATCTCAATTCCGATAAACAGCATCACCAGGCTTGAATAGCTTACCATTACCAGCGCACCGGTAAGTACGAAGATCATCAGCGCATAAATATCCGCGATATGGCTATCCTCATTCCTGAAATGATAGGTAGCTAATAGCATGATCATCAGCACCACAACAATCATGAGCCCTGTAAATGACACTGCATAGTTATCATACAGCATCATATTGAACCACGTGATTGTGGTGTTCCAGTCCATCGCATTTAAAACAAATGCGGCTGCCAAACCTGTTATCACCACAGGAAGCAGGATCTTTTTCATTCCGTAGGCTCCCAGAAAAAGAACCAGGAATCCGAGCAGCGATAGAAGTACCAGTGTTGACATATCAGGAGGTCGGTACCAGGTGTTTAGTAATTTCTGAAAGCAGGTATTTTACCGACTCGTCTGTAAGGTTGAAAATAAACTGCGGATAGATTCCAAAAAAGACAATCAAGCCTACAATTGGAAAGAACACCAGTTTTTCTGAAGTACTCAGGTCTGCGAAATAGCCTTGCCTGCCTTGCCCGGGAACCGCTGCGGAGTGACTTTCAGCTGGAATCCCGACTACTCCGTCTTTAATAATTGAAAGCTGAGACGATTCGCCCAGCATGCTCACCTTGTAGGCACGCAGCATATAAACAGCACCAGCAACAATAGTTAACCCGGCAATTGCGGCAAACCAATAGCTATATTCATACAAAGTATTGAGTAATAGAAACTCTCCGATAAAACTGTTAGTTAGCGGTAATGCAATGCTTGCAAACGTAATAACCATGAAGACCGAAGCGAAAACCGGCGCCTTCTGCCTTATTCCTCCGAGCTTGTCAAGTTCTGTTGTTCCCATTCGGCTTTGGATTATTTCTACTACGAAGAACAACCCAACCACATTGGTTCCGTGTGCAATCATCTGGATAAGCGCACCCTGAAAACCAGTGCGGCTCTCTGATAAAGTGAATAAGCCTGCTGTGATAAGTCCTACGTGAGCAATTGATGACCAGGCAAAGATTCTCTTTAGGTCTTTCTGGGTCATCGCAATCCATGAAGCATAAACAATTCCTGCGATGCAAAGGATAATCACCATGTCGCGGTAAGCCATTACTGCGTTAGGAACTACAGGAATCATCCACCTCATCATGCTGTAAATCCCCATCTTCAGCATGATTCCGGAAAGGAGCATTGTTCCAGCATTGGGAGCCGTAAAATAAGTATCGGGCTGCCACGAGTGGAAAGGCAAGAGCGGGATTTTTATTGCGAATGCCAGGAAGAATGCCCAGAAAACCCAACGTTGGGCAGCCGGGTCGATACGTAATGCGTAAAATGCATCAACACCAAAGCTTCCGCCGGGCGTCTGAAGGTAAAGCCAGATAATTCCTGCAAGCATCAGCAGGCTTCCGGATAAGGTGTAGATGAAAAATTTGAAGGTTATCCTTACCCGGTTTTCTCCACCCCAAAGCAATATGATGAAATAAATAGGTATCAGCGCAAGTTCCCAGAAGATATAGTAAAGGAAAGCGTCAAGTGAAACGAAAACGCCCACCAGCGCACCTTGCATCATCAGTACAAGAAAATAGAACAGCTTTGAACGTTGAAACTCTCTATTCCAGGTTGAAAGAACGATCAACGGTAACAGGAAATTGGTAAGAATCACCATTAGCATTGAAATGCCATCCAGCCCGATAAAAAACCGTGCTCCAAACTGCGTTATCCAAGGGATGTTTACAATGCCCTGCTCATTCACCATTAAAGGCGAATTCCTCATGTTAATGTTAAAGGCATAAATCGCATAACCAGTCAATGCGGCCTGTATCAGCGTTGCAATGAAGGCCGCTCTCTTTGCGAATTTTGAAGGCAACATGAGAATCAGCAGTCCCGCGATAAACGGAAAGACAAGGAGTGCAACTGAAATTGCCGGCGACAGTACTGGAGGTGGGTGATTCGCCATGCCTAGTTGAGAAAGCTGTTAGCCGCAAGGATGACCAGGATTCCGACCACCATAGCGAAAATGTAAAATCCGACATTTCCCGTTTGGAGAAAGCGGAAAGTTCGTGAACCAATCACGATCACCTGACCGACTCCGTTAACGATCCGGTCGATGACCTTTACTTCAATAAACCGGTAAATAAGCGAAGATGCGGCTAGAACAGGTTTAACAATCAGCCTGTCGTAGATTTCATCCACGTAATATTTGTTAGCCAGTAAACGCTCGTAACCCGGGATTTCTTCTGAATCGTCGGCCGGAACATGTCCATTGCGCAGGTACCGGATTCTTGCGTAAAATACTACAGCCAGAATCGCCAGGACAGAGACTCCCATCAGAATATATTCGGTTTCGTGAGAGAGGTGCGTATGTTCAACCTCCTCAATGATTTGGGCCGACCCGGCAAGCAAAGGTGCGAAGAAACGATCCAGCCAGTGATTGCCACCCAATACTTCCGGGATATTGATAAAACCGGCAAAGACAGAGCAAATTGCAAGAATTACCAACGGAACGGTCATAGTTTTTGGCGATTCATGGAGATGGTGCTCCTGCTCATGGCTTCCACGAAACTGACCGTGGAACGTGAGGTAATAAAGGCGAAACATGTAAAAGGCAGTAAGTAGTGCCCCACCAAGAGCCAGGGCCCAGAAAAGGACATTGTGTTGCTCAAAAGCAGCTGCAAGGATCTGATCTTTCGAGAAGAAACCAGCCAGCGGCGGAATTCCTGCGATAGCAATTGTCCCGATTAAGAATGTGAGATGGGTTATTGGAAGATGCTTTTTTAAGGCACCCATCTTCCGGATATCCTGTTCGCCACCCATCGCGTGGATCACCGATCCGGAACCGAGGAACAATAGGGCTTTGAAGAATGCGTGGGTAAAAAGATGAAAGTAAGCTGCTGAGTATGCGCCGAGTCCTAAAGCGAAGAACATATATCCAAGCTGAGATACGGTTGAGTAAGCGAGGACTTTCTTGATATCATTCTGCTTTAAGGCTATCGTGGCCGCAAAAAGAATCGTGCAAAGACCAACAATGGTTATTATTTCCTGGGTAAAAGGGGCAAGAGTGAAAAGAACATTGGAGCGGATAATCAGGTAAACGCCAGCGGTAACCATCGTTGCGGCGTGGATAAGCGCTGAAACAGGTGTCGGGCCGGCCATCGCGTCGGGAAGCCATGTGTAAAGTGGCAGCTGAGCCGATTTGCCTATCGCGCCGATGAACAAAAGAAGTGTTGCGTTGCGAATAATCGGATCATCAATAGGAATTTGCATCGCTTCAAAGGAAATGCGGCTATACTCAAGTGAGGAAAACCTTAGGTATAACAGGAAAATCCCAAGTAAAAGACCAAGATCCCCGATACGGTTCATGATAAAGGCCTTGTTTGCTGCTTTATTATATTCCGGGTTTTTATGCCAGAAGCCGATGAGCAGGTAAGAGCAAAGTCCAACGCCTTCCCATCCTATGAACAACATTAAGTAATTACTGCCCATTACAAGAACAAGCATGAAGAACACGAAGAGGTTGAGGTAGGCAAAGAACTTATGGAAGTTCTCATCGTCGTGCATGTATCCGATTGAATACACGTGAATAAGAAATCCTACGCCGGTAATTACCAGCATCATCATTAACGAAAGCTGATCAAGCTGAATGCTGTAGTTAACATTTAGCTTCCCGATATTTATCCATTCCAGATATAGAATCCGGATCGGCTCAGAATCGGGGGAAGATGCAAAAGGGATAAAGATACCGACTGCAAGAAGGAATGGAACGAGGATTAATAAAGAGGCAATAGATCCAAGAACATTGCGGGAAATTTTCTTCCCCATAAAGACGCAAAGCAGGAAGCCGGCAAGCGGAAGCAAAGGAATAAGCCAGGCGAATTTTTCCATTTATCTTGATTTTTTCGCTTGGATTACCATTTAAGATTTTTCAATGCATTGATATCCGTCGACCGTATGTTTCGGTATATCATAACAAGGATTGCCAGCCCAACAGCTACTTCGGCTGCAGCCACCACCATAATAAAAAACACGAAAACCTGCCCTGACTGGTTGCCAGAATAACGGGAGAAGGCCGCAAGAAGGATATTCACCCCATTAAGCATCAATTCTACAGACATAAAAATGATGATGAAGTTGCGGCGAAGCAATACGCCCATCACCCCGATTGAAAACAATACGGAGCTAAGAAACAGGTAATGATTAATTCCAATTTGTCCGAACGCCCGCTGTATCTCTTCCATCGTTAATCGTTAATGTGCTTTTTACCAAGAATTACAGCTCCGACCATAGCAGAAATAAAGAGGATGGATGCGACTTCAAAAGGCAGAAGAAACTCGTGAAACAATATATATCCGACGCCTTTTGCTGTCCCGAAAGTTCCGGGAATCTGGGTAGGCGGGTTCATAGAAAAACCTTTAAGCGACCCGGCAAGTATTACCATCAGTAAACATCCGGAAATAACCGCAGCAAGCTTGAGAAGAAATGGTTTATGCGGTTCGTTTTCCTTGTTCAGGTTGAGGTACATGATCACAAAAAGAAATAATACCATGATTGCACCTGCGTATACAATAAGGTTTACGATGGCAAGAAAATGAGCGTCTAACAGAATATAATGTCCTGTAATAGAAAAAAAGCAGATGATTAGCCATAGAACACTGTAAACAGGGTTCTTTGAGAAGACAACCATCAACCCGGAAACAATAGTAAGTACGGCAAGAACCAGGAAAGCAACTGAAGACATGCAGGGTTTTTAGTACCGCGGCGAAATTAGTAGATTTTTTAACTGTTTTATCAATCCGGATGAGATTTGTAGCCGGAATTATTTTTATAGGTCGCGAATCAATATTTCCGATTAATATCGGTGCTGGCTTTATGAATGGTATTGGGGTTTTTGCAAACCTGGA
>Ga0105049_10007727_pt1 | contig 12468 bp, 15 predicted proteins | sample MAT06_FD_78087 | JGI IMG/M metagenome (GOLD analysis project Ga0105049, IMG submission 78087) | Freshwater microbial communities from Lake Fryxell liftoff mats and glacier meltwater in Antarctica - MAT-06 | ecosystem: Environmental > Aquatic > Freshwater > Ice > Liftoff microbial mat | place...
ATGACCAAACCAAAGAAGCCCCCCGAGAAGTCAGCATCCGAGCAGCCGGACCAGAGTCTCCTCGACGCGCTGGAGGACCTGCCGCTCCTCCGTAGCGAGCTGGTGAACGGCAAGCGCGTCCTAACCTGGGTGTTCCCGGACGGAACGACCCGGCCGGGTCCCGATACGTAACCCGTTGCGGTCGATCCGGCCGAGGTGTACTCATTTAGGGTAACTCATGTGGAGCACAGCACAGATGCACAGGACGATCTCAGGCCCCGGCGGGGCGCACATTCAAGGATTCGGACGCCGCGGCCTGCTGATGGCCGCCGCTGATCAGGGCGGCGGAGCTGGTGGACAGCCCAACGGTGCCCCCAACGGTGCCCCCAACGGTCAACCAGGCGGTCAACCAGGCGGTCAGCCGGGGGGCGCAGGTGGTGACCCGGCGAACCTCTCCGAGGCTTCCCGCAGGGAGGTCAATGAGCTGGTCAACCAGGCCGTCAACGGTGCGATGACCAACCAGCTCTCACGCTTCAAGAAGCAGTTCACCGAGGAGATCACCACGACCCTCGGCTCCACGCTGTCGCCGATCAGCGAGCAGCTGAAGATCCTGGCGGAGCGCCAGACGGCTCCCGCCCAGGGTGGATCTCGTGGCCGCGCCGCCGAGGGCGGCGGCGAGCTGCCGCAGGAGGTCAAGGACATGCTCCTGCGCAACGAGGCTCGGATCAAAGAGCTGGAGCAGTCCAACAAGAACGAGCGCGACATGCGCGAGCAGGAGAAGGCCACCCGCCTGCGTGACGACGAGCGCATGAAGCTCGCCAACACGCTCCGCGAGCGCGGCATCCCGGACGCGCAGATCCGCGCAGCCGTCGCCGTCCTGCACACGGAGGACAAGCGCGTCGGCCGAGCCGATGACGGCCGTGTGATCTTCAAGATCGTGCGCGGCACCGGCGCAGCCCAGTACCTCGACGAGGTGGAGCTGGACAAGGGCGTCGACGAGTGGCTGCGGTCCGACGAGGGCAAGGGCTATGTCCCGGCCCGCTCGGCCCAGGGCTCGGGCTCCGGCCCTGCCCGTCCCGGTCAGCTCCCGCGCAACCAGCAGGAAGCTCGCGCGCAGGCCACGCAGGATCTCGCGAAGATCCTGCTCGGCGGCGGGTCCTGAAGCGGACCGGCGTCATCCCACTACGTGATCCGGGGGTAGTTGCGGAGGCTTACGACGCCGTTGGAGAGCCACACGATCGGCAGGCTCTATCCCAGCGCGGGGGACTTCATCTTACTCAGCGCTGAGGTGTGACATGGCGACCAAGGAGCGATTGGGGACCACCACGTTCGATCAAGCCATCACGCGGATGGTCGACGTCTACGCCGCCGGCCACCGGGTCGTGGTCTCGTTCAGCGCGGGCAAGGACAGCACTTGTCTGCTGGAGATCTGCATCATCGCGGCCCGGTTGACCAACCGGCTGCCGGTCGAGGTGGTCATCCAGGACGAGGAGATCAACTTCCCGGGGACGTACGAGTACGCTGAGCGCGTCGCAGCCCGCCCGGAGGTGAGCTTCAACTGGGTGGTGATGCAACACGTGATGCTCAACTGCTTCAACCGCGAGGCCCCCTACTTCCGGGTGTTCGACCCGCTGCTACCGCCAGACCAGTGGGTACGCCAGCCGCCGGTGGGCAAGCCAGGCTGTAACGTGCAGTTCGTGAAGGAGAAGGAGATCAGCATGATGACGATCCCCGCTCGCTTCCCGCCACCACCTGGGAAGACGCTCTACGCGGCGATCGGCCTGCGAACCTCCGAGTCGCGCGGACGCCTCTACGGCGGCCACATCACCAAGGCCAACGAGCACGGGGTCCGCAACGTCCGACCGATCGCTGACTGGTCCGACGGTGACGTCTGGAAGGCGATCGGCGACAACAAGTGGGACTACAACAAGGCGTACGACACCCTCATGGCGATGGGGATCAAGCGTTACGCCCTCCGAATCGCGCCGCCGACCATGAACCCGGCAGGCCTGGACCTGCTCATGCACGCTTCCAAGGCGTGGCCGAGCTGGTTCGACCGCGTGGCGGAGCGCCTACCCGGCATCCGCACCGCGGCGATGTTCGGCCCGCGTGCGGTGCTGCCGACGCGTCACTTCGGCGAGACCTCCGCGCGGAGGCCGCACGCTACCATCACCTTGCCGTTGTTCGACCGGTCGATGACGACAGAGCCCGCGATCGCGATGCATCACGCCGGGTCCCCGGAGTGGGGGACGCCGATGCTCCTACGCCGATTCTCCGCGCGCGTGCTGAGGCCGGCCGCGATGGGACGTGCCATCGATCTCGACTACGCCAGCTCGGCGTATTGGAACCAGTGGTGGGATGAGGCCGATCGCCCGCTCGCCTTCCTCGACGGCAGCAAGGGACGCGACGTTCTCGTCGAAGCGGATCGTCGCACGGCGGCCCCGCGTCTCGGATCGGGACACCTGAACGCACCGGGCATTGGTGGTGGCGAGATGGTCCAGCAGTGCTGGGAGCTGTTCGAGAAGGATCATCGCGAAGCTCGGCTCGGCTCGGGTTGCTGGATCGGCTTCTCCGTGGAGCAGTTTGGCAGTCTCCAGAACGTGGGCAAGCGTAACCCGCTCACGTGCGACGCGGACGATCTCATCACGTCGCTCGTGCCGAGCCGCCGCGTGCACTACGTGGTCCACCCCGAGCGGCTCATCACGATCACACAGCGCAAGATGAAGAAGTGGGATCGGGGCAGTAAGCAGCGCAAGGCAGAGCAGCGGCTGCTCGACCGCATCCGCATCCGCACCGACGAAGCACCGATGGATGGTGGGGCACCCTCGCATCTTTCGTACGTGACGTTTTTGTGGCACCGCGATCGCGCCGTGCGCCGCGTTCAGATGGAGGCCACACGGACCTTCCTGAACGAGCAGCAGGCCGATCCGAAGTCACTGTTCCACAAGTTCGAGGTGATCGGATCGCTGGATCTCAAGGCGCGGTAACGATGGAGCAGATCAGCATTCAAGGTGCCCCCTGGAAGTCCTGGCGGGCTCGCACTGGACCCAGACATAGGAGCACGACCGTGAACGCACAACCGCAAGAGATCTTGAAGAAGAACAAAGTCCTGGAGACCCTCCAGATCGAGTACGTCAAGGCGTCATCGATCCGGCCGAACAGCTACAACCCCAACAGGCAGTCGAGCCACGACTTCTACCTGCTGGTGATGTCGATGACCGAGGACGGCTTCACGCAGCCGATCATCGCCCAGGGAGACAGCCGCGAGATCGTCGACGGGGAGCACCGCTGGACCTGCGCCATCGTCACCCGGTTCATCAAGAACTGGGGCATCAAGGCCAACGTCAAGAACAAGGCGATCGGTGAGGAGCTGGCCAAGCTCCGCGCGACCAACCTGTTCCTGGAGCTGCCGGTCACCGTGAAGGACGGCAAGGAGCTGGTCGGGTTGATCCGCCACAACCGCGCCAACATCATCGACCCGGAGCTGACCATCCCGGTGGTCTTCGTCTCGATGACAGCAGAGCAGATGCGGATCGCCACCCTCCGCCACAACCGGGCGCGCGGCTCGGAGGACATCGACCTGTCAGCCGCCCTGTTGCGCGACCTCCGCGAGCTGGGCGCCCTCGACTGGGCCCAGGACTCCCTGATGCTCGACGAGGTCGAGATGAACCGGCTGCTGGAAGACATGTCGGCACCCCAGGCCCTGGCGAACGCCGAGTACGGGGAGGCGTGGCAACCGAGCAACGCCGGCACCAAGCAGGGCGACTCGACGGATGGCGCATCGACCGTCTCGATGACACCGGAGGCGGTCGAGCAGGTCCGGGCGCAGGAGATCAAAATCGCGGCGGCCAAGACCGAGGAGGAGCGCATCTCCGCGGTCAAGGACACCGATATCTACCGGCTTTCGCTCATCTTCTCAGGCGACGAAGCTGTCGCCGTCAAGGCTGCGCTCGGCGCCACTCCGGCGGCGATGATCCTGTCGATGTGCAAGGCGCACCTCGCGACGTCCGGCGAATAGATTGACAGCCGCCAGGTAGGCGTGTCACTTCATACGTACGTCAGCCCACGTTGGTGATGTTCGCTGCGAGAGCAGTGCGCGTATGGTTCGGGCGATCCGGCCAAGTTTCAACCTCCAAGTGAGGATCTGATCCATGGCCGCTCTCGATTTCGCAGCACTCACCTCCGCTCTCGCAACCCTGTTCGAGGATCGGATCGTCACGCAGATCAACCGGGCCGTTGTGCTCGCCAACCTGCTCCCGGTCACCCCGGGTACCGGCAAGAACATCCAGTGGCTCGCCCGCTTCGGCACCGATGTCGGAGCTGTGATCGCGGACGGCGCTGACGTCTCGACCTACAACTCCGACTCCAAGGTCCCGGCTGTCCTCCAGTACGGCACCTACCACGACGCGTTCTCGATCACCGGCAAGGCCCGCGCAGCTGCCGCAGCCGCTGGCAACCCGCTAGACCTCGTCGACCTGTTCGGCGAGGAGATTGAGGAGTCGGTCCAGCGTCTCGCGATGAAGCTCGCGATCGACACCTACACCGGCACCGGTGCCACCGACAACCTCAACGGCCTGCTGTCCGCGTCCGGCGCAGCAGCTGCTATCTCAGCGACCGGCTCGTACGCCGGCATCTCACGCGTCACCTACACGCAGTGGGCCGCGACGATCAACGCGAACGGTGCTGTTCCTCGCGCCCTCTCGCTCGCCCTCATGCGCACTATGCGCCGGTCGATCTACACGGCGTCGGGTGAGAAGCCCGATCTCATCGTGTGCGATCCGATCCAGCACGAGAACTACGGCAACCTGCTCGCGAACCAGCGTCGCTACATGCAGGACGTCATGCTCCGTGGCCAGGCGATCAAGCTCGACGGCGGCTACCAGGTCCTGGAGTTCGACGGTATCCCGGTCGTCGAGGACGTCAACCACCCCGCAGGGAAGATGACGTTCCTCAACACCCGCCACTTGAGCTACAAGCAGCTCCCGTCGCCGTCCGACAACCTGAACATGGCCAAGGGCAACCTCGGCCTCCACGGTACTCCGGAGGAGCAGTTCGGCCAGCAGCAGGTCAAGTTGACCGCGCGCGTTCAGCCCCTCGCCATCACCGGCGACGCGCTGAAGTTCGCGCTGTTCTGCTATCCGCAGATCCAGCAGAAGCGCCCCAACACCGCTGGCGTGCTCGAAGATCTCCTCTAGCTGACCTAGCTGGCTAGTTCGGCCCGTCGCCAACGTGGCGGGTCGAGCTGGTACAGTCAGGTCAGGAGATATTGACCATGCTGATGAAGAACCCGACAGAGCACCAGCTGACGATCGCCGCGCTCGACCTCGTCGTCGCGCCTGGCGCAACCGTGGAAATTGCCGATGGCTACTGTCGCCCCCGTCCTGTCCACGGTGCTCAGACCAAGATCGGACCCGTCATCGAGATGTTGGCGCCTCAGCTCGTCCCAGCAGACGACACGCTGCTACCGGCGTGGCGGGCGCTGACGCTGGAGTTCAACGTGGCGAAGCCGCCGACCACCGCGTTCGGCTACGACGTACTCGTCGGCATGTCACCCGCCGTCGCCGCGCTGGTCGAGTCCGGCAACGCGGAAGTGGCGCCCCAGAAGGGATCGTCGAAGTCGCAGCCCTCTCAGAAGCAGCGCGACCAGAACGCCGCTGGGATCACAGGCGTGAAGGTCACCCCGTAACGTCATGTCGACTCCGTTCACAGCTGCTCTGCGCGCGAAGGTCCGATGGTACCTAGGCTGGCCCGCGCGCTTTCACCAGACGGATAGCCGCCTGGAGCAGGCGATGAACGCGGTCGACTCCGAGGCCACTGACGCAACATACGACCTCATCGTCGCCAACCTCACAGCAATGGATACGTTGAACACAGGCATCGTCGATGCTTATGGGCGACTCAAGGCCCTCAGGGTCGGGTCCATCGACCTGTCAGGTCCTGGTGAGATCGGGATGCTCCGCTCCGAGGGTCGACGCCTCGGCGGGCAGGTCGCAGCGACGCTTGGAGTCGAGACTCGCCACGACGTCTGGTCCGGTTCAGGGAACAAGTCCTTCGCCGGTCACGGTGGTCTGGACGGGGGCAACCAGTATCGGCAGGGGTAAGTTCGGCCGACTAGGCAGGGTGAGCACGGTCTGTGCTCCGCGTTTGCTCTGCCTGGAAGGCCACCATTTACAGTTTGTGATCAACCAGAGGAGATGAGATGGCGGTTTCAGCGAACATTGTCAGTCAGGGTAACCCGATGGTCTTCACGCAGTCAGAGGCGACTGCGGCGCAAAGGACGTGGGTGTTTTACCTGTCCAACAGCGCTGACGGCACCCCGGCGACGGGCAAGACTATTGCTGGCGCGGACTTCCGGATCAGCAAAGCCGGTGGCGCCTTCGGCAACGCGGTCGGCGTCGTCACCGAGCTTTCCCTCGGGTGGTACAGGATGATCTTTGACGTCACCGATCTCGGCACCGTCGGAGCGCTCGCTTGCGAGCTTTCTGGCGAAGCCGGAGTCGACGCGATCCACATGCTCCACCAGGTCACGGTGTTCGATTTGAACACTGCAACCGTCGCGCTCGCAGCTGGCGGCATCACCACGGCAACGTTCGCCGCTGGTGCGATCGATGCAGCTGCTATCGCCGCGGACGCGCTCGGTTCGTCGGAACTCGCCGCGACCGCTGTGACCGAGGTGCAGGCTGGGCTCGCGACGGCCGCGCTTCAGGTGTCTGCTGCGACTGCCCAGCGCACGGAGACATACGTCCTCGGTACCTTGGCGTCGAACACGTCAAGGCCGGTGTCGATGCTCAACGCGATCGACTGCACCATCCAGCTTTCCGGTACGTTCGACAGCTCCACGGTGACACTCGAAACGAGTGCGAACCCGGGCGCTGCTGTTCCGCTGTGGACTGCTGTGACCGGCGGCAGTAGCCCGTTCACTGCCGTCGGGCTCCAGGTGGTTGCCGGTCCCCATAGCGCTGTCCGCGCCCGGATGTCGAGCGCTGGCGGGGGTTCGGCTGTCGTCGTGACCGCACTGGTGCGGTTCGCGGTCTAAAGAAGCTAGATGCCGGGCTCAGCCACACTCGGGTCCAACCTCGTCGACTCGCTGCTCTCAGTGGTCGATGATCTCCGCGGGTCGCTGCACCCAGCCATGGGGGTCAGGCAGTGGCGTGTCTTCGTTCGACTAAGGACCTGGTCCGGCGGGCGCGTCGGAGCAGGTTCACCGACCGACGTCGATACGGAGCTGCTCCCGCAGCCGCTGGTCGAGTCTGACGACCGCTACTTGGCTGTCGAGTCAGGTGGCCTGGACGAGATGGGCAGCATCATGCTGTCCGAGATCTCGCTCACATACACAGAGGACGAACTGGATGGCGGCTCGAACGTCGCCGGTCGCGAGGTCCTCTACGTGCTCTCTGACGCTCTCGGTGGACAAGCGCTGTCCGACAGGCTCTACCAGCTCATGGAGCCACCGAAGCCCGACCGAGTGAAGACCATCGGCTGGGTGGTCAAGCTCCGGCGGTCCACCGAGGACGGCTGTCCGTGAGCAGCTTCAACATCACTCCGGACCAGCTGCCGGCGATCCTCCGCGGCCACGCGCGCAGGCTTCCCCGCGCGGTCCACGACGGGCTGGTGATGGCTGCCCAGCGCGGTCGAGCCCTGCTGGTCAGCAAGTCCCCGGTCGACACCGGCGTCTACAAGAACGCCTGGCGGGTTCGCCATCACGTCGGCGGCGGAGCAGAGCTGTACAACGACGCGCCCCACGCCGGTATCATCGAGGCGGGGGCACGCCCGCACGGCGTCAACGCGGCAGGCATCGCAGCCATCACCGCTTGGGCGATGCGCAAGCTCGGCCTGGGGGAGAAGGAAGCCCGCGGGGTCGCCTTCGCCGTCGCCGCCAAGCTCAAGAAGACGGGACAGAAGGGTCTCTGGATCGTCCGAGACAACATCCCGGAGCTGTTGAAGTACGCCCAACAGGAGGTCGCCAGGTCTGTCAAGCGCGCCCTCGACCAGCGGGGTATCTGATGTCTGTCATCAAGCGCCGCATGCTGGAGGCCCTCGGCGAGTACCTCACGTCAATTGTCGCACCGGAGATTGCCGCCGGTGACGTCATCATCGGGGCCCCTGGTACAGAACGCGCTATCTGCTTCCCTCACATCGCCATCCGGGCGCAGGGCCCGTTCGTGTTCATGCCGTTCGAGGATGACGAGCTGTGGACCACTACGACCACGCAAGCGGTCAGCGTCGGGACGTTGGCAGGGAAGGTGGAGATCGTCCTCGGCTTCACTGACCAAGTCCAACGTGAGGTCATGGAGGACCGTATCCTCCACGAGTTCTACAAGCAGGCAGCTCTGGACGGGTCACCGCGGCGCGGTGTCCTGGTCGTCCAGATGGGCGACTTTGAGGTCAACGCAGTCGCCAACCTGGCGACGGTCCCGGTCGCCTACGTTCTAGGCGAGGAGACTTGGGTCGAGGAGATGGTCTTCGAGCGGAAGCGCTACTCGAACCTCGTGCTCGACGTGGACCTCCCGGCGGTGGTGATTCGCTCACCCGTCTATGATATCGATGCGCTGGTCTCCGCTATCACAGGGGACCTCACCAGCGTAGATCCGACACTCGACGATCAGGTCTCCATCGATGAAGATGGCGACGTAGCTATCTACCCGTAGGAGGCCATCGTGACTGCACCTTTTTTCACCAACAACGACGCAGACATCACGCAGCTGGAAGGTCTCTACATCCAGGAGCGTAACCCTCCCGCGATCGTCCAGGGCGTGGCCTTGAACGCTGTCGCCGTCTGCGGCGAGTGCGTCCGCGGTCCAGTCAACGTGGTCGTGACGATCACGTCAGCTGGGCGCTTCAAGGAGGTGTTCGGTGGGCGTGACAAGACGGCCAACGGCACGGGTGGGACGATCCTCGGCAAGGTACACCAGTCGCTGATCAACAAGCCGTTCGGGACGCTCTACGTGGTCCGCGCAGCCGCCGCAGCGGCGGTCAGCGCGAGCTTCACGCTGGAGACGGCCGCCGGTGGTGCAGGTACGGCGGTGCTTCGTGTTGACGCTGCGAACCGCGGCACCTGGGGTAACGACGTCCTGGTCAAGGTCTCCGCCGCCACTGACGGAGACGCGAACAAGTTCAACCTGAGCGTCCGCTACCTGGGGAACGACACGATCTACCAGAACCTCAACATCCAGACCGGGTTTGACAACACGCTCACGGTGGTCGGTACGGATAACGGAAACCTGATCACGCTGGCCAAGCTCGCCAGCGGGCGCCCTGTCAACAACGCAGCCTCCACTGACGGAGGGGACGCGGAGGGTTTCATCAACCTAGGTGAGACTGTCGCATCTTTTGTGTCCGTCGCAGGTACGGACGGCACCATCGCTGACTCCGACTTCACCGGCACCAGTGGGCCGCTGGAGCTGGTGGCGGCCAAGAAAGGTGTAGCGATCGTCTACGTCGCTGAGCGTATGGCGACGGCGATCAAGGACAAGGTTGAGCTGCTCGCAGCTGCGGCTGTCGACCGGATCTTCCTCGTTGGGCCCAACGATGAGACGGTTTTGACCGCAGCGGCTATCACCGATGTCGCTCTCCAGCGGTCGGACCGGATCATCTACTGCTACAATCACGCCTACACGCGTGATCCGGACACGGCGACGGAGATCTTGACGCGACCGGAGTCGTGGATGGCGTCGATCCTCGCCAAGACAGACGTCGACATCCACCCCGGCGAGGAGGACACCAAGGTGTTCACCGCGGGCATCACCCGGCTGTACTACACCGCGCTCGCTCGTGCGGACTACATCCTACTCAAGGCGGCCGGCATCGCCACGTTGGAGGACGATGAGGGCATCACCTTCGTGTCCGGCGTGACGTCCAGCCTCACCAGCGGCAAGACGGAGATCACCCGCCGCCGGATGACGGACTTCATCCAGCTGTCGCTGGCAGCGGAGCTGAAGTACAGCGTCAAGAAGAAGAACACCGTGAGCCGTCGCCGGGCCAACGCGGCGCTCATCCAGGGGTTCCTCAAGGACCTCCAGAAGCAGGAGCGCGTCGTCGAGGACTACCTGGTTGACACCGAGAAGCTCAACACGGTGATCGGCCGCGCAGCCGGGACCGAGAAGGTCTTGCTCCGCGTGAAGCTGCTGGGCCACATCCTGAGCCTGTCGCTGGTGACCGAGATCGGGACGTCCGTCTCGATCGTGGAAGTCGCCTAGTCCGGCGTTCTAGTAACGTTTCAAGCTAGTTCTACCGCCTGGGCACTGTACGGGCAGAATAGAGGGCACCATGTCTCAGCGCGTAAGAGGCCAAGAAGCAACTCTGCAGGTCATCGTCGATGGCGACCTGAAGTCCGGCAGCTTCACCCAGATCGCCAACTTCAACCTGACCCCGCGAACGGAGATCATGGAGACGCCGTTCCTCGGGGAGGTGGAGGACGACCTCGACATCGCCCACCACGGCTTCGACTTCGACTTCGAGATCCACCACCAGGACTCGAAGGCGTACGCGCTCCTGACGACCATCGTCGAGCGCGAGCAGCAGCGGCTCCCCCACCCGAACGTCAACCTGGTGATGACGATCGCCTACCGGTCCATCGCTGAGCCGGCGCTGACGTTCGTGCTGGAGAAGGCGTTCTTCAAGATGGACTCCTACGGCTTCGGCGGTCGCAAGGAGTACGTCACGTCGAAGTTCAGCGGCAAATGCCGGACGATCTCGACCGTCGGCTAGACGTTCTTCCAGGTCTTCCTGTTCTAGTGCAAGACCGTCAGCACGGGTCCAGCTCCAGTATGAAGGACTCAGCCGGCAGGTCGGGACGCCCGATCTGGTCCACACCCTCCGGTAGGTCGTGGGTGAACGCCACCTCCGGCCGGGCGGGCGCTGGAGCTGCACCAGGCGCCACAGGCTCACGCAGGCCAGCGAGGGACTCAAGGGCGCAACGCTGGACGTGGTCCCACAGCGCCTCGGTGTAGCGCCCGCCACGCCCCATCGGGACGTTGTTCCGGAGGTACTCGCCGCAGAAGCGGCAGACCTGGGAACCGTTCCTGGAGCCCTGGCGGTCGGCCCGCCAGACCCACAGCCGGACGCCCATCGCGCGCGGGTAGCGGCGCTTGTAGTCCAGCATCGCGAAGTTCCGCAGGGCTAGGCGGTCAGCCGGGGGGCGCAGGTGGGCACCGAACAGCTCGTCGATGGCCACGGACGCCAGGCCGCGGACGTAGGCGACCGCCTCGGAGTCGAGGATGCAGTCCCGGTACGCCTTCGCGTCGGCCTTCGCCTTGAGAGCCGCCAGCCGCTTGCGGTCCGCCTCGGACCGCGCCACTAGCGGGCTCCCAGGCGGTTCATCACGTCGGTCACCTGGACGGTGGTGTCCTGGAAGAACTTGGGGCTGTTCAGGTAGCGGATCAGCTCCCACTCCCGGGCCTTGCGCTCGTCCAGCTCCGCGCGGAGAGCGTCGCGCTCCGCGATGATGGCAACCACGTAGGCGGGGTAGCGGGGCGTCGTGTTGTCGTTGTCCACTACAAGGAGTCTGGTGCTGATCGAAATCATTTGCAAGTGCAAAATTATAAGTCTAGGTGATCACACTGCAAAATAAGTTTATTACTTTTGTGCTTGCAAAAGAAACAGGGGGGTGCGTAGACTGGCTGAGATGGAAAACACCAACACGAGGTTCCGCGCCTCCAAGTCCAGCGAGCTGGTCCGCACGCTGCTCAACCAGGTGGGCCTCGACACCTGGACCGGTCACAGGATCCGCGTCCGCTTCGCCACCAGCTACACGCCGACCAACCTCACCTGGTGGCACTCACGAGTGGCACGGACCTGGTTCGTCAGCCCGGGGCTGGGCCTGGCCTCGATGATCGACGTCCAGAACTTCAAGATCAGCCACGATCACGCCGAAGGCCTTGAGGGTGTGGAGATGCCAATCCCCACGGACCGGGTGCTGGTTGAGCACAGCTTCTTTATGGGCAATGACGAGGGCGTGACTATCTACGTCCCGCCCCCGGCGGACCAGAAGTCCTACGACGTGGCCGTGGACTGCTACCTGAGCAACGACCGCGTGGGTCCTATGCTCCGCGCGCTGATCCACGAGGCCGCCGGTGACGAGACGATGGAGTGCGTCTACATGGAGCTGGTGAAGTTCCAGGTGGCTGCGATGCGTACCGCTGAGAAGATGGCACCTAGGGAGGTGATCTGATGGGTGCAGAAGCACTTGGAATGGAGGAGACGTGATTCTTACCGATAACCAGGGTCGACCATTCGAGAGGCCGGATCCGCCACCACCAACTGCAACAATCGAGGAGAAGATCGCCTATCTCCGTGCATCGGCTGCCCACAACGATGCGGTCTCCAGCTCCGCCGTTCGAGCATTCGATCAAGCGTTTCAAAAAGGGCTACGTCGATGACTGACGAATCAACCAACGAACCACTCCCCTGGGACGCCGAACAGATCGCCGAGCACATCGCAAACGGTGACCGCGTCAGCGGTCAGCCGGGGGGCAGGTGGGCACCGAATAA
>Ga0105049_10007728_pt1 | contig 12468 bp, 11 predicted proteins | sample MAT06_FD_78087 | JGI IMG/M metagenome (GOLD analysis project Ga0105049, IMG submission 78087) | Freshwater microbial communities from Lake Fryxell liftoff mats and glacier meltwater in Antarctica - MAT-06 | ecosystem: Environmental > Aquatic > Freshwater > Ice > Liftoff microbial mat | place...
GAAAGTTGCGAAGCAAAAAGCTTTTATGGTAATATCAATCTTTTTATTCCAACCAAGCCGTTCGCAGAAAAGCAAGACGGCGGCGACCTCTATTTTTTTCGAAACAGAAAAGCCCGCGGCAGGCGATATGAACACACGAAGAAAGAAAACAATCCGCATGCCTGGCAGATTGTGGTTAAGGTATAATAAAACTTAAAATATTAAGCGGGGTCCAATATCAGTGAAAGATGTTTATCCATTCATTTTCTTGCGAAATCTTTAAATTAAGCCTAAATTGCTAGTATGACAACCCACATGAATTCATACGAAGCAAATGCCAAAAGAGAACTCAGGGCCTGGCAACGCCAGATGCAGAAAAAGCCGAACTTTTTAAACAGATTCACCAAAAGAATGCAGGTGAAAATCAACAAAATCATTCCAGAAAAAGTACATGAGGCTATTACTGCTGCCATCAAACAAATGATTAGAGGAGTGTTATTTGGCGCAGAATTGGCCACATCCAAACCAGAAACCATTCAATCGCTCGAAATCACAGAAGCAGTTTTGAAGGAGCGCATCGAAATATATAAAAAATCGGCAGCAGCAGAAGGCGGTATCACAGGAGCTGGTGGTATCCTTATGTCCTTTGCTGACTTCCCGCTGCTGATCGGCATAAAAATGAAAATGTTGTTCGACATCGCTTCCAAGTATGGATACAATGTGTCAGATTATAAAGAAAGAGTGTACATACTGCAGGTATTTCAACTAGCGTTTAGCAGCGCTCAACACCGAAACAACGTGTACCTGGAGATGGTCAACTGGAGCAAAAAAGCAGCTGCCTTGCCAGAAGACATCCACCAATACGATTGGCGAAATTTTCAGCAAGAATACCGAGATTACATTGACCTGGCCAAACTGGCACAGATGATTCCCATTGTGGGCGCTGCAGTTGGGCTGGTAGTAAATTACAGACTCTTGAAAAAACTGGGCGAAACCGCCACCAACGCCTACAGGATGCGGTTAAACGATGATGGCCTGTTGTAACCAACACAACTCTTGTGTATTCCGTAGTTTTTATTCCCAAAAAAATGCAGCACATTTGCTATATGGAAACAGGCTTTGCCATCATAGGCTGTGGTAGAATAGCAAAAAGACATGCAGAGCAGATTGCAAAAAGAGGCAAACTGATCGCGGTATGCGATGTGGTGGAAGCATATGCGCATGAGTTGGCAAACGCCTACGATGCAAGGGCATACACTTCGATAGAAATGCTGCTCGAAAGTGAGCCTGGTGTAGAAGTGGTGAGTATTTGCACACCCAACGGATTACATGCCGCACACAGCATCCAAAGTCTTCAGGCACACAAACACGTTTTGTGCGAAAAACCCTTGAGTACCTCACTAGCAGATGCAAAAAAAATGATGGAAGCTGCCCACCAAGCAAATCGGCATTTGTATGTGGTGAAACAAAACAGGTACAACCCGCCCGTGGTGGCCGTAAAAGAACTATTACAAGAAGACAAACTCGGTAAAATATGCTCTTTTCAAATCAATTGTTTCTGGAACCGGCCACACTACTATTATGATAATAGTTGGAAAGGAACCAAGCTCTTAGATGGCGGTACCTTGTTTACTCAGTTCAGTCATTTTATAGACCTGCTCTACTGGATGCTGGGGGATGTAAAAGACGTGAAAGCCATCACCCGAAATTTTGAACACCCCACCATCGAAATTGAAGACACCGGGGTAGTACTGATCGAAATGCTTAATGGCGCCATCGGCACGTTGAATTACACTGTAAACAGTTACAACAAAAATATGGAGGGATCTTTTACCATTTTTGGTGAACGCGGCACCGTGAAAATTGGAGGCGAATACCTCAACGAATTAGAATACCAAAACATAGAAGGCACTACACTTAGCAACCTTGGTTGCGGCAACCCCGCCAACAGTTATGGCTTTTACCAAGGCAGCATGAGCAACCATGATAAAGTATATGAGCACTTATTGTTGGCATTGAAGAATCCACAACACGAATTTGCCAGTGCCTTTGATGGTATGAAGACAGTAGAAATTATTGAAAAAATTTATTCCCAAACATCGCATTGAAAAAAATCATCCACGTTGTAGGAAATCGGCCTCAGTTTATAAAACTGGCGGTATTGCACAAAGCCATGCATACCACGCAGGCATTTACGCAAGAAATACTCCACACCGGACAACATTTTACTTATGAGATGAATGAGTTGTTTTTTAACCAACTGCACATTCCCCCACCCGACGTAAATTTTCAGATTCAACATACATCACCCAATCAGTTTATAGGACTGGCCGCAGATGCCATTCAAGAAAAAATCAGCAAAGAAAAAGATGCCGTACTCATGCTATACGGTGATACCAACAGCACTCTGGCTGGGGCTTTGGCCGCACAGCGATCCAACGTGCCCATTGTTCATGTTGAAGCAGGCGTTCGAACCACCGACAAAAGTATGCCCGAAGAAATCAATCGGGTACTTACCGATCGTTTGGCCGCAGTAAATTATTGTTGTACCCAACAAAACCTTCAACAATTAAAAGCGGAAGGATTTGGAAAAAGTATTCCTTGCGAAACCGTGTTTACGGGCGATTTAATGCTAGATGCTTTTTTACAAATTCCTCCCGCGACCGCTCCAATTAACCTACCAAACAACTACATCCTGTGTACCATTCACAGAGCTGCCAGCTTGGAAGACCGGCAAAAATTGAGCAATATTATTCAAGCATTGAATGATTTACACGTCGAAATACCCGTGCTGATGCCTATGCATCCACATACACAAAAAAAGATAGCAGCGTATCATTTGAACACTGATTTTATAGTGCTGCCTCCGGTAGGTTATCCCGAAATGAAACAACTGATGGCCAAGGCCAGCTTGCTGATAACAGACAGTGGAGGTGCCAGCCGCGAAGCCTATTTTATGAAAAAATTGTGTGTGGTCATCATGGATTCCCCTTTTTGGCCAGAGATCATGGAAGCCGGATGTAGCTTACGCGCCGATGCAGACACTAGCATCATCAAAGCAGTAATAAAAAGCACGATTTTGCTTCAACCCGATTTTGAATCTGCCATTTTTGGAAATGGCACAGCAGCAAAAAACATCACAGATCACTTGCTCAGCTATTTCTAAATCTGCAAATTTGATTATCTTGTCAGCCTAACACGATGATTGCAAAAAAAATTACTGTTTCTGTTATTTCAGATCTAACGACCGATCAGCGGGTGATACGCATCTGTAGCACTCTGCAAGAGATGGGTTTTGATGTTCGAGTAATTGCCCGGTCTTTTTCAAACAGCCTGCCCTTAGATACCTACCCTTTTCAGGCCACCCGTATCCGTTGTATATTTAAAAAGGGTGTTTGGCAATATGCCGAATTCAATATCAAACTTTTTTTACGGTTGCTTTTTTGCAAAACCGATTACTTGTTGGCCAACGACCTGGATGTGCTTTTGCCGAATTTCCTGCTGAGTAAATGGAGAAGAAAAAAAATATTTTACGATACCCATGAGTACTTTACAGGGGTTCCCGAATTGCGCGAGTCTCCTGTTAAAAAAAAGATATGGAAAAAAATAGAAGATTGGATTTTTCCAAAGCTACCCGTCGTGTATACCGTTAATGACTCGCTGAAAAAAACCTACGAAAAAGAATATGGCAATCAGTTAACAGTCATCCGAAATGTGCCTGTTACCGCCAGCATAGAGCCAAAAACAATGCCCCAAAACTGGGAAGGAAAATTCATTTTACTGATGCAAGGAGCAGGTATCAACCACGGACGCGGCGGAATGGAATTGTTGGAAGCGATGCGGTATTTAGACCATCGATTTTTGCTGGTATTCATTGGAAGTGGGACATTGTGGCAAAGCATCGAACAACAAAGAATAGTTTGGAAACTAGAAGACCGGGTACAAATGATCGGTAAAGTGCCGCCAACACAATTAAAACAATACACGGCCCTGGCGCAGCTCGGCTTTAGTTTAGACTCCTTTGAAGATGTCAATTATTTGTTTAACCTTCCAAACAAAATTTTCGACTATATTCAAGCTGATGTTCCAGTTATTGCCACTGCTATACCGGAGGTAAAAAATATTATCAAACAATTTGACTGTGGTATCTGTTTAGAAACATTGGAACCTAAGATCATCGCCGAAACGGTGCAACAATTGTTTTGCGACAAAGAACAATATCAACGCTTAAAAACAAACTGTGGAACCGCAGCCCGCGAATTGTGCTGGGAAAATGAATCAGAAAAATTAAAAGCTATTTACCAACCTTATTTGTGACCAGCAAACATTTACATATCGTAGCATTGGATGTGCCCTACCCTGCAGATTATGGAGGCGCCATCGAAATGTTTAACAAAATAAAATGGCTGCATCATCTCGGCTATAAGATACACCTGCATTGCTTCACCAGCAAAAGATCTCCGCAGGATATTTTGGATGATTATTGTGAGGAAGTATTTTACTACACAAGACAACCTTGGTCACGGATGAAGGAGTGTTTTCTTCCATATATCGTTCGATCCAGGTCTAGCAAAAATTTATTGACAAATTTGCTAAAAGACGATTACCCCATTTTACTAGAAGGTATTCACTGTACGTATTTTCTTCATATCGGTGCGTTGAAAAACAGAAAAGTTTTTGTACGCCTCCACAATACTGAATTCAATTATTACAATAAGTTGTCTGAAAACGAATCGGATGTTTTCAAGAAAATGTATTACCGCATCGAGAGTAAATTGCTGCAGCGGTATGAAAGAAAATTAGCTGACAAAGCCATTTTTCTGGCTATGAGCAGAACAGATGAAGCTATTTATAAAAATACTTTCAAAGCCAAAGATGTTCGTTTTCTTCCTCCTTTTGTAGGTTGGGAGAAGGTGGCAGAGCCTGTGGGAAAAGGAAATTTCTGTTTATATCACGGTAATTTATCAGTAAACGAAAATGAAAAAGCAGCCAGTTGGTTGCTTACAAACGTTTTCAACGATATCAATATTCCATTGGTAATTGCGGGGAGCAATCCCTCGGAGGAACTGGAAAAACTGGCTCATGTCAACAACAATACTTGTTTGGTTTCTAATCCTTCTGAAAAAGAAATGCAGGATTTGATTGGTAAAGCACAGATCAATATTCTGCCCTCTTTCAATAACACAGGCATCAAATTGAAGATCATCAACGCGTTGTACACCGGGCGTCATTGTCTGGTAAACCCTGCGGCTCAGGAAGGTGCAGGCATTGAGAATGTTTGTCATGTAGCCGGCGACGCCCATTCTTTTAAAGAAAAAGCCGCGGAGTTATATGGAGAGGTTTACAATGCGCAAGATATTGCCCGCAGGCAAGAACTGCTCAACAACCGTTATTGCAATGAAAAAACTGCCATACAATTGATTAGCTGGCTACACTAGCATTGTCCCACACTTTATTTTTTTCTGTTTTAATGGTTCTGGAGGGGTATTTATTGATTACCATGTAATCGTGTGTGGCCATCACTATGGAAGTGCCATAATCTTTGCAAATATGAAAAAGCAACTGCATAATTTCATCACTGGTTTCGGGATCCAGGTTTCCGGTAGGCTCATCTGCCAAAATAAGTTTCGGCGAATTGAGCAAGGCACGGGCGATGTCGATCCGCTGTTGCTCACCACCACTGAGTTCAAAGGGCATTTTAAAACCTTTGGTTGTAAGGTTCACTTTATCCAGTACATCAGCAATTTTTTCATCCATGAGTTTTTCATCCTTCCATCCGGTGGCTTTGAGCACAAACTTTAAATTGCCGTTCACATTACGGTCGGTCATTAGTTGAAAATCCTGGAAAACCACCCCTAGATTTCTACGAAGAAATGGAATGGTTTTCCAAGTGAGTTCCCGCAGGCTGTATCCCACCACCCAACCTTCGCCTTCCTTAAGTTCCAGATCACCATACAAAGTTTTCAATAAACTACTTTTTCCGGTACCCGTTTTACCAACGAGGTACACAAATTCTGCTTTCTCCACTGATATATTTACATCACTCAGAATCAAACTCTGACCCTGATAAATATTTACATTTTTTAATTCAATGATGTTTTGAGACATATTTCGGAATTGTTTTAGATTGCTTTTTTACAAAGGATGAGCACAAACACCCGCGCATCCAATACCAGCAAATTTAAAGGTTACAACCACACATCGAAAATAAAATTTGTTACGACTTGTTAAAAAATGTGGATAACTAATTATTTAGTTTAATAACTAATTTATTAGTTTTAAATCTTAGAATTGAAATATGAGCAAGCAATTAACGAAAGGCGAAGAACAAATCATGCAGGTAGTTTGGAAATTGAACAAGGCATTTCTGAGAGAAATTTTGGATGCATTGCCAACCCCTAAGCCACATAACAACACGGTAGCCACCTTATTGAAGATATTGGTAGAAAAAGAATTTGTCGGTGTCCAAACATTTGGCAGAACGCACCAATATTATCCGTTGGTGGCAAAAGAAGCGTATAGCAAATCAACCTTAAAAACGATGGTGAAAAGTTATTTTGAAGGCAATTACAGCAATGCCGTTTCATTTATGGTAAAAGAAAATGGATTGAGCATCGAGGATCTGGAGTTATTGTTGAAGCAATTGAAGAAAAAATAAATTGAGCTGCTGCATACAATTTACCATCATTTGCTTACAATGAACAAATACAAATCAGTTTGATCAAAAAATGAAAATACTATGATGGCCACATTTGCATTCTATTTTTTGAAAGTGATCTTGTGCAGTGCGATGCTGTACGGGTATTACCTGCTTTTTTTAAGAAACAAGATTTATCATGCCTACAATCGTTTTTATTTGTTGGCATCGGTGCTGGTTTCGATGGTTGCACCACTCTTGAACGTGCAACTGTTGTTACAAAACAATACCAATGCAGCAGCGCCCATCCAGTTATTGCAGGCGGTGAACAACGGCGATCTGTATTTAGAAGAAGTCATCATCTCGTCTCATCGCAATAACATCAGCACCAGCGAAATTATCGCCTGGCTTTATATTGTGGTGAGCTTGATTTTATTGACCATGATGATTAAAATGTTTGTAGTCATTTTTCAATTACTCAAACACAATAGCAGCATGGCGTACCAAAACATAGTATTTATAGAAACAGAAGCCAGGGGCACTCCTTTTTCGTTTTTTAAATTTATTTTTTGGAACAAGGCTATCAACGTACACTCCATCACTGGTCAGCAAATATTAGCGCATGAATTGGCGCACGTACGAGAGAAGCACAGCCTCGACAAATTGTGCATGAACTTTACGCTGGTATTTTATTGGATCAATCCGTTTTTTTGGATCATTAAAAAAGAACTGAACCTGATTCACGAATTTATTGCAGATAAAAAGGCTGTGGTCAATTACGATACTGCAACGCTGGCAGCTATGATTGTAACAGCAGCTTATCCAACACATTCCTACTTAATCACCAATCATTTTTTCTATTCACCTATTAAAAGAAGACTCAACATGTTAACAGCCTATCCATCCAAAAAAGCAGGATACTTTTATCGTGTACTTGCGCTCCCGGTAATTGTTTTATTACTTGCGGCCTTCACGCTCAAGACATCCACGCTAAAAGACAACAGCATCCCAAACCCCGCCAAGAAGATAAAGGTGATGATAGATGCGGGCCATGGTGGGGATGATAAAGGAGCTTCCAGTGTGGATGGTATCAGAGAAAAGGATTTAAATCTGGCGTTATTGCAAAAAATCAAATCGCTCAATACGGCTTCTAATATTGAATTGGTTTTTACGAGGGAAACTGATCTTTATCAATCACCCAGAGAAAAGGTTGCCATGGCAAAAGCCAACCAACCAGAACTTTTTGTATCTATTCATATTGCATCTAGTAATGGGATTTCACAAAATAAATTTTCTGGTTTGGAAGTATTTGTTGCGCAAGACAGATATCCGAATAGCCAAAGCAGTAAAGAATTTGCATCGGCTGTGATTGCGCAATTCAAATCAGGTTATGATCTAAATGTTGCAGCACAGCCAATCCAGCGAACAATAGGAATACATGTACTTTCCGGAAACATTGTACCAGCTATCTTGATACATGCGGGTTACATCAACAACCCTACAGACCTTGCCTATCTACAATCAGCAAAAGGACAGGAAGCGATAGCCATCAACATTTTAAAAGCTATTGCAAGGTATGCAGACAGGTTGCCTGTTGAACAAAACAGTCTGCCAACATCTATAGCATCACCTATAAAATCTGACACTACACCCACCAGCACGGCCAAAGTTCAGTATTACAACAAAGTAGCCATCAAGGCCATCAAAGTGGGAGCCGATAAAAAAACTTTGTACCTCACATTGGCGAATGGCGAAACAGAAACCATCAGTTTGGAAGAAGCAAAACTGGCTAACATTGAAGTACCAAACGTACAAAACAAATCAGGAATGGTTACTATCAAAAAAGTAGACGAATATGAAAACATTAGCGCTGATCAGTTTGGGCAAAAACAAATACCGAACGTTCAACAAGAAAAGTTTTTTCTAAGAGGTAAACAAAACCCTTTGATCAATGATGAACCAATGTATATATTAGATGGGAAAGTTGTAAATAATCATATTCTACAACAATTAGACCCTGAAACTATAAAGTCAATCACTGTTTTAAAGGGAGATGCAGCTTTTGCAGTGTATAAAACGGAGCAATCAAAGAAGGGAGTTGTAGAAATTATTACCAAAGATTCTAAAAGCACTACATCAACAAGCAAAGCCCCTCCCGCCTCATTAAGCGAGGACGATAACAAAGTCTTCAACAAAGTAGAGCAGGAAGCCTTGTTCCCGGGCGGCATAGAAGCCTGGAAACTTTTCCTAAGAGAAAATTTAGACCCAAATATTGCAGTTGATGAAGGCAAATCTATTGGCAATTATCAAATTATCATGCAATTCATTGTAAAAACAGACGGCACCATTACAGGTGTTGTTGCTGAAACTTATAAGGATACCAAAATGGCCGCAGCCTGTATTGAGCTGTTGATGAAAAGTCCAAAATGGATTCCAGCAAAACAAAAAGGAAAGCCGGTAAACGCATACAGACGACAACCCATTACTTTTGCAGTAAGCGAGGGGTAACGAAATTGCCCCTATGATATTGTGGAAAGCCTTTCATAGCGAAAGGCTTTTTTTGTAAACAAATGGTTTACCTTGTAATAAATTTAGTTCCCATGTTCGTCCGATTATCGCTATTGGTATTTGTATTAATGCACACCATTTTTTCACAGGCACAAACCAGCGCTGGTGTACTTCCTTTTTCCGGTATCAAATATTTTAACGAAGGTATTTATTGCAAATATGCAGAAATTAGTGTAGATGGTATTCCGATCACACACAACAGAATCGCAGCAGGCAAAGAATTTATATTGAAATTACAATTACCTACAGGATTTACAGAAGATGCTGCCAGAAAAGTGTACCCTGCGGTAGAAGTAACTTACCTCAATGCAGCCAATGAAGTGCTGGCCAGTATTACCAACGCATTCAAAGACAAAGAAAAAACGGGCTATGTTGGTGGAACGTTGAAAGAACTCAATGTTCAACTTAGTTTACAACCAGCCATTTTAAAAAACGAATCCAATGTCATTATTCAAGTAAGGTTATACGACCTCAAAAGTAAAAAACAACATCGTTTGTTCTTTCCCGTTAGTGTTGCTAAGGCCAACCAATCTCCGGCCGTTTCTAAAACTGCTGAAGCGGTTAGAAGCAGTGATAACTCTCAGGGATTGAGCACTGGCGTATCGTTTCAAAAGGCCACCATTATAGTAGATACCAGCATTCGCGTTTCGCCCAACACCGCATACTTGAGTATTGATATTCCTAGTATCAGCGGCACTTCGATGACCGAAGTGTTGGGAGGAAAAAATACTTTTTGGGTGTACGACAAGAATATGAAGGAAATAAAGATTACAGACAAGCTTTTGAAAAAAATTGGCGGATCAATGGAAGGTAGCAATGTGAACATGATTGTAAAAGTCCCATTCAAAACAAAAAAAGAGCTACAAACAGGATATACCATTAGATTTAGATGGGAAAGTCAAGACGGGAAAAAAGTGATAGACATCGTATCAACAAAATAAAAAAAGGTAACCAATACTTCCCTTTTTTTAATATCGAATGGTTTCGCCTTTGTATAAAATCACCAACTCTTTTTGCTCACAGGCTTCTACCCTGCCAATTACCTGCGCATCTATGTTGAATGATTCCGCTACCTCAATCATGCTGTTGGCATCTGCCTCGTTGCAGTAGATTTCGAGCCTGCAACCCATATTGAACACTTCGAACATTTCTTTGTAATGGCTGCCACTGTTTTGTTGCAGGAGATCAAAAACTGGCGGAGCCATAAAAAGGTTGTCTTTCACAATCCTAAAATTTCCGGGCAGGTATTTCATACACTTGGTTTGTCCGCCACCACTGCAATGGATCAAACCATGAATTTTATCAAATGATTCGCTGAGCAATTGTTTCAAAACGGGGGCATAGGTACGGGTAGGACTCATAATAAGTTGACCGATTTCATATTCTTTGCCATCTGCCGCCACAATGGTATCTGTGAGTTTGTTTTTTCCAATATAGACCACATCTTCTGGTAATTGGTTGTCGTAACTTTCTTTGAAATTTTCGGCATAAAACTTACTCAGTGCGTCATGTCGGGCGGAGGTAAGTCCATTGCTTCCAATACCACTATTGTAAGCTGTTTCATAAGAAGCTTGACCGAAACTCGCCAATCCAACAATCACATCGCCTGCTTGTATTTTGTCGTTGCTAATGATTTTATCTTTTGGCCAACGGCAGGTCATGGTGCCATTTACAGCTACGCTCCTTACAACATCCCCCACATCAGCCGTTTCGCCACCTAAATAATGAATATGAACGCCGAAAGTTTGTAAAGTATCAAACAATTCCTGAGTACCACTAATGATTTGTTCCAATACTTCACCCGGTATCAAATTCTTATTGCGGTCGATGGTAGAATTAAAAACGATGTTATCGTAAATGCCCACACAAAGCAGATCATCGAGGTTCATCACTACGGCATCTTGGGCGATTCCCTTCCAAACGCTGATGTCACCGGTTTCTTTCCAATAGAGATAAGCCAGTATGCTTTTGGTGCCTGCGCCATCGGCGTGCATCACATTGATAAAATGATCCTCGCCGCCCAGATAATCAGGATATATTTTACAAAAGGCATGGGGAAACAATCCTTGGTTTAGATTTTTTACAGCCTCATGCACTTCTTCTTTTTGGGCAGAAACACCACGGCGGGAGTAGAGTGACATAGAACAATGTAATTTGGTGTGAGCATTAAACGGCTGCAAAATACAAATGAATTATACATCTGCCATTATAAAATTATCAAGTAGCTTTGCACACTGTTTATATGAAGGTTTACCACAATATTAATGATTTGCCTGCATTTACCAATGCGGTTATTACCATCGGCACATTTGATGGGGTACACAATGGCCACTTGCAAATAATTCGTCAGTTGATCAAAGAAGCGGAAGCCATAAACGGCACGCCTGTATTGATCACTTTTTTCCCCCATCCAAAACAGGTGGTGAGTAGTAACAAAGATCCTTTGTTTATCATCAATACTCCGGAAGAAAAATACAGTCTGTTGCGGCATTATGGCATACAACACATCGTAGAAGTTCCTTTCAACAAAGCTTTTTCAGAACAAACAGCTACACAATACATTGAAGATTTTCTGGTAAAAATATTTCATCCACACACGATCATCATTGGGTATGATCATCGTTTTGGCAATAACAGGGAGGGCGATTACCACTTACTCGAAAAAGAAGCCATTCGTTTTGGCTTCAAGGTAAAGGAAATACCAGAGCATGTGTTGGCGGATATCACCATCAGCAGTACTAGGGTTCGTACAGCCCTTCTTCAGGGAGATATAAGCACCGCAGCAGATTTCCTGGGCTATCCGTATTTTTTTAGCGGTGTAGTAGTTAAAGGCAATCAGTTAGGACGCACGATTGGCTATCCTACGGCCAATTTGCAAATAAATGATGCCAACAAGTTGGTGCCCGCCAATGGGGTATATGCAGTACGGGTAAATATTGATGGATATGAAACAGTCTTTAAAGGCATGATGAATATTGGCATCAGGCCCACAGTTGAGGGAACCAACAGGGTGATTGAAGTCAATATTTTTGATTTTGATGAAATGATCTATGGGACTACCATCCAGGTAACTTTATTGAAACGGCTTCGTCAAGAAATTAAATTCGACGGCCTTGATGCTTTAAAGGCGCAACTTGCTTTGGATAAAGAACAAGCAGCGACGGTTGAATAATATTTAATTGAATCGGCCACCGTAGGATTCTGTTGCGTAATAAGAAGAAGTTACCGTCTGGTTCTCAACCAACGGCTATGGATGAAATACCAAAATGAATATTTTTTTATAA
>Ga0105049_10007733_pt1 | contig 12462 bp, 7 predicted proteins | sample MAT06_FD_78087 | JGI IMG/M metagenome (GOLD analysis project Ga0105049, IMG submission 78087) | Freshwater microbial communities from Lake Fryxell liftoff mats and glacier meltwater in Antarctica - MAT-06 | ecosystem: Environmental > Aquatic > Freshwater > Ice > Liftoff microbial mat | place...
ACGGATAAAGGGGGGGATCCTCCACTTGGGACTTGCACTTTGAAATCGAGGTTCATCAATTGGAGCAGCGTTTTCACTTCGCGATGCTGCGATGTTCCGAGCACCAGAAAAAGTGGCGTCTCGGAGACTGGGATCCCTTTGGCAGCGGATTCGGAAATGCCGTCTTCCCAGATGCGATCAATATCGGGAAACCGCGACTTTTCCTGCATCAGTAGGTACTTCACCAAGTAGTAGATCAGCGTAGGAATGATCGCGACCAAAGGGATCGGCAACAGGAACCACATCCACCAATTGCGATCCGCTTCCTGGGAGTCCAAGATGTGACGGATATAGGCCGCGGCCCAGATAAGCAATAGGAATAGAAGCGAAAGCAAAGACCACTTCGTCGGTAGCGACCATTGCGAGATCGCGCGGACACCCGGTAACGAGCGGCTGAACCAATAGAATATGGCTCGCATCGGAGTTGCAATCGCATCGACAATCGAATGAATGGATTTCATCCCACTACCTTTCAAACAATCAACCAGGCCTAAAAAAAGGATTATTTTACGAGCTATTTGAGTTCAACGTAAAGCAAGATAAAACAGGAAATGGCCAAGGCCACTAGCAGTGAACTGAGCATGGCAAACAGAATAAAATTGGATTTGCCATTTAAGGGTTTGGCCGAATCGCCCGTCTGGATAACGCCAGGAATGTTTGGGCGTCCCTGGCGCAGATGCAACGCTCGCACAACCTCGCGACACCACGCGTCCACGGTATCTGGGATCCTGAGTTTTTGAGACATTTGACGCACATACGAAGCATCGCTGTTGGAATAGAATCCTCGGAACCCGAGCACTACGGCTAGGTAAAAGACTTCGAGCGCATTTTTGTTCGGAAGGCTACCGGCTTCGATGGCTTTGGCGAAGAAATCCTCATGGGCATCCCGAGTGCCGAAAAACTTTTTTTCGAGGCAATTGTTTGTCCACCATCCGCTCTCCTGCCAAGAGATTTCAATCAGTTTCGAATCGATCCAACCGCAGATAGCATACTTGGAAAGTTTCCATTCCTCGCGCAGGCCGAGTTTTGCTTCGGCCTCTTCGATTTTTCGGATCAAGGTCGCGCGTTCGTCTGCGGTAACCATGGGCTCACGATTCTCGATCTTGGACTCCAGCCGCAGGGCTGCGGCAAAGATGGGATCCACGGCGTTTGCGAATTCAGTTTGCATAGTGTTTCTCCAGTCGCTTACATTCGCTTTCGGACGGCAAAGATTGCAAACTCCAAACCATAGGCTTGCCCACCGATGGTTACGTGCAGCCGGCGATTGCCCTCCAAGGAATCCAAATTGGAAATTTGCTCAGTTCTGACCCGCATCGCCATGGTTTGTGCCAGTTGGACTTGTTTCCAGGGCTCATCATCCAATCGAATTTGAAAGAACACCCACTTCCCGCGATTGGTAAGACCACGCGGAAGTTGTTGTACACTCTTGAGTTTCAAGCCAGGCTGGCGTTGGGTCATGTATTGCTCGACTTTGTCGGATGCGCCCAGCTTCCAGTCCAAGGCTTCCTTGAGCAACTGGACGCATTGTTCCACGCTGATGTTGATAGGACTGACACCAAAATACCAGTCCCATTCTGGCCCGAACCATTCCGGCTCGAGGGCCACATGCATGCCTCTGCCAGCTCCGATAAAGTTCCTTTGAATGCACTCGTCTTCCTTGACCGAATTGATCAACTTGCGAATGTGATCGGCGGCCCAACGGAAAATGTTCGCCAGATCATCGTGATCGTACTTGGGGACTTCTTCAATCGCGGCGGTCGGGCCAAAAATGGAACTGCGTCCGACGATCGTGCAGAGAGCGTTGTACGCTACCAAGGGGTGAACGCCCGACGCAAAGGCCATGCACGAGAGTTCTCCATAGGACTCATTAAGGACATGCATGAGAAGGATTTTTTCTAAATCTCCATGAACCTGAGTCTGCAGACTGATGCCTTTGTCCTGGATCGTCAGACTGAGAGTCTTGATTCTGCTTCCCAAGAAATTCCTTAGATCGCGAATCAAACTCGACAGCTCGCTCCAGGACTGCGTTGTGATCGAAGGTGGATAGTAGTTGGTATCGAAGCGGAAGGTCCCCCCCTCAGCCCCACCGCGTGAGATTCTAACGAGTGGAACAACTTCAAACCCCGAGAGATCTTCCGTGGAGAAGAGAATTCTATGATGGATGTGCCGCAATCCAATTTCTTGTCGATTTCCGCCCGTGCTCTCGTCATCTATTTCGCGAAAGCTCGACGAGTATCGCGCTTTCGATTCGGTGGAATCGACCGCAACATTGGCCCGACCTTCCGATGCTTTAGGGACGGCCAGGTATGCTGTAACGGACTTGCTAGCGGCTAAATCTTTGCTCAGTCGCGCGTTCAAATCGACGGTTAGGACATTGTTGGACTCGCAAGACACGATGGTGCCGTCGCGAAGTCTTGCTTGAAGTCCAACCAGTTCAAGAATTCCGTTATTAATGGCTTCTTCCGAAAGGGAAACACGAAATACCCCATAGCCATACGGATGATCAAGTTGAGAATGAAGACCCGTCAATTCGGCCCAATATCGATCTGCAGCCTGAAAATGATGGGGCCGGAGAAACATCCCCTCCGACCAGTGCACCGACGGATTCTGCATTATTGAAATCAACGTGAAACGGGAATACAACTACGAATGCGTTACAATGCGTTCGCTAAAACTAAGATTTCGGCGTCGATTACATAGCATACCAACGAGAACCGCAGTTACAATCCTGGCGTGACCATCTACGACGGGCTCGCATCGCAGCAACTTGTGAAAGGAAATGAAATGGCACAAGCCACGGATGCCAAACCTACCAGGCGATCTTGGACCGATGGTAAAGATCAGCCCAAGAACCGATTTATCGCGTTGGTCTTCCTCTCGTTGTCGGTTGCAATCCTCTTTTCGGTTTTTCTTTGGTTCGTTTTCTATTGGGGGAAAAAGGGAGAGACGTTTTTCCTCCCGCTTTCCGTCGGTAGCTATGCCGATGGCATACCGAAGGCAAACTATGGAGTTTGGGACCAGGATTTACTGACGGAAACTGCTAAAACGCACGGTTTGAAACCATGGACCTTTTCCCTGGAAGAAAAGCTTGAGAATCGACCGCAGATCGAAGATCGATTGACGAGATTTATCAATGAAATTCAAAGGATCGGACGCGAACCCGAAAAAACAACCGTTTTGGTTCAATTGCGCTGCCATGCCGTTGTCGCAAACGATGGAAACGCATGGACTTGCGGGCTATTCGTAGGTGAGTCGTCGACTAAGGATGCCATGTTTCCCCTGGTGGATTTCTTGAAACAGCTACAGACGATACCTGCCAACAACATTGTGCTCTTTGCGGACGTTTGCGATGTAAAATCGGTCCCTAGCAAAGGCTGGATCACAAATCCCGTAGCTTCTTACATCAATAAAGCATGTGAAAAGCTCGAAAGCCAGGCAGGCAAGAGCCTTTGGATCGCGTGTGCAGCCGACGACTACCAAGAAACGTTCTATTCGGACGCTCGACGAAAGACTCTGTTTCAGGAGGCTTGCGAGGATGCACTTCAACACAGCAACGGAAAAGACTGCAACCTCAACGACTATTTTGAGTCGATTTTCCGATATTGCTATACGGCCAGCGGTGGCCGTCAAACCCCGAAATTGATTTTGTCGAATGGGAACACCACAAAGACTTTCGATGCCCAGTTCGATTCAAAACTACAGAAACTTGCAAAACAAGTCATCATCGGGCATAGATCTCCTTTGGGAGCTTCTATCCCCAAGTCCCCCAAGGTAAAAGTGGATGGAGCCGCCCCCGCGACCAAGACGTCCAGAAACGATCGGATTCTCAACGCTGGGGGTGAAGACTTGGTTCGGCCGGTTTCCTTGGTCCAAGACAAAGTTGGAGCTGACAGCAAGGGCCCTAAACCGATCGGAGATCCAATCGAAAGCAAGCTGGACGACGATGAAGCCGTAGCGTTTTGGCAAATTCGAGATCGCGTCCACTCACGCGGTCAAATGCCATTGGACAAAGGGATGCGATGGTCGCCAGCCGATTTTGCCCCGATGTTGTGGCGAAAGTGGCAGATAGATGCAGCTATGGACCCCGCCGTCGCAAAAAAGCACTTCGAGGAACTGAAGGAACTCGAAAAGCTACTGGTCGCGGTTGTCCCCAAGGAAGATTCAAGCGCAACGGACCAAATGCTTGTGCGAGCATGGAATGATTTTTTAGAAACCAATCAAAGTCTTCGCTCCTTATGGCAAGGCGAGGGCGACATGCTGACCGAATCCGAATCGATGGTATGGACCAGTGTTCGAAAAAAGATTTGCGACTACATCGACGCCCTTTCCGAACTAGGTTTTTGGTTTTCGCTCGACTGCGATGATCCAATCTATCGGAAAGAATGGGAGGAGCTCCTGTCGTGTTTGGAACGAGCAAAGGTAAATCTGCCCCTCGAACGCAACGAGTCCGCAAATGAAAAAACGATCGACATGCAGATAGCCAACGCGACCCAAGCGAGACTGCAACTGCGAAAATGGCTGTCCGATCGCTGCAGGCAGCTTGAAAGTAAAAAGGGGGCATTGACCTGGCTGGACGAACGAGAATTTCAAAATTTGCTTGCAAGCCCATTGCTGACACATTCTCAACGAAAGTCGCTGCTCACTCAACGTGACACTCGAACCAAGAACCTCGGGCTCGTGAGCGAGGATAGAGATACGGACTTCAAAAAACTCCTTGAATCGGTCGCTCCATTGACGTCCAAAGCAGAGAGGGCGTGCAACGAACTGATCCGAATTGCGGCGTTTTGCGGCACGAAAGTATCCGTCCCTGCGTCCAGCAATGAGGAGCGGTACCTGGCACTCGGTAGAGAATACGAGATAGCTATGAGAGCCGAAGCCAACTCACCCATGGAACTCGAAGCGAAATCCAAGCTATCTCGTTGGCACTTTCTTTCCATCGCCGATACGAATTTTGGGAAGCCATCGGAATGGAACCTGTCGTTTGCCGGGATTGTGGTCTCCCCTGTAGATCCCAGTTGGATTCGACTATCGCTCCCTGCCGGTGCTGTATCCCTAGACTTCGCTGATACCAGGGATGATTCAGAGCTACGAGTCAACGTAAAACGGATCGACGGATCTAACGTCCCGGAGTGCTCGCTCCGATGGTCAACGTCGGTCGATGTTCCTGACTTTAGTATCAGCGTCAACGGTAAGCCATTTGCCAAGGGTTCACCTATGAAAATCCAACCGAGATCCAAGCAATCGATTTTGGTTTGCCAATTCCCACTCACTGGCAAAATACCAGAGGGACTCACATTGAACTTAAAACTTGTCGGAGAAAAGTCCTCAGAAGTGACCGTTCCGATATTGCGAGACGCAGAGCGGATAGACATCGTTGCCACACGTGTCCACAAAAATGGTCGAAACCTAAATGACCCGAGTCTGCAGTCGGTGGAGAACAAGGAGCTTACCTTTGCAGGGCCGGCCATCGCGGGCACGACCAGTCGGTTCGCATTTGCCTTGCGGAACAAAAAGACGACACCGCGAAGAGCGAAACTTCAAGTGTATGTTAGCCCGGCGTTAGACGACTCAGTCGTCGACTCCGAATCTATCTTGATGGCTGAATCCGAAATCGTTTCGCTGCCGGTTTCCCGACAAGTGGTTTCGGTGAAACTAACATCCCCAAAAGACCAACTCGCGCCTGTGGGATTAAAGAATGCAAAGGGTTCCACACTGACGTTCAAGATCGTCGAATACGAACTCGAATCGGCAGCAAGCAATCAGGAGACGGTCGAGGCCAAAACGAAGGGTAGACCTTTCGAGTACGTTGGTCTTTTCGATCCAAAACGCCCCTCGCCAAACTACATTAAGGTGAATCCGAGTGAAGTCAAGGATGGACGCCCGCTGTCCGTCGCATTTGAGATAACCCCTGACTTTTTGGACCGTTACGAGGTCGCAGGTCCGATCCCCATCGTCGGAGAAGTTACCCTTCGCGCGTCCTCGAAACCGGAAACGACCTCGGATCTTTTAGGCCCTACCAAACTGAAAGCCGAGATTCGCGGGCCAATCATGGATATCGTTAGCAACTACCAACTCGCGTTTGATATCGGCGGTTTCCCCAGAGCCATTGTTTACAAAGCCGGACCCAAATCCGCAGACATGCAGGAAGAGAATCTCGAACAGTTTGAAATTGTTGATGTTACGGTTAAACGTCAAGGCAAAGAGCAACAACCGAAAAAGCTGGACCGAGTTGCTAATCGCGTCATTGTTCCTAACCGGATCGGGAAAGAGTTCGAAAGGGCAAATTGGGAAAGCTTAGAAATCCAATCCAAGATGGATGTTTTTAGCGAACCTTGCACCCTGGAAATCGCTAACGCTTCCGGTACGACCCTCGTCTCGAATATTCTGAAGCACGATCGAAGTTATGAAGCAGAGCTCAAGATTGATCGCGAAAACGGAACGCTTCAAGTCGGTTTCAAGGCTTCGGAGTTAAGACTCCAACCTTTTCCGGGATTGGACGATAGTTTGAATGGGGTCTACTTCGTCAAGCAATCCTTCCAGGGGGAGAAAGCAACGGCTTTGGAGATTGTTTTTGATCGCGACAAACCAGAACCAGGCGCTAAAATCATCTGCAAAGATAGGGTTCCAGAACTGTACATCGGAGAGTCATTGGAGCTTTCGATGGAGCCCACGGATGCAGGTTCGGGCATACAATCCGTCCAGTTTGCCAGAGTCCCAGCCAATGTCGATAACCCTAGTTTTGCTAGCCCTCAAGCGGAAATGCTGGACCCGAAACTCGTTAGCTACGACGAAGGTAAGGCTACGATTTCCCTGGACTCCAAAGAACTCGAATTGCGACCCTCAGTGTACTTTTACGTTGTCGCCCGAACGATCGACAAGGCCGAAAACTATCAAGATGACAATGGTTGGCTCAAAATCCGCTGGAACAAACAAACCAAGAGCATCAAGCCGAAATAGAGACTGCAATCCGCTTTTGTTGGGTTGGGTTGGGTAAGCTTTATCGACGCTGGCTTTTAAGTAGTAAACTTTGGTCGCTTCGAACCGATACCATTATTGGTTGAAGGATCAACACTTGGGTTGCCGATCTGACTTTCCGTCAGTCGTACCTTATTTTTTCAGGAATTACGCGATGGATCGCAAACGCTCTCAGTCAAAAGCCACCCGTTTTTATCTTGCATACCTACTGAGTACCAGTCTGGGGTGCGTGGCAAATCCATTGCAGGCCCCAACGTTCTGGGACAAGCTGGGTATCCCTCAGGCGACCGCATCCTTAAGGGATTCGACCATCAATCGCAGCGGACGGTTCCCGGGTCTTGAAAAGAAGCCACCTCTTTTAAAGATTGCGGATCCGGCCAATCTCAAGGCTGAGAAACCAGAGATGATAAAGGTCGCTGCCAAGATCAAGGCAGAGCAAGACCAGAAGAAACAAAAGATCAAAGCCATTAAATTCTTGGCGGATGTGAATTGCGGGTGCTACAACAAGGATGACGCCGTCGCCAAAGCGTTCTTGGCCGCACTGGACGATTGCGATCCCGATGTCCGAACCGCCGCGATCGAAGGGCTCAGCAAAACTGCGGGCAACTGCTCCAAGTGCCGGACTGGATGCGAAACCACTTGCTGCACCGAAGATATCTACAAAAAGCTTCAGGATGTTGCTTTCGGACTCGACGCGAAAGGCTGTTTCAAAGAACCGGTCAAAGAGATCCGAACGGCCGCCGCTGCGTTGATTCGAAAGTGCCCGTGCCCACAAGCCAAACCGCTCGAAGAGGTTCCGGCACCGAATCCAGAAATGCTCGAAGAGTTGGTTTCTCCATCCGAAGAAGTTCGGGTGCCGGAAGATATGCCTAGAGATCCAAAAAAGAAACCATCGGAAGATTCGGTGTCGTACTTTGGCTCGACCAATGCTAAAGCCGTCGCCTACCGAGCTCGTGGTAATGAAGCTTTGCCAGGTGCCGAGCCGGTTATCGTAGCCAAAAGAGGTTCGTCTGGGTCCAACAAATCCGATTCGATCTCCAATCCGGATCAGCTGATTGGGGTTCGGGTGGTTAGCATGAACAAGCAGTTGGGTGAGGTCTTGGTAGAGTTTTCGGATGTCTTCCAAATGGACCAAGGCTGGACGATGGTCGTCGTCGATCCGATGGGACGACACCAAGTCGGTCGCATCGTGGAAGCGAGCGGTCGTCGTGTCCTAGTCGCCATGGAAGCAACCGGGAATTTTTCAGCGTCAGCCGGCCAAGAGGCCAAGATAGGCTTGGTCCGAAAATAAAAAACGCGATCGGTCCGTTCCGTAGCAACAAAACGCATAGAAAAGAAGGGTAGTTCAAACTACCCTTCTTTTTTCTTTTGCGCACTGACCCTCAGCGCGGGTATACTCTTGCCCGGATCATTTGGGTTGGATTCTTCCCTCAAGCAGCGTTTTGAATGATGTTCAAGCTTTGGGTTATTGCGCACCGCGAATACGTAGCTATGGTCGGAACCAAAGCTTTCTTGTTTACGTTGGTGATGATGCCAATCCTGATGTTCGGCAGCTTGCTGGTCATGCCAGCCTTGAACGGAGTAAGCGGGGGAAAGACACAAAAAATCGTCGTCTCCGACGGTACGGGACAACTCTACGCTTTTTTGGATGCCGCAGTAAAATCCCGAAACGCGTTGTTGCTTTCTTCGGCAACAGACACTCCAGACAGAGGTCAAGGAAAAAAAGCATCCCGGCCATCGTTCATGGACCAGCGAGCGGACATGTGGGAATTCGAGGCGGCCCCAGACTCCTTGACCGAAGAGCAGAGACTGAATTACAGCGATCAAATCCGCAACGGCGACATTTATGCCTTGGTCGAGATTCCCAGCAACCTGCTTGAACCGAAAAACCTCGAAACGAAGACTCTTGAAACGAAGAATGAAGAGACACCATCTGATAACGCAAAGTTCTATAGCCAAGATGCTTTATTGAGCGGTGCTCGCGTTTGGCTTAGCGCGACAGTCAGTCAAAAGCTGCGGGAAGTTCGAATGACGCAATTCGGACTCGACAAAATCGATCCCGCTGTCTTCGCACAAATCGATGCGAGGGTAGAGCTTTCGCCCAACATGCCCCTACTCGCTTCCGACATAGGGAAATCAAGCGATCAATCGGCGGTCGACACGCTCGTCGGCATGTTTCTTCCGTTTGGCGTGATGATGTTAATGTTCATGGTGATCCTCATGGCTGCGCAGCCGATGCTGGAAAGTGCGATGGAAGAAAAGAATTTGAGAATCTCCGAAGTCCTCTTGGGTTCTGTTTCGCCATCGCAGCTGATGGGGGGCAAACTGCTCGGAAATGTAGCCGGATCGCTGGTGATCTTTTTGTTTTATGGAGCCGGCGGTCTGTTCTTTCTCAGTTATCAGGGAATGGCTGGCAAGATCCCCATTTCAGTCTGGCCTTGGTTTCTGCTGTTCCAATTGCTTGGAGTTTTGTTCTTCAGTTCGATTTTTTTGACCGTGGGAGCCTCGGTCAATGATCTGAAAGAGGCGCAGACCTTGTTGCTTCCGGTCTGGATGGTACTGATGGCACCTATGATGGTGTGGTTTATAGCAGTCCGAGAACCCAATGGGATAGTCTCGACGGCGCTGAGCTTTTTTCCTCCGTCCTGCCCCATGATGATGGTCTTGAGGTTGGCTTCGGGAACGACCGTCCCGTTTTGGCAGCCACCGCTAGCAGCCCTGATCATGATCGCTTCAACCGTTGGAATCGTGACGATCGCTGGACGGATCTATCGTGCAGGGTTGCTCAGAAACGAGGGGGTTCGGTCTATCCTGCAGTTGTTTCGGCGCACATTCGTCAGGACCACATAGCCACCCCACCCCGCTCCCATCGCTTTCGCACTGGGCGTGCTACGACTGTGTTGCTTTGACTGGCGATGTACAAAGTGAGACGGACTCCAAGCCCTTAGTTGTAGACGCTCCGCGTCGTAGGAATCACGACGCGGAGCGTCGTGCAACTAAGTTTGCCAACCCAGGTGTTTCAGGTTGGACAATGCACTAGAAGGCGAGGCAAACACCATAGCCACATACCTACCCGATGTGCTTCGACGGAAGCACAGTCCGGTGTTAGTCGCCAACGATGTCCAATATTCAGTCCCCACCGCGAAACATTGAACATACTTGCTGAAGACGTGTTAGTCTCTAACTCGGGAAAACTAGTTGTCTCTCGATAAGCAACTCAGTGTCGCTGGGTCGAGATCAATCTCCAAGACGACAGTTCGTCCTCTTGGAATATAATCGTCGCTTGAATTTCTGGTTTGTCTTTGGCCAATAGATTTAGCCAACCCGAGAGATCCGATTGGCTTCGAACACAGGTTGCCGTCGCAGCGGCATCTGCGTCCGACGCGTTGTTTGCGAGGATGGTGACGCTTTGTCGGCCACGAAGCCCCTGTTTTGTTTTCGGGTCCAGAATATGACTAAAGCGTTCTCTAGCGGACGCGCTGGCTGCATCGGGGAAACGTTGCCATCGGTCGCCAGAGGTAGCGACCCCGCATTGGTTCAGTCGTAAGCGGTAGAGCTCCGTCGGTTTCAAGGATGGGTCGTTTTGGGGGACGTCGAGCGAGATGGGCCAGCCTGCGGTTCCGTCGGGTGATTGTCCCATTCGCATATTCCCCGACGCGTTGACTACGAATTGCTCGATTCCTAGTTTTCTTAGTTCTTCAGCCACTCGATCCGCGACGAATCCTTTGCCGATCGCTCCGAAATCTAGCCGTATACCGGGAACATCGAAACGGATCGACTGTCGCGAGGCGTCGAGCTCAACATGCACCCAACCGCTCTGTTCATTGGCATCGCGCCATTGAATATCTTTTGCGAGCTTTTTTTGTCGGCGAAGTCTTGTCAGGGCTCCCAACGCTGCGTCGAACGCTCCCTGGCTCAAGCGATTCCAATAGTCGCATTCTTTCAGCACGCTCCAAAGTTCGTTTGAAACGGCAACCCAGTCACCCTGGTTTGCCAGATCGCAAACCACCATGGCTTCGCTCTGAGGATCGTAGTCGCTCAGAACCTTCACCCACCTGTCAGCCACTTCCTTAGCGGACGACGAGACCACCTCGGCCTGCTTGTGGTCGGCAAACCAACGCAGGTTCATTTGGCTGCCCATCGACAGAAACTCTACTTCGAAACCGCTAAGCGAGGGTGAAGTTGCAAAGGCCAGCGAGTCGCCCATCGGTTTCAGGCATTTTTGTCCGAAGGCAACGGACAACCCAAGGCAAAGAGTACGACGCTTCATGAGAGTTTGGTGTCTTTTGGCGAGATGGGATGGACCCGACTGGAAATTTCTGTTTTTTCAGGTTAAAAAACCCTGGACTTGTTTCTGCCTCAATGCATACGATACGTCCGTGCAAGCGAGAATGGAATCTCTGGCCGAATCAAGTAATCTAGACTGCATGTCGCACTGGAAACCTAACTCCTGCTTGATTCCTCACTGCAAATGAATACTGCACAAAAACCCAACTCCGAATTTTCCGGATTGTTGTCGAGTCCAAGCGTACAGGCTGTTCTCGGTATTCTGATTTTGATGTCTGTGTGTTCGATCGCATTTTATCTCTTGTCAAAATGGCGCGATTCCAACACGCAGGACGTACCGATGGACGAACTGATGCGAAAGAATTTCGAGGAAATGCGGAGTGAAGGTGACATCAACGAAGCAGAATTCCGAAACATATCCTCGTTGTTGCAAGAGCCGCCTCGTCGGCCCTCTTCGGCAATCAACAAGTCGGGCGATGAAGCGGGCGAATAAAATTTCGATGAATCATAGCCTTGTTTATGTTAAAATGATTTGAATGTGCAACACTTCTCGGCCTGGGAGGCCGAACCGTGTGCGGACTAAAGGGCCGCTCACCTTGATTACACCCAATCGGCTCGAAACTGTGGACAAGGATGCCCGGTTCGATTCTCGATGCGTGCAATAGGCAATCGCATCAGAAGCAACCAATCGAGCTTCCACATAAAACTGTCCAATCGCCAGTCGTAAGACTATCCCCCCTGCGAAAGTTTTCGCATTGCGGATGTTCTTTCGACAAACTAGTTAAGGAGTCGAAAATGCCCTCAGGTAAGGATGTCATGGCTAGTCGTCGCAATAGCGGCGGCGGCAGCAGCGGTAGCACCACCAAGAAGAACGCTTTTTGTTCTTTCTGTCGCAAGAGCTATCGCGATGTAGGTCCACTCGTCGAAGGCCCGGGCGACGTGTATATTTGTGGAGAGTGCATTGAACTCTGCCAATCGATATTGGATCAAGAGCAGCGTCGACGACCTGCCTCCAAGAAACTTTTCAGCGAAATCCCAACGCCTCGCGATATCGTTGGTCATTTGGACCAATATGTCATTGGCCAGGTACCCACGAAGCGTGCACTCGCAGTCGCTGTTCACAATCATTACAAGCGATTGACGGCAGGCTGGAACGGTTCC
>Ga0105049_10007737_pt1 | contig 12458 bp, 9 predicted proteins | sample MAT06_FD_78087 | JGI IMG/M metagenome (GOLD analysis project Ga0105049, IMG submission 78087) | Freshwater microbial communities from Lake Fryxell liftoff mats and glacier meltwater in Antarctica - MAT-06 | ecosystem: Environmental > Aquatic > Freshwater > Ice > Liftoff microbial mat | place...
CCACCTTCTGGATCGACAAAATATGACTGGCCATAGAAGTCGTCATCGCCCAAATCTTCGATACCCACCCGGTTAATTGCCCCGACGTAATATTCATTTGCAACCGCTGCGGCTGGTTGCTCGATACTCCACAAATATTGAGATAGCCCACGGGATGTCGCCGACGGGTTGAAAACAATTTGGGCCCCATTAAGACCAAGTGCCCGCCAGCCTTCGGGAAAATGCCGGTCATAACAAATATAGACACCGATTTTTCCTACCGCCGTGTCAAAAACCGGGTACCCACCATTCCCTGGGCGGAAATAGAACTTCTCCCAGAAACCCTGCACGTGCGGAATATGTTGCTTTCGGTACTTTCCCAGGTAACTTCCGTCGGCGTCAATGACCGCGGCCGTGTTGTAGAGAAAACCTGGCCCCGCATCTTCGTACATGGGCAGGATCATGACCATTTCGAGTTCGCGGGCCAGCGCTTGGAACCGCTCCGTTGTTGGACCAGGGATTTCTTCAGCGTAAGCGTAAAACTCTGCGTCTTGTACTTGGCAGAAATACGGACCGTAGAAAAGCTCCTGGAAACAAATAACTTTAACCCCGGCGGCTGCGGCTTCCCGAGCGTATTTTTCGTGCTTGAGGATCATCGATTCTTTGTCCCCGGTCCAGTCCGTCTGAACTAATGCGGCGCGCACAACGCTCATAAATACAACTCCCAATTCATGAAAAACGACTGATGGAACGGACTCCCCTTACGGACCCAAATTTTAAGATTTTTCATGGATTCACGCACGGTTTTTGTTGATTCCTTTACCGAAATGTGATCCTAATATCTGACATGTCTGATTTAACGGATTATTATCCCAAATTAGTTGATTAAAGGTTTTCGATGTGCCGACACCCCGGTAGGCTTCGAACAGTCAAAAGTGACAGTGTCAGCCTTTTCTGAAAGGAATGTAGATGAATTCACATGGCCCAGAAGCGATTGCTTCGATCGCGCACGGCATCCGCTCGTCGGTCTCGCGACGCCGGCTCCTTCAAGTCGCGGGTATTGGTGGCGCCGCCATTGTGGCCACGGCCTGCGGCACGAGTTCGGGGGGTTCCACCGAAGCTTCCGCGGCCGAAGATAGATCCGATACCGAAATGCTGGTCAATTGGTCCAACTGGCCCTCTTATCTTGACGTAGACGACGAAACGGGAACCTACCCAACCTTGGAAGCGTTTAAATCCTCCACGGGAATCAATGTCGTCTACACGGATGACGTCAACGACAATAATGAGTTTTTCGCCAAAGTGCGCACCCAATTAGAACAAGGGCAAGACATCGGCCGAGACATTGTCGTCCTTACTGACTGGATGGCGGCACTGTGGATCCAAAGCGGCTTTGCGCAAAAATTGGACAAGGCCAACATTCCCAATGCAGTGAATTTGATACCCAGACTGGCGGCGGTCGAGTTTGATTCAGACCGTAGTTACTCCTTGCCGTGGCAGTCGGGTTTTGCGGGGCTTGGTTATAACGTCTCCGCTCTAAAGTCTGCAACGGGCAAGGACTCTATGGTCTCTCTCGATGAACTCTTTGATCCAGCTCTAAAGGGTCGGATCACGGTCCTTTCAGAGATGCGGGACACCATGGGCTGCATCTTGGGTTGGCTGGGTTACAACCCGTCTGACTTCACGGACGCTCAATTTGAAGAGGCAATTGTTGCCTTAACTCAGCAAGTTGATAACGGCCAAATTCGCCAAGTAACAGGTAATGACTACATTGCGGCGATGGACAGCGGTGATGTCATTGCCGTCATCGGCTGGTCGGGCGATGTTATTGCCCTCGGTGACGACTACGGCTTTAGTCTGCCCGAGAGCGGCGGGATGTTGTGGACCGACAATATGTTGATCCCCTCATTGGCCCAGCACAAGAAGAACGCCGAAAAAGTCATGAATTATTACTATGAGCCAGAAGTGGCAGCTCAAGTTGCGGCATGGGTTAACTACCTGTGTCCGGTTCAAGGCGCTCAGGCTGCCATGGAAAAACTTGATCCTACCCTCGCAACGAGTGAGTGGATCTTTCCATCAACACAGGTTCTTGATTCGACTTTTGTGTTTAAACAACTCACACCCGAGGCAAATGAAGCATATGAGCGCCTATTCCAAAAGGCAATCGGCAATTAGACGTTGACGAGGGGATCGAATAATTTCGATCCCCTCGTATTTTCAACCAGATTCAATATGAAGGAGTGGGTCGTGGCGCGAGATCGGGAACGCAATGTTGAGGACCTGCATCTGGCGAACTTGACCAAGATGTTCGGTGACACCGCTGCCGTTGACGACCTCACCTTGACTATCCCGGCGGGTTCATTCTTCGCACTTTTGGGGGCGTCGGGGTGTGGCAAGACCACAACCTTGCGCATGGTGGCTGGTCTTGATGACCCAACTTCGGGTCGGATCACTATTGGTGAAAAAGACATAACGTCACTTCGTGCTTTCCAGCGGCCCGTCAACACGGTTTTCCAGTCCTACGCTCTGTTTCCGCATCTCGACATTTTTGAAAATGTGGCGTTTGGCTTACGCCGTCGTGGGGTCAAAAATGTTGAGCCTGCAGTAAATGCGATGCTCGAACTAGTTGAACTAGCACCAATGGCCAGACGTAAGCCAACGCAGCTCTCGGGTGGGCAACAGCAGCGTGTTGCCGTTGCCCGTGCGCTGATTAATGAGCCCGATGTGCTTCTCCTTGATGAACCATTGGGGGCACTTGACCTCAAGTTGCGTCGCCAGATGCAAATTGAGCTCAAGCGGATCCAAACCGAAGTGGGAACGACATTTGTCCACGTGACCCATGATCAGGAAGAAGCCATGACCATGGCCGACACGATCGCAGTTATGAATGCTGGACGGATTGAGCAATTGGGTGATCCGGCATCAATCTATGAATTACCGCGTACTGTTTTCGTTGCAAATTTCTTGGGCCAATCAAATTTGTTCGCGGGCACACGCGTTTCAACGGATGCTGACATGATTGAAGTCCTGGCACAAGGAATTAAGTTCTTGGTGCCGACAGAACGCAATTGCGCGCCCAGCGACGAAGTGATCGTTGGTATTCGGCCAGAGAAGATGACTGTCCTAGACCTTCCCGACCGGGAAAAAATACCGAACGGGAACAACACGTTAGAAGGTACCGTCGTAGACGTTTCCTACGCTGGTGTCTCCACGCAGTACTTGATCACCTTGCCTTGGGGCCAAAACATCACCGTTTTTGAACAGAATGTGATCGTCGGAGATCGTTCAAGTGTGGGTGACCGTGTCCTCATTCACTGGTCACCCGAACACACATTTGGGCTTGCTGGCGGTGAAACGCTTCTTGCGACAACAGCTCAAGCGATTGCCGCGGGAGTCTGAGCGTGGTTGTGGTAGTCCCGTCAACTAGTACAAAAAACGCTGTCGTTGGCCAAAGAAAGTCGCGTACTGGTTATTTCCTGCTACTTCCCGGAATGACCTGGTTAGCAATCTTTTTTGCCATCCCATTTGTGACGTTGTTTTTGACCAGTTTGCAAGCACCCGTTGCGGGTCAATCGGGGCAATACATCCCGGCTTTGCAAATCAGCAATTACCCCGATGCGTTGACAGAATATTGGCCTCAATTCCTCCGCTCTTTTATTTACGCCGGAATTGCAACTGCACTTGCGCTATGTATCGCGTACCCACTCGCCTATTTCATAGCTTTTAAGGCTGGGCGTTGGCGGGCACTCATGCTGGTGCTTGTCATTGCACCATCCTTCGCTTCCTTCCTACTTCGAACCTATGCATGGAAAACGATTCTTGCCGACGAAGGATTCATAACGTCATTCTTCAACTACTTACACCTCCTACCTGACGATCGAATACTCAACACGGGTATAGCCGTGATTGCCGGTCTTACCTATAACTTCTTGCCATTTATGATCCTGCCTCTTTATGCGGCCCTAGAAAAAATCGATCCTCGACTGCTGGAAGCGTCCAATGATCTTTATGCATCAGCTTTCACAACCTTTCGCAAGGTCACGTGGCCTCTGTCGTTACCGGGAGTTGTCGCGGGAACGCTGCTCACATTTATTCCGGCAACGGGTGACTACATTAATGCGGAACTTTTGGGATCCACCCAGGACCGCATGATTGGCAACGTGATCCAAACCAACTTCATTGAATTCCGAGACTACCCGACAGCTAGTGCACTTTCGTTTGTCTTGATGGCCGCGATCTTGGTTTTGGTGTTCACCTATATCCGCAGAGCGGGAACGGAGGATTTGGTCTAATGAACTGGATTCGCCGTCATCTACTTGGCTTTGTCGCGGTCTTAGTGTTGGTATATCTCTTCATCCCCATCGCCGTCGTTGCCGTATTGAGTTTCAATAAGCCCGAGGGTAAGTACAACACCAGTTGGACGAAGTTTTCATTGGATGGTTGGACCAATATCTGCGGCGTGCCGGGTGTCTGTGATTCGTTCATGATCAGTATTCGAATCGGAATCATTTCCACTCTGTTGGCTACGGTGCTGGGAACCATGATCGCCTTCGCCTTGGTCCGTTATCGATTCCGGGGCCGTTCATCAACTAATTTATTGATTTTTCTTCCCATGACCACTCCCGAGGTCGTTATGGGTGCCAGCCTTTTGGCTTTGTTCTTAAACCTGCGTTTCCCATTGGGGGAAATTACGATCATTATCGCCCACATCATGTTTATCATCTCATTTGTTGTGGTGACGGTTAAAGCTCGACTGCAAGGGATGGATCCCCGTCTGGAAGAAGCCGCCCGCGATCTCTATGCCGGACCTGGCGCAGCGTTTCGCTATGTAACCCTTCCGTTGGTAGCACCAGGAATTGCTGGTGCGGCGCTGCTGGGATTTTCGCTGTCATTCGACGATTTCATTATCAGCTTCTTCAACGCTGGAACAGTCGTCACCTTTCCCATCTACATCTGGGGTGCAGCGCAACGTGGAATCCCAGTACAGGTCAATGCGCTCGCAACGCTGGTGTTTGTCATTGCCCTGTTCATTGTTCTGATCAGCCAGTTTGTGAGTGGTCGCAGGCGTAAGGCACTGGAGAACGAAATCTCGAGTAGCCCGGCAAGCATTGACTCGCTTTTGCCGAAGAGTTGATCTATCCTTTGCTTACTTTTATCCTCGCGCGCGAAGGGATTGGTGGGAAGGCTAGGCGCTCGGTCTGGCTCATTACGTTACCTCCGACGTAAGGACCCCACATGTTTACAGCAATACCCACACAAGGTGGATACAGCAAAACCAAGTCACTCAAGCATGAGAGCTTTTGGCTCGATAATCCAATGCGACCCCAAGCGAATCCGCCACTTAATGGTGATTTGCAAGCCGATCTCATAATCGTTGGAGCCGGATTTACCGGCCTTTGGTCAGCACTAGAAGCGGCAATTGAACAACCAAATTGTCGCATAGTTGTTCTTGAAAGTGACCGGATTGCCTGCGGAGCCACCGGTCGAAACGGTGGTTTCGTTGCCGCGTCCCTGACCCACGGCTTCAGCAACGGTCTTTCGCGTTGGCCAGATGAAATGCCTGAACTCCTCCGATTGGGATCACAAAACCTATGGGAACTTGGTGAACGCATCGACCAATTGGAAATTGATTGTGACTGGTTAGTCTCCGGAGAAATTGATGTTGCGACCGAAGAATATCAGGCTCGAGATTTACAACACCTACATGCAGAGATGATGACCTTGGGGTTGCAATCTCAATACTTCACCGCAGAACAGGTGCGGGCAAGGATCAATTCACCCATTTACGAGGGTGCGCTCTTCGACCCCGATGTCGCGGTCGTTGATCCGGCGCGATTGGCGTGGGGATTAGCCCGAGAACTCGAGCGTTTAGGTGTGGCAATCTACGAAAACTCGGAGGTGAATGGCCTCGAAGACCTGGGGAACGCCGTTCGAGTCAAGGTTGGTAACCACGGCGTGACCAGTCCCAAAGTAGTCCTGGCCACGAACGCATATCCGCCGCTACTCAAGCGGATTAAACACATGATCGTGCCGGTCTACGACTACATCTTGGTAACCGAACCACTCACGCCCAGCCAGCGAGCGTCAATTGGTTGGCTCGACCGCGAAGGTATCGGTGACGCCGGAAATCAATTTCATTACTACCGGGTCACTGAAGACGGCCGGATTTTATTTGGTGGATACGACGCGCACTATCACGGTAAGGAAGGAGTCAAGCCAAAGTTTGACACCGACCCCGAATCCTTTGCCCGGCTCGCAGATCATTTTGTTCAAACATTCCCGCAACTTGCAGAGGTGAATTTTACCCACGGTTGGGGTGGGGCGATCGACACCTGCTCCAGATTTAGTGCCTTCTGGGGTAAAGCTCACGGAGGAAAAACGGTTTATGTCGCCGGTTTCACCGGGCTTGGAGTCGGAGCATCACGATTTGCAGCACTAACGTCATTGGACCTCGTGCAGGGGCGGGAAACCGAGCGCACCAAATTACGCATGGTCAAGACGAAACCACTGCCTTTTCCACCAGAACCTTTTCGCACTTGGGTTATTCACTGGACCACCAAGTCATTACAAAAGGCCGATCGTGAGAATGGAAAGCGAAATGTGTGGTTGCGTTTACTTGACTCGCTCGGCCTTGGATTTGATTCCTGAGGGTAGGCTGGAAACATGACGAGATACGGCAGTCAATTCGGTCCAAACTTCACTTTCCTGGGTGTGCCTGAATGCGATCTTGATGAGCTCGATAGCTACTGCGATGCCGATGTAGTGATCGTTGGTGCGCCATTTGACGGGGGAACCTCCTACCGGGCGGGTGCCCGATTCGGCCCGCAGGCACTGAGGGCCGCGTGTTACTTAGAGCACGACGGCAGCCGGCCTTCACTAGCAATGCGGGTTGACGGTTTGAAGGATTTGACGGTTGTCGATGCGGGAGATGTCGAGTTGTACAGCGGAGATGCCGCGCGTTCCTGTGCTGATCTTGAAATTGAAATTGAGAAAATTGCACAGGCGGGAGCAATTCCAATAGTGCTGGGTGGAGATCACACGATTACCTGGCCCGATGCAACCGGTGTCGCCCGAGCGCGCGGTTGGGGGAAAATTGCCGTCATCCATTTTGATGCCCACGCCGATACCGGCGATATCACATTCGGCTCGCTGATTGGACATGGACAGCCGATGCGCCGATTGATTGAATCGGGTGCTGTCCGCGGTGATCGATTCCTACAAATTGGTTTGCGGGGGTATTGGCCAGAACCGGAGACACTCGACTGGATGGCCGAACAAGGAATGCGCTCATATGAAATGACCGAGATTATTACCCGGGGCCTCAATGTGTGTTTGACCGAGGATTTTGCCATCGCATTAAACGATTGCGACGGGATTTTCCTGAGCGTCGACATTGATGTATGTGATCCAGGGCATGCACCCGGGACGGGTACCCCCGAGCCTGGTGGTCTCAGTGCCCGGGAACTACTCGATGCCGTTCGTAGGATTTGTTATGAACTTCCCGTGGTCGGAATGGATCTTGTTGAAGTTTCTCCACCATTTGACCACGCCGACATTACGGCGCTGTTGGGTAACCGCGTGGTGCTGGAAGCCCTGAGTGCAATTGCCCGCCGTCGCAAGGATCAACGTGATGGAACAACGTGGGATCCGACCCAGCCTCTTTTGGCCGGTCGGATTCCCGGGGAGTGAAGATGCGGGTTCTTTGTATCGGTGCGGGTGGGGTTGGCACCTCGGCCGCACTCATTGCGGCACGGAGGGACTATTTCGATGCATGGGTGATCGCAGATTACGATCTTGAGCGGTCACTGCAACTCGTTGAACGGGTAAACGACTCAAGGTTTAGTGCGGTATACGTCGATGCTTCAGACGAAAATGAAATTATTCGACTGATCGAGATCCATGAAGCGACACATGTTCTCAACCTGTTGGATCCGCGCTACGTCATGCCGATCTTCCGCGCTTGCCTGGCCAGAAGAACCAATTATCTGGACACGGCCATGAGTCTTTCCAGACCCAACGAAAAGTCACCATTCACCGAAACGGGGGTCAAACTCGGTGACGAGCAATTCGATGTGGCCTCTGACTGGGAAGAAGCGGGAATCCTTGCCCTCTGTGGGATGGGAGTTGAGCCGGGACTCGCTGATGTTTTTGCTCGTTACGCCGCAGATCACCTGTTCAGTGAAATTGATGAAATCGGGATTCGCGACGGCGCGAACCTCAAGGTTCAGGGTTACGATTTCGCGCCGACATTCTCGATCTGGACAACAATCGAAGAATGTTTAAACCCTCCCGTGATTTGGGAAAAAGGCCAAGGTTGGTACACGACCGAGCCCTTTAGCGGTGCGGAAATATTTGATTTTCCGGGAGGAATCGGTCCCCAGGAATGTGTGAATGTCGAACACGAAGAGGTGCTGCTTGTACCTCGATGGATCGAGTGCAAAAAAGTGACATTCAAATACGGTCTGGGACAAGAGTTCATTGACGTTCTGAAAACATTACACAAGTTGAATCTTGACTCCACCCTAGAGCTGAACGTCAAGGGCGCCATCGTCTCACCACGTGATGTCGTTGCCGCGGCTCTTCCGGATCCGCTGACACTTGGTGACCGTATGTCAGGAAAAACATGTGCGGGAACCTGGGTGAGCGGACTCGGAAAGGATGGAAAATCCCGTGAGGTATACCTGTATCACGTGACCGATAATGAATGGTCAATGCGGGAATACGGTACACAAGCGGTCACATGGCAAACCGCAATGAATCCTGTCATTGCTCTTGAACTATTGGCGACCGGCGCCTGGACTGGCACAGGTGTCCTCGGCCCCGAGGCCTTTGATGCCATTCCTTATTTGAAACTCATGTCATCCGGCTACGGTCAAGAATTCGGTATGCGCGAACAGATTTAGGCGGTTGCCTCAAATGCTGCTTCTAAAATTCCCAATGCTTCTTCAAGGAGCGGAATGGGAATGGTCAATGGTGGCAGGAATCGAAATACGTTGCCGTAGGTGCCCGCTGTGAGTGTTACCACACCATGCCGATGGCAGTACGTGTTCAACGCGGATGTTCGAGCTGCATCGGGTTCCATCGTGCCTGGCTTTACCAGTTCAATGGCAATCATTGCGCCGCGACCGCGAATGTCACCGATGGTTGGGTGATTAACCTGCATTGCGGCTAGCCGTGGCAACATGATTGCTTCGATGTCCTTGGCGATTTGACGGGCGTTGTTTTCCTGCATCCAGGCGATGGAGCCAAGGGCGGCAGCGCAGGCAACCGGGTTACCGCCGTAGGTTCCACCAAGTCCACCCGCATGTACCGAATCCATGATCTCAGCGCGACCGGTAACAGCGGCGAGCGGCATTCCGCCAGCGATACCCTTTGCGGTCGTGATCAGATCTGGGACGACACCTTCAAATTCACTGGCGAACCAGTCGCCGGTACGGGCAAATCCGGACTGGATCTCATCGGCCACAAAAACAATTCCATTGGCTTGAGCGTAGTCTGCGATCGCTGTAAAATAGCCGGGTGCAGGCACGATAAAACCACCTTCACCCAAAATTGGTTCGATAACAATTGCGGCAATATTCGAAGCGCCGATTTCCTTCTCCATCCGCGAGATGGCCCACGCGGCAACTTCGGCTCCACCATGGGGACCGTCGTGGAATGGGTAGGAAACGGGAACCCGGTAAATTTCTGGGGCGAACGGGCCAAATGAATGCTTATAGGGCATGTTCTTTGCCGTCATTCCCATGGTGAGGTTGGTGCGACCGTGGTAGCCGTGCTCAACAACGACAACCGCTTGGCGGCCGGTGAAAGCGCGAGCGATCTTCACGGCGTTTTCGACGGCCTCAGCGCCAGAGTTAAAAAGCGCGCTCCGCTTTAAGTGATCACCTGGGGTGAGGCGATTGAGTGCTTCACACACTTCCACGTAACCTTCGTAAGGGGTCACCATAAAGCAGGTGTGCGTGAAATTTGCGACCTGTGCTGCGACTCGGCGGGCAACTTCAGGATTGGCGTTTCCAACCGTGGTGACCGCGATTCCTGAGCCCATGTCAATAAGTGAGTTACCGTCCGCGTCAATGAGAATTCCGCCACCAGCTTTGGTAATGAAAACAGGTAGTCCAATGCCGACGCCTGCGGAGACCGCGTTTTCTTTTCGAGCGAGTAGTGCTAGAGACCGTGGACCAGGCAATTCTGTCACTAAATTGCGCTCTTGGGTGACTCCATTAATTTCTCGTTCAGCGGCAATTGTCATTGAAATTCCTCTTGGCGGTGATGGATTGGGATACTCGGTACCAGCATAGGGGTGAATCCGAATGCGTGAGATTCGTGATCTCCTAAACTGCATACATGAGTCAACCGCGTACTGAGCCCATTCGAGTGGTGATTCTCGGTAGTACCGGTTCAATTGGGGTGCAGGCGCTCGACATTATCCGAAGAAACCGGGACCACTTCACCGTCGTTGGCTTGTGTGCAACCGGTAATCATGCACAGATGCTGGCTCGGACAGCTCTCGAGTTTGACGTTAGGACAGTTGGAGTAACTCTGGGAACGTGCGCCCAAGACGTGCAGATGCATCTTTTTTCTAGTGCACAAGATCGTGGATTTTCCCACGGGGACCACCGGCTCCCCGAACTGGTTATCGGTCCGAATGCCCCAGAACAGTTGGCTCGAATGGACTCCGACATTGTGCTCAATGCAATCGCGGGTGCGGCCGGACTGAAAGCCACATTGGAGACCCTTGCCGCGGGTAATCGATTGGCACTCGCAAACAAAGAATCCCTGATCATCGGGGGTGATCTGGTCAAAAATCTCGCCAGCCCTGGCCAAATCATCCCGGTCGATTCCGAGCATTCTGCGATTGCTCAATGCTTACTTGCGGGTAAAAAATCTGATGTACGCAAGTTGATCATTACAGCGAGCGGTGGCCCATTTCGCGGTAAGAGCACCGAAGAATTGGCAGGGGTAAGTATTGATGATGCCCTGGCCCACCCCACCTGGAAAATGGGACCACTCGTCACCATCAACTCCGCTACTTTGGTCAACAAAGGCCTAGAAGTGATTGAGGCGCACCTGCTATTTGACATACCGTTGACCGAGATTGAAGTGACCGTTCACCCTCAATCGGTCGTCCATTCCATGGTCGAGTTTGTGGACGGGTCGACAATCGCCCAAGCAAGTCCACCCGATATGCGCATCCCGATTGCGTGGGCGATATCAGCTGGTCAAGACATATTTCGAGTCGCAGATGCAGCGCCCGCGTGTGATTGGACACAGGCTGCAACCTGGGAGTTCATGCCCCTCGACGAAAGTGTTTTCCCTGCGGTGCAACTCGCCAGGGTTGCCGGAGAGGCAGGCGGCACGGCCCCGGCTGTATTTAATGCCGCAAACGAAAGCGCCGTTGCATCCTTTTTGGCGGGCGGGATTCCATTCACGTCGATTGTGGCTCACGTTGACCACGTATTGCAGTTGCACCTTGCCGGGTCGGGTGGTCAGGGGCCGGGAAGTCTCTTCGTGTCAGGGAACGCACTTATGCTGGAAGACGTCTTAGCCGCAGATCGATGGGCGCGAGAATTTCAGCCGAGCGATTAAGACGTATGTCAGGTAGTTTTGGGATTCATTCAGACGTGTTACCGGGAGAGGAGTGCGCATGTTAGAAGTGGTCGGAATCGTGCTGTTTGCCTTACTCATCGCTTTATCAATTGCCCTCCATGAAGTCGGGCACCTGCTACCCGCCAAAAAATTTGGACTTCGAGTTCCCGACTACATGGTGGGCTTTGGTCCGACAATTTGGTCAAAAGTTCGCGGGGAAACACGGTACGGAATCAAAGCAATTCCACTCGGTGGTTACATCCGAATGGTGGGGATGCTTCCACCTGCAAAAGATGACCCGCAAAGTCGATCCCGTTCCATGTCGACGGGCCGGTTTGCAACGCTGGTGGCCCAGGCAAGGGAAGCGTCGTTCGACGAAGTTCTCCCGGGCGATGAAAATCGACTGTTCTACAAACTGCCGGTTTATAAGCGAGTGATCATCATGCTCGGCGGCCCGTTCATGAATCTTGCCCTCGCGATTGTGTTTTTTACCATTGTCCTCGTCGGCATTGGACTTCCGCAGCCCTCACTCAATGTCGCAGCCGTTGTGCCGTGTACACCAAGCGTGACCCAACCTACAGGTGAACTACTGCCATCGGGAACGTGCCCGATCGGAACCGTGCCAACCCCCGCGGCGATAGCAGGGTTGCAGGAAGGTGACGTGATTCTCTCGGTTGGGAGTCAAAATGCAACCACGTGGCAAGCGGTCACCGACTGGATCATCGCGAATCCAAATGTCGAGACAACTCTGGTGGTTACCCGTGACGAAGGACAAGTTTCGCTGCCTTTGGCTGTCGCTGAAGTCACGCGGCCCAGCTACGACGAAAATGGTGTCGAAACAGGTCAAAGCCAAACCGTTGGCTTCCTGGGCATGCGACCAGCATTTGAATACG
>Ga0105049_10007738_pt1 | contig 12458 bp, 8 predicted proteins | sample MAT06_FD_78087 | JGI IMG/M metagenome (GOLD analysis project Ga0105049, IMG submission 78087) | Freshwater microbial communities from Lake Fryxell liftoff mats and glacier meltwater in Antarctica - MAT-06 | ecosystem: Environmental > Aquatic > Freshwater > Ice > Liftoff microbial mat | place...
AATTAGTTGCGGCCTATACCTGTTTCACAACATCGTTTTCAACTATTACCATACCCAGCCAACGTTTATAACAATGCGGGTCTGGCGAAAAGCTTCCTCCATTTTGCCCTTCCTGCAAACAACGCCCGTTTTCCAATTAGTTTATTTCTTTACGCTGACCGTTGCGCTGGCAGCGTTGTCGTGGCACCTTATCGAAAAGCCAATTAACTCATTAAAAGACAAATTTTCTTACTGAAATACAACCAGAACAACAGCGAGCGGCTTTCCCGCTTGATAAAGTCCTATTTAAAGGTTAATCTCCCCCGTAACAATTACCTATCTTTGCGTGTCCTTTACTAGTAAGGAGGTAATTGGTGGATTGAGTAACTGAGGTAATTAGTTGCTATCCCAATTAGTTACGTGCCTTAATTACCTACTTACCTTAATTACCTACTTACCAAATCACTACAATGAGTCTTTTGCTGTCAATTGTGATGCCAGCCTACAACGAAGAAGAGTGCATAGAACTCGTTGTACGGCAATGGACCGATATGCTGGATCGCCAGTTCCCGACCGATAATACCCGCCTGATCGTTATCAACGACGGCTCCCGCGATAAAACTGGTGCCATTCTAGACAGCATCAAAGAACGTTATCCTAAATTGATGGTTGTTCATCAGCCCAACGGTGGCCATGGCAATGCCGTTGTCAATGGCTATCGGCAGGCTGTTGCTATCGATTCGGAATACGTATTCCAAACCGATAGCGACGACCAGTTTGTCACCGATGATTTTACCAAGCTCTGGGCCAAACGCAACCAATCGCAGTTTATTCTGGGGTATCGCGAAGTTCGGCATGATGCCACCATGCGGCTCTGGATTACGCGGATTCTGCGGGGTAGCATTGCCCTGATCTACGGAACATATATTATGGATAGCAACATCCCATTCCGACTTATTCGGGGGAGTTTCTTACGGAGATTGCTGGCTCAGTTGCCTGCCCCTACTCCTTTTGCGCCCAATATCTTCCTGGCTGTTATGGCAAAAAAAGCCGGTAATGATTCGTTTGACATCCCCATTGTTCATAAAGAGCGCGAAACAGGAACCGTTTCCATTATGAACTGGAAACTCCTGAAAGTCTGTATCCAGAGCTTCGTGGAGTTAGCACAGTTTCGGCTTGAGTTAGGCCGTAAAGTAAAAGCCCTAAAGAAACCAGAACCAGTAGTTGTTTAGTAGCAGTTGACAGTGGTAGTATGCAGCTGGCGATAACCGCAGCACATAACTGCCAGTTGCTACTGCATACTGCCACTTAAATTTACCCATGAAGCATAAATATGTCATTATCGGTTCTGGCCCAACTGGTTTGGGAGCCGCTTACCGACTCAAAGAACTCGGCGTTACAGATTTTATTGTTTTAGAAAAAGAAAATCGCATTGGTGGCCTGTCCAAAAGTTTTAAAGACGACAAAGGATTCGTTTGGGACGTAGGTGGTCACGTGCAGTTTTCTCACTACACCTATTTTGATGACCTCATGCTAAAAGCCCTCGGCGAAGACGGGTGGCTAAAGCATCAGCGGGAGTCATGGGTCTGGATCGAGAATCGGTTTGTGCCGTATCCGTTCCAGAACAACATCAAATACCTTACACCCGAAACCATGTGGAAATGCCTCGAGGGTATCATCCATGTGTACAAGAACCCCACCACGCAGAAACCAAAAAACTTCCGTGAGTGGATTCTGCAAACCTTCGGTCAGGGCCTTGCCGACACGTTCATGTTCCCCTACAATTTCAAGGTTTGGGCGTACCCGACCGAAGAGATGAACGCTGTTTGGGTAGGCGAGCGTGTTGCAGTAACCGATCTGGGCCGGGTTACAAAAAATATCATTTTCAACAACGACGATTTCTCCTGGGGTCCAAACAGCACGTTCCGGTTCCCAAAACACGGCGGAACAGGTAGTATCTGGGAGTCGGTAGGGAACATGGTGGGTCGCGAGAATATCAAACTCAACGCAACCGTTGATAAAGTGATTGGGTCGGAGCAGAAAATCATGCTGGCCAATGGCGAGACAATTGAGTATGAACACCTGCTCAACACCATGCCACTCGACATCTTTACTAAAAAAGTAGAAGGGCTCGATGCCGAAACGGTAGAAACGGCGCAGGGCTTGAAACACTCGTCGACCAACGTGGTGGGTATTGGCCTAAAAGGGCAACCCAAGAAAAGCCTCGAAACCATGTGCTGGATGTATTTCCCCGAAAACAACAGCCCGTATTACCGGGTGACGGTGTTCTCGAACTACAGTCCAAACAACGTGCCTGATAGCACGCAGTATTGGTCGTTGATGACGGAAACAAGCGAGTCATCGGCCAAACCCGTTGACCGCGAAACGTTAGTTGCTGACACGATCAAGGCTTTGATCGACGATCAGTTGATTGAGTCAGCGGATGATATAGTATCTACGTTCCACGTCGCTTTCGAGTATGGTTATCCAACGCCATCAGTAGAGCGCGACGGTATTCTGAAAGCCGTTCTTCCTAAACTGGAACCATTCGGTATTTCATCGCGAGGGCGGTTTGGAGGCTGGAAATACGAAGTTAGCAATCAGGATCACTCACTCATGCAGGGTGTTGAATGGGCTAACCGCATGGTTGTCAATATCCCTGAGTTGACCCTATTCTTCCCCGACACTGCCAACGCAATGTGGGGTAAATAGGTATTGGTTTCCTTGACTACGCCCGGTCCAGTGGTGCGGTTTCAGGTTTCATCGGCTGCGCCGTTTCACGTTTCAGTAAGCGATTGTGCGCTCTGTAAATCTGAAACAACGCAACCGATGAAACCTGAACTTATTTTTCGACTATGACAAAACGTATCCTGATCACCTTTGCCATATTGGGCGTTTTAGCAGCAGTTTGGCTGGGCTACCGAGCGTTTCGGCCCAACCGTCCGCTATCGGCACTGGTTCCATCAGATGCGTTATTGGTGTTTGAGAGTACCCATTTGCTGGACTCCACTACCGCCCAGATGCAGCGTCGGGCATTGACGCTAAACCAAATTCCGTTATTTGAACAGGCGGTGGCCAATCTGGCCCGACCTATGTTCGCTACGGGCGACACGGCTTCAGTACGACAGTTTATGCGGGGCAAAGCGGTACGCAGTTCCCTTCATCCAGCCAGTAAAAACTCGCTCGAATTCCTGTTTTACATCCCCATTGACACCGACGCGGACCACCAGTTTGTCGATCGGCTGTTCAAGCCCGATGCAAACCGCTTTCGGGTACTTACCCGTCTTTTTGATGGCGAACGAATTGGCGAATTGATTACCCTTCGCAACGAATCGTTTGGCCATTTTATGCAGACAGATAATGCCTTGGTCTATAGCTCGTCGGGAATCCTCGTAGAGAACGTAGCCCGACGATTGCATCAACCCAACCTGCTTAATAAAAACGATGCCTTGAGTACTGATGCGGGCCAACTGGCTAGTCTTTCTGTGCGTCCAGAAGTGTTACAGCGGTTATTCAGCCATGAGAATAGTTCGTTAGTCCGTCTTTTTCTACCCGAAAACCTAACCATTCATTTTCGGCCAACGGCATCGCGTACTCACCTGGTTGGGTATGCATCGGATCAGATAGGGCAACGCACCGACGTAGCCGCATTATTTCAAAACCAAACTCCCAACCACATTTCTGCGGGCAATCTGATTCCTCAAAATACTTCGGCTATTTATCACATTAGCGTGAGTGATGGCTCGGCTTTTGGCCGTTCAATCAGTCGCTTACTATCGTCAAATTCCGATATAAATCTGCAAAACAGGCTCAAGCGCATTGACTCGGAAACGGGTGCCTTTTACAGTGCTATCGGTACTGATGTACTACTTTGTCGGTTGGAATCGCCCAGTGGAAGGCCACGGCAGGTACTTATTGTGCAGGGGGGCGATGGGGCCGCTTTGTCGCGGGCATACCAACAGGCTGCCTACCGCGTGGGAGCCACGGCTCCAGCCCCGCTCAAAACATTTTTGGGGCATAAAACGATTCTGCTGAACGTGTCCGAACTTCCCGCTACGCTATTCACAAACCTGTTTGCTGGGTTTCGCCAAAGCTGGGTAACGCAACATGGCTCGGCCCTCATTGTGGCAAATGACGAAGATGTAATGCAGGAATACTTACAACAGATCACCCAAAAATTTGTGTGGTCAGCTGATGAGCGACAGGCCAATTTGCTTGACAAAACCCTCCGTCCCGCCAATTTTACGGCTTTTGTGCGCCTGAACCGAAGTAGTCAAAACTTGTCTGAACAATGGCCTGCCGCTTGGCGAACGCTATTTGGTCGCCCATCAACGGGGTTCGACAATCTGGAAAACATGGTGTATCAGGCCAGTTATGGCAACCAGAAAATTCTTTCGACACTTGTACTGGGCCGCACAACTCGCCGGGCAAGTGGAGCAGTGGTCAATAAAGTCTTATTACGACGAAAGGTCGAATTCAATGCATCGCTGATTGCTGCACCCGTCGTTGTCGGGAATTTATCGGATGGGTCGGCGCAGTTTTATGCCCAGAACCAAGCCGGGCAGTTTGTGCTTGTTACGCCTGAAGGTGCCAAGATTGTGCAGGACACAACCGACGGCCCCATTCGGAGTAACGTGATTGCCACTGATTTTTTAGACAATGGCAAACTTCAGTACCTGTTCATGACCGACAAACGGCTCTACGTGGCCCAACCCGGGAATCAATCAGTTAAGTTGGAGCGCATCAAATTACCAGCAGGACTCGACCCTACATTTTTAGCACAGCCCCGCGGTTCCCGGCAGCGGTCGGTGGTGGCCCTGGCCGCCCACAAAGACGGGCATATTTACGCACTCGACCGGCAGCGACGGGCTTTCATAAAGTTAATGACGGCTCAAACTCCGGGCCCTTTACGGCTACCCTTTCAGGTAGTCGACACGCCAACGGGCATGGAAGTGCTGGCGATGCAGGGCGACGGTACCCTTAACCGCTGGCAGGACAATGGCACTCCTGTTGTTCATTATCCAGCTAAACTGGCTTTGCCATTTGTTAGTCCAGCGCTTCAACCCGCCAACGTTACCTATATTCAGGCTATGACAGAAGGGGGCGAACTTCTCCGACTAAACGCCAATGGACTGATTGCCAGCCGAAACCAACTTTACCGTCCTGTACGGGCGGGTTCGTTCCGGCTGTTTCCCGATGTGAGTCAGCAAACCTGGCTGCTGATGCGAACCTCCGACACCGAAGCCGCTATACTTGATCAGCAAGGTAATGAGCGCTTTGCCGTGCGGGGCCTTCAACCCGACAAAACGAACATTCGGTATCATCGGCTCGGTGGCGGCATTGAACTGATCAGCGTAAAATCAGGTGAATTCACTACCCTTTATACATTGGATGGTCAGCGGGTTGGTGATCGGTCAATACCAGGAGATTTTCCGGTAGCACTTCAATTTGACGAGCTAACCAACGAACTTTACGTACTGACCGGTGTTGAAAAAGCGGTTCAGTTATTTTCAATTCGATTACGATAGATTGGTAAACGGGAGATTAGGGAAATCGGTAATTAGGGAAATCAGTAACTATTCACCTCAATTCCCAAATTGTCTCATTTACCCAATTACCTTAGTCACCCAATTACCTTAGTCACCCAATTACCTCAATGCGTTATATCGTTCTCTTTCTCGCAATGGCCCTTTGGGCGGGAGGCTGTTCCCGATCGGTAATGAAATGGTATTATCAGACCAACGTCATTGCCGATGATTACCGGTATGGCGATCTGTACCGCCTGTCTAACCTACCTCAGTTCAAAGATCCGCAAACAACTTGCCGGAATAGTGCCATACACTCGCCTAACCTATTGGGCGACACAGCAAATACACATTTGTACCTGATTGGCGATAGCTTTACCGAATACCCGCGAATCGATCAACGCGATTTCCAGGTGAGCCACTATCACTACGTACATTGGGACAAACGAAGCGAGGTGCAGTTAGACAACAGTAAGCGTAACATTTTGTTACTGGAAACAGTAGAGCGTCATTTTCGGGAACACTTTTCACGGCCCGTCGCCGAAATAACGATTGTTGCCGATACAACTAAACGGGAGGCACCAGAGCCGGTTTCCTGGAAACGACAATTGTTCGACCAGATTCAGTCGAAGGGGATTGAAGAACGGCTCGAAACTGTGTTGTTCAGTCAGGATCTCTTTTTGTGGTTCAAGGAGTTGAAAGCCAGCATCAATCTAAACTGGTTCGACCGGGTGCCGCCTACTGTTGGGATCTCCCGCGATCGTCAGCACCTATTTGTAGATTTAGACACCGACACAACGAAGCACTTGAATTCATCGTTTGCTCCCTTATCTGATCAGGAAGTTAATGCGTTGGTGGATAGCGTCAACGCAACAGCCGACCAGTTCCAGAAACAGGGCTTCGATGCAGTTTATTTGTCTATCATCCCAAACAAAGCCAGCATTTTAGATCCCAGCCAAGGTCCATACAACCATCTGATCGAGCGAATTCAACAACATCCCCGGCTTCGGGTGCCGTTTTCGGACGTTTATTCAATCTATGTCAAACAGCCCAAACAAGTATATGCGGTTGGTGACTCGCACTGGAATTGCACAGGCCGGGCACTTTGGTTAACAAGCGTGAATAAGCTCTTCTGAAAACTTAGACTATCGGTAATTTCCAGGGGTTACGGTAGTGAGCCTTTACCAACTCGTTGGCCTTAGGGTCGTCCGAAACGGTTTGGGTAGATTCATTCCAAACCAGTTTCCGGTTTAGCCGATGTGCCATATTGCCCAATTGTGCATTCACGGCTACGTTGCGCCCTATCTCCGCAGATGCATTGGGCTGCTGCCGACTGCGGATACACTCTACAAAATTGAGTGTATGCCTATCCAAGTCATTCCCATTTCGCCGTTGCAGCGGCATAGCCGGAGTCAGATAATTACCGTTTTCGGTTTCGGGCAGGATTTCCCAACCTTCGCGATCAGCGACCACGGTGCCGAGGTTACCGATGAACGCGACTCCATGTTCTTTGTTGTAGGGGCCTCGGGCAATTCCAATAGCCTGTTCCCACTGCAATGTAAAGTCGCCATAATCATACAATACCTGCATGGTGTCAGGGGTTTCGCCCGCCTGATCGGGGAAACCGTATCGGCCACCTATTGCCACCACCGATTTGGGCGTGGTTACGTTCATTCCCCAAAGGGCCATGTCGATCATGTGCGCACCCCAATCGGTCATAAGCCCACCAGCATAATCCCAGAAATACCGGAAAGTGCCGTGAAAGCGGTTTTTATTGAAAGGGCGCTCAGGAGCCGGTCCGAGCCACATCCCATAATCGACCCCGGCGGGTACCGGCGTGTCGGGTACAATTGGAAACGTCTTTCCATACGGCATAAACGCCCAGGTCTTTACCGTCCGAATTTTACCCAACTTTCCAGACCGGACATAGTCGATGGCGGCTTTCCAATGATCACTACTCCGTTGCCACTGCCCTACCTGCACTATGCGCTTGTGTTTTTGGGCAGCTGCCACCATCAGGTTGCATTCTTCAATAGAATTAGCCATCGGCTTCTCTACATAAACGTCTTTCCCGGCCTGACAGGCCATTACGGTCGGCATACAATGCCAATGATCGGGGGTTCCGATAATCACTGCATCAACATCCTTATTCTCCAGCACCTTCCGAAAGTCGCTATACAGTACTGCTTTGGAATTTGTAGGCAACGGAGTTACCATTTTTTCCAGATCAGCAGCCCGTCTGTTCAGCACGTTCTGATCGACATCGCACAGACCAACGCAGCGAACGCCGGGCTGTTTGAGCATAGAGCTTAGATCCGCCCAGCCCATACTGTTGCACCCAATCAGCGCCACCGAAATGGTGTCGGCGGCTGAAACAGTTGGCTGTTGAGGTAAAGCAGCCACCAATTGGCTGGGTAGTAAAGCTCCGGCAGCTACCTGAGTCGATTGCTGCAGAAATTTCCGGCGAGAAGATGTCATGAGATAGCTTAGTTAAACCGATCAGGTCTAAAAGCCGACACATCCATGCTACTTACTTGATTAGTTAGCAATTCGGCCACTAGTTTCCCCGTGGCTGGGCCCAGACTGATACCCATCATGCCATGACCTGTTGCCAGCACCACGTTTTCGTGATGGGGAGCCTGGCCAATGTAGGGCAACCCATCAGGCGAACAAGGCCGCAAACCCCTCCAAACGGTATCAACGGCGGGCATCGCTACAGCAATATCGGGGTAGTACTGGTTGATCGACTGCACAATTCCCTTTACGCGATTCATGTTGATGGTCATGTCAGTACCAGCTACTTCGAGTGTTCCAGCAAAGCGAAGATCTGAACCGACGGGCGTGGCTGTGGCTCGGGCCTCTAGCATAATAGCCGGTACTTTGATCGAGTTAGCTACGTTTTTCAGCATAAAACTATACCCTTTGCCGCCCTGCAAAGGCAAACGCAGACTCAGTTTTTGCGCCAACTCCGCCGACCATGCCCCCCCCGCAATCACGACGGCATCAACGGAGTGATCTTCTTGCCCTGTTCGCACTGCCGAAACGCGATTTCCTGTTGTGACTAAATCGGTAACAGCATAGTTTTCCAAGATTGTTACGCCCTGCCGTCGTAACCAGACTATCAATGAACGAACAAACTGACCGGGGTTCAGGTGCGCATCGCCCGGAAAGTAAACAGCTCCCCGTACGCTTACCCGCACATCTGGCTCCAAATCCTGAACCTGTTGTTGAGTCAGCATAACCGCGTCAACACCTGCCCGGTTGGCAACCTCAGCCTCTTCGGCCATGTCGTGTTCGGCACCGGGGGTTTTGTAGAGCATGAGTAAGCCCCGTTCTTTCCAGCCAAAATCTACCAGATCGTCGGCCTCTGCCGAAACCGCAATCTCCTGGTATAGCTGTTTACTGAGCAAACTCAAATCCCGTAACAAAGGAATCGAGCGTTCAACATGTTCGGGGGTTGAGTGCTGATAAAAAAGCCAGCCCCAGCGCATCAAATCGGCGTTCAGGCGGGGCTTTACATAAAAAGGGCTGGTTGATTTGAGCATCCAGCGCATCCCTTTGGCTATCATACCCGGTTGTGCCAATGGGATAATATGGCTCGGTACAATCATGCCTGCATTTCCAAACGAACAACCGTCGGCAATCGGTGCCTGATCGAAAACAGTAACGCGATGCCCCGCTTTATGCAGGTAATAGGCGGAGCAAAGCCCAACCACACCCCCGCCAATAACTCCAATTCTATTCGAGGCACGATGGCTCATAACACTTGAAACCCATGCACGTATGGGTCATTTTCGTCCAAAATAAGGTGATTGTACCCATGAATAATAGCCCAACCTTCGATGCTCGGCACTATGGCAGGTTTCCCGCCCAGTTCGGTTTCGGCCTCTACGCGGCCATTGAAAATGGAGCCGATAATGCTTTCATGAACGAAGGTTTCACCGGGTTTGAGCCTGCCTTGAGCATGCCATTGCGCCAGCCGGGCCGAGGTACCCGTGCCACAGGGCGAACGGTCGATAGCCTTGTCGCCGTAGAAAACGGCATTGCGGGCGGTGGAGCTTGGGTTCAGTGGTGTACCCGTCCAGAGAATATGGCTCAGTCCGTTGATAGTCGGGTTTTCGGGGTGCACAAATGTGTAGTGTTCGTTTAGTCGCTTGCGCATAACCCGCGCCCAGGCTATCAATTGTTCCGCTTTATAGTGTTCCAGACCGGGGAAATTGGGCTGCGGATCGACTATGGCGTAGAAATTACCACCGTAAGCAACATCAACAGTCAAGTTACCCAAATCGGGGCAGGTAACGGTCAAACCTTCAGCGGCCAGGTACGATTTAATATTGGTAATTTTGACCGACTTAACCTTTTTACCTTCCTGCACATACTCAGCCCGTACCAGTCCGGCGGGTACTTCAAGGTTCAGCACACCGGGTGTTTTGGGAGTAATCAGGCCCTGTTCAATAGCCACCGTCACGGTACCGATGGTGCCGTGGCCACACATCGGTAAGCAACCTGATGTTTCGATGAACAACACACCGGCATCATTGGCCGGGTCGGTTGGCGGATACAAAATACTGCCCGACATCATATCGTGACCGCGTGGCTCAAACATCAGTGCTTTGCGTATCCAGTCGTAATCGCGCAGAAAATGCTGCCGTTTCTCGCTCATCGACTCACCTACAAGATTCGGAATACTGCCGCCCGTCACCACCCGCACGGGGTTCCCGCAGGTATGGGCATCAATACAGAAAAAATGGAAATCAGGCATTTTTATTGAGCGATTGAGTGAATGAGCGATTGAGTGACGTGAGCGATTGAGTGAATGAGCGATTGAGAGTCCGACGTTTCGGTGAGTGGCTGACAGAGAATGCGATCACTCAATCACTCAATTGCTCATTCGCAATTTAATTTGCCCCTGAATAATCGCCCAGACTTGCTCTCGTTCGGCCCCGTCGAGCATGAGCCGGGGAGCGCGAACAAACTCAGAACCGATGCCAGTGGCTGTGGCCGCCAGTTTGATATACTGCACCAGTTTGGGGTGAATATCCAGTTCGAGCAGGGGCATAAACCAGCGGTATAGGTCGCGGGCTTTGTCGAGTCGTCCGGCTTTGATGTCTTCGTAAATGGAAACCGTCTCGGCGGGAAAAGCATCCACCAGCCCGGCCACCCACCCGTCGGCGCCCAGCACGAGGGCTTCAAACGCCAGTGTATCGACTCCACCCAGAATCTTGAATCGGTCGCCAAAGGCGTTCCGCATCCGGGTGATGTTGGTCAAGTCGCGGGTCGATTCTTTCACCGCCTGAATGTTGGGTAACTCAGCCAGTTCGCGGAACATGGCCACCGTCGTCATGATCTTGTAATCGAAGGGGTTGTTATAAATCATGATCGGCAGCGACGTTGCCTCGGCCACCGTTTTGAAGAAAACCACCGTTTCGCGGGGGTCGGCGTAGTAGCGCATCGGGGGGAGCAACATCAGACCGTCGGCCCCGTTTTCTTCGGCTTCGCGGGCACAGGCAATGGCCTCGCGGGTGGCCTGTTCGGCAATGTTCATAACCACCGGGACGCGCTCGTTCGGAACCCGGCTACCACTTGCGGCCAGGGCCGTTTGTAGAAGCGTCAGCTTTTCGGGACGGGACAGCGTACTGGCTTCGCCGAGGGAGCCGCCAATGATGAGGCCGTGAACGCCCGCGTTGAGTTGGGCCTGAATATTGGTTTCAAACAGGGGCAGATCGAGTTGATCGTCGGCAGTGAAGGGGGTAAGCAGGGCGGGATAAACGCCCTGCCAGGTTGGGGTTTGGGGCATATTTAGTACGTACTTCGGTTAAAAATCAAACTTGATTCCCTGGGCAAGCGGCATGGTGGTGCCGTAGTTGATCGTGTTGGTTTGCCGGCGCATATAGGCTTTCCAGGCATCGGAACCGGATTCGCGTCCTCCGCCGGTTTCTTTTTCACCCCCAAACGCTCCGCCAATCTCCGCCCCCGACGTGCCGATGTTCACGTTGGCAATGCCACAGTCGGAGCCAGCCGCCGACAAAAATTGTTCGGCTTCGCGCATGTTCAAGGTAAAAATGGACGACGACAAGCCCTGTGGCACCCCGTTCTGGAGGGCAATGGCTTCGTCGAGTGTACGGTATTTGAGCAGGTAAAGCACAGGGGCAAACGTTTCATGTTGCACAATGAGCCAGTGGTTTTCGGCTTCGGCAATGCAGGGTTGCACATAACAGCCCGACCCAAAGTCGTTGCCCACCAACACGCCCGGCTCCACCACAAAACGTCCACCCAGTTCGCGAACAGCCTCTACAGCAGCCTGATAGCCGTCAACGGCGGCCTTGTCGATGAGGGGGCCAACGTGGTTGGTTTCTTCGAGGGGGTTGCCAATGCGTAGTTGACCATAGGCTTTGGCCAGGCGGTTTTTCACGTCGTCATAAACAGTTTCGTGGATAATTACCCGGCGGGTGCTGGTGCAACGTTGTCCCGCCGTACCCACGGCTCCGAACACAATGGCCGGAATCGCGATGTTCAGGTCGGCATGGTGCGACACGATAATGGCGTTGTTTCCGCCTAATTCGAGCAGGCTCCGACCCATGCGCTCAGCCACGGCCGTACCCACCGCCCGGCCCATCCGGGTGCTGCCCGTAGCCGACACCAGCGCCACACGAGGGTCACGGGCCAGCCATTCGCCCACCTCGCGAGCACCCGTCACCAGGCACGACACGCCTTCGGGAACGTCGTTATTGCGCAACACATCCTGAATAATCTGCTGACAGGCCAGGGCCGTCAGGGGTGTTTTTTCGGATGGTTTCCAGATACACACATCCCCGCAAACCCAGGCCAGCATGGCATTCCACGACCACACCGCCACCGGAAAGTTGAACGCCGAAATGATCCCCACTACGCCTATTGGATGCCATTGCTCATACATCCGGTGGTTAGGCCGCTCGGAGTGCATGGTCAGGCCAT
>Ga0105049_10007744_pt1 | contig 12455 bp, 10 predicted proteins | sample MAT06_FD_78087 | JGI IMG/M metagenome (GOLD analysis project Ga0105049, IMG submission 78087) | Freshwater microbial communities from Lake Fryxell liftoff mats and glacier meltwater in Antarctica - MAT-06 | ecosystem: Environmental > Aquatic > Freshwater > Ice > Liftoff microbial mat | place...
CCGATAGACCATCACCGGCTTGTCCTGCCCGATCCGGTGCGCGCGATCGGCGGCCTGATCCTCGACCGCTGGGTTCCACCACGGATCGACAAGGAACACGTGATCCGCCGCGGTCAGGTTGAGCCCGGTGCCGCCGGCCTTGAGCGAGAGCAGCATCACCGGCGGACCGTCGTCGGCCTGGAACTTCCCGACCACGCCGCCGCGGTCGACCGTCGAGCCATCGAGCCGGACGAACCCGATGTTCGATTGCTCGAGGTGCGGCTCGATCAGATCGAGCAGCGACGTCCACTGCGAGAACACCAGCGCGCGGTGACCGTCGGCGACCGCATCCCTGAGCGCCTCGAGCAAGCGCTCGAGCTTCGACGACGACAGCGCCGCGGCCGTCGATCCGCGGATCCCAACCGGCAACAGCGCGGTGTGACACGCCGCCTGACGCAACCGCAGCAGCGCCTCGAGGGCCGCCATGATGCCGCCGCCGGACTCGAGGAGCTTGACGATGTCGCGCTGGGTGGCGGCGCGGATCGCGTCGTAGGTGATGCGCTCCTGCTCCTCAAGCTCGACGTACATGATCGAATCGGTCCGCGGCGGCAGCTCGCGCGCGACCTCGCCCTTCATGCGCCGCAACACGAAGGGCCGGATCCGCTCGCGCAACCGCGCCGCCGCGGCGGCATCTCCGTTGTTGATCGGCTCGCCCCAGCGATCCTGGAAATCCGCGCGCCCGCCGAGCAGCCCGGGATTGGTGAAGTGCAGCTGGCTCCACAGCTCGTCGAGGCGGTTCTCGATCGGCGTGCCCGAGAGCGTGACCTTCCACGCGGCGCGTAGCTTGTACGCGGCGCGCGCGATCTGGCTATCCGGGTTCTTGATCGTCTGCGACTCGTCGAGGATGACGACGTCCCACGGCACCGCGATCAGCTCCTCGGTGTCGTTGCGAAGCAGCGGATAGCTGGTCAGCACCACGTCGGCGGAGCGGTCCAAGTTGCGACGCGTGCCGTGATACGTCGACAGCGTCAGATCGGGTCGAAACTTCTGGAGCTCTGCCACCCAGTTGAAGACCACGCTGGTCGGCGACACGACGATGGTCTTCTTGCCCTTCACGAGCACCGCGAGCGCCTGGATGGTCTTGCCGAGACCCATGTCGTCGGCGAGCACGCAGCCGAGCCCGGCATCGCGACAGAACGAGAGCCAGTCGACACCGCGTTGCTGATAGTTGCGCAGCTCGCCGACGAACCCGGGCGGCACCTTGATCTCGGGGATCCCGGAGAATCCCGCGAGCAGCGGCCGCAACCGATCGAGCTCCGGCGGCGGCGGCTGATCGAGATCCGAGCACAACCTCGCGAGGTCGGGCAGCGCGAACAGCGGGACCCGCTTGTCGTCGCCGCGCGAGGCGAGCAGATCGGCGACCCGCTCGCCGTGCTTGTCGAACCACGCCATCGAGATCCGGCCCCATCCACCACCTTGGAGCGGCACCAGATCGATGCCGGCCGACCACGCACGCAGCGCCGCCGCTACCGAGGCAGTGCGACCGTCGCGAGCCGTCAGATCGACGTCGAGCCTGGCACCATCGATCGACAGGTTCGCATCGAGATCGATCGCCTTTGCCGCACTCGCGGCCTTGGCATCGGTGCGCAGCCAGTTCGCGAGGTTGTTCTGCATCGCGAACGCCTCGCGTCCTGTCAGCTCGACCTTGCGACCGGGCACGAGGTTGAGCTCGTCGCGCATCCGGTGCACCAGCTTGCGCTCGGCATCCTCGTCGCGAACCGGCAGGGCGCCCTCGATGTGTACGAGCTTGCCGGCGTCGACGCGTGCGCGCGGTGGATCGCCGTAGACCAGCAGCGGGAACACGATCAAGCGATCGCCGTTCTGGGTGACCTCGAACGACATCCGCGGGGTCTCGCGCACGCCGAGCTGGGGGAGTTGCTTCGCGCGGATGTCGATCTGGATCCGCTGGGCGAGCTGCGGGATCGTCTTGCTGATCAGCTCCGGGATCGCCGATCGGGGTACGTCATAAACGAGGGGAAGCTTCTCCATCCGCGGCCCCGCGAGATCGAGGGCGCCGATCGGACGGAGCACGTCGTCCTTCGTACGTACGACACCGACGGCCACGACCTCACGAACGATCGGATCTGCCTCGATCCGGACGACCACGCCGTGCGTAGCGTCTTCGATGACCGCGTGCGGCAACACCGGCTCACTACTCGTCGTGATCGGCTCCCCTTTCCAGCGGATGTCCTTTGCATCGGCAAGCGCAGTGAGCAATCGATCAAGGCGCTCACCATGAACCGCGCCGACGCGCGCCGTGATGATCTGATCCGCGACGAGATCGGCCTCGATGCTGGCGATCGCATCACTACCGCCGCGACTCGACAGGGCCGACAGCAAGGCACCGACGAGCGGCGTGGTCTGCTCGCCACCCCTGGACAGGTTGCGGCGGACCAGCACCCGCTCCACGCTGATCCCACCGGGGACCGGCGAAAGCAGGTACCGGATCGTGGCGCCTCGACTCGCCGGTGCCGGCTGGGCATCGCCGCTTCGATCCGCCGCGAGCACCGCGCCGACGACGTGCGAGCACACGTCCTCCTTGGACGGGCAGGTGCACTCCCATTCGCCGTGCTCGGGGTTGAGGATGACCTCGAACGGCGTCAGCCGCCCCGCCGTCCGGACTTCGAACGTCAGCTCGTCTCCAGAGATTCCTGTGCCGACCACGCGGTTCTCTCGCGCGAGGGTGACCCCCGCAGACCACGTGCGATCGGGCGCTTCGGCATGGATCGCCTCGCGCAAACTACCGAGCGACTGCACCGGCGCATGGTAGCTGGTCCAGGGGTGCAAGCACGCGACTGCAAAGCCATGATAGGGTCCAATCACATGGCACAGGGTCAGCGCCCGGACGCCGAGGACGCCGAGCTCGATGCGCAGCTTGTTGCGAAGATGGCTGTCGGCGATCGCTCCGCGCTGGCGAGCCTCTACCAGCGCCACTCCGGGGTCATGCTCGGCCTGGCGATGCGTATCGTGCGAAGTCGGTTGGAGGCTGAAGACCTCTTACATGACGTGTTCTTGGAGGCATGGCGCGCTGCGAAAGACTTTGATCCGAAGCGCGGTCGAGTTCGTACCTGGTTGACCATCCGTATGCGTTCCCGAGCCCTCGACCTCCAGAAATCAGCGCGCGTCTCCCGCAATGCGGGCGATGCCGGGCTCGAGACCCTGGTCGACGAGCGCGACGGAACCACCCCCGATCACGCGCGAGTTCGTGCCGTGCTGGCGGAGCTCGGAGCGGACCATAAGAAGGTCCTCGAGCTCGCCTATTTCGAAGGTCTGTCGTGCACCGAGATCGCGGTCCGCGTCTCCGTTCCGGTTGGAACGGTCAAGTCGCGGATCGCGGCCGGCCTCGATCGTCTTCGAACCGGCATGAGCAAGCCGCTCCGGGGCGCAGGAGGCGAGCGCTCATGAGCCCCGCCGAGCTTCGCGAACTGCTACCGCTGTATGCGCTCGGGGTCCTCACTCCCGAGGAAGAGGCCACGGTCGATGACGCCATCGCCCACGAGCCCTCGCTCGCTGACGAGCTGGTGTCCTACCGGGATGCGACCTCCGAGCTGATCGAGTTGATCGAGACGGTCGCACCCACGGCCGAGGTCAAGACGCGCCTGATGGCCTCGATCGGCGAAGGCCGGTTCGAGACGTTCTCGACGAAGATGAGCAAGCTGTTCGACGTCTCCGTCGATCGTGCTCGCGAGCTCCTCGGGCTGGCCGAGCGCAAGGCGTCGTGGGAGCCCCAGATGGTTCCCGGGATGCTGCTCGTCCATTTCGAGGGTGGTCCGGCCTACACGGCAGCGGACTGCGGCTTCATCCATCTCGCGGATGGCGCGGTGTTTCCGCCACACAAGCATCTAGGTGAGGAGGTGTCGTTCATCCTCTCCGGCACGCTGCAGGTCATCGACCCCGATGGTACCGAACGAACGCTGGTCGTCGGGGACGAGCTGGTGCAAGAGCCGGGGACGTCGCACCACCTGGTCGCAGTCCGTGGTGAGTGCATTTTTGCAACGCGAGCGATCGACGGGATCGAGATCGAAGGCGCGCGAGCGCGCCCGTCCAAGCCCGATCGATGAAAGCTCCGGCTTGCCGGAGTACGCAGCATCCGCGAAGCGGTGCGGAGTTTAATGTTACGATGATTTCATGGGCAGCGACGATGGGATGCGGGTGGTTGGAACCATCCGCAGTATCGAGCTGCATACGCTGGTCGCGAAGTTCGCGCACATGACGTCTCGCCAGGTCGCGAAGATCCAGCTCGATGTCGAGCGCGCGACTGACGAGGAAGGCGAGGACATCGACGTGGTGAACCTCGCCGAGATCCATTTTCAAGGTCCCGCCGAGCTGGTGCCGCGGTTCTCGATGGGCGATCGCGTGCAGATCGTGACCAGCGCCGAGTCGAGCCTGCACATCACCAGCATCAAGCCAGCGCCGCTCAGCTAGCGACAACGGACAGTAGCCGAGCAGCAAGGCGCGCCCTTCGGGAGGGCTAGAGCGCGCGCACGACGCCGACGGCGGCGATCCCGACGAGCCCGACCAGCGCGACGCGCGACACGATCGCGATCAACGGATGATCCGGCCGCACGCGCGACACCCATCGCGCGAGTAACGCGAACCATGCGGCCGAGCCGAGACCCACGCCGATCGCGAGGGCGATCGCTTCACCGACGGTCGCATCGGGCCACAACGAGGCCGCGACGGCGACCCACGCGGCGAGCGCGCCAGGGTTCGGCAGCGTCAGCGCGCAACCGGTCAGCGCGCCGCGCACGAAGCTCGATTCGTCCACCGTGACGCGCGAGGTCGCGGGCTTCTTCCACGCGAGCACGACGTACGTCACGATCAACACGGCCGCGCCGATCGCGAGCCACCGCACGACCTCGGGATGCGTCGTGATCAGCGCGCCCACGCCGATGAAGCCGAGCGCGGCATGCGCGGTGTCGGCGACCGCACCGCCGATCCCGACGCCGGTGGCGAACCGGACCCGACCGGCGATCGACGCATTGACGATCGCGACGTTGACCACGCCGAGCGGCATGCCGGTGACGATGCCAAGGCCGAGCCCGAGTGCGGCGGCCTCGAGGATCACCAGGCGATCGCGGGCTCTTCGGTATCGCGCCCGCCGTAGATCGTGATCGAGAATTCCCTCTTCTTGCCGCGGGGCCCTTGTGCGCGGACCTTGTGCGGGCCCGGGATGAGTGGGAGCCGCGTCAACGGCGTCTCGCCGATGTTCTTGTTGTCGATCCAGATCGTGGTCTTCGCGTTCGCGTCGATCGAGAAGAAGCCGAACTTCGAGAGCGCGACGATGTCGTCGCGATTGTAGCCGCTATCGCGAGACACCGTCGACGCGTCTTGCACGACGACCCCGGCATCGGGCGTCTTCGCGGCGTACCCGCTGTTGTCCTGGTCGTTGCTCAGCAGCGGCACCAGGAAGATGGCGGCGACGACGACCACACCGAGCACGCCGATCACGATCATCACGTTGCGCAGGCTCTTCCAGCGATGTGCGCGCAGCAGATCCGTATCCGGGTTCGCCATCCACGTGTCGACGGGAACGTTCGCCGACAGATCGAGCACGTGCGGTGGGGTTAGGCTGCGCGCCGTCACGTTCACCAGATCGAGGATCGGCACGGCCGGCGTTGCTGGGGGAATCGTCGATCCCGAGCCCAGCTGGTTGACGATCATCGACGGCACCGCCGGAATCAGCGCGCTGTCCTGACGACCACGCACCTGCGGTTGCGGCGACGACGTTCCGAACTCGCCACTGCGCGGCTGGATCGGCGCCGGCGGAACGGTGGGTGGCCGTGGGCGCGGCATCGACGGGTTCGAGGGGTTCGAGACCGGCACCACCGTCGGATCGTCGGCGGCCTTGAGGATCTCGTCGCGCGAGGCCATCTCGTCGTTGAAGTCGTCGAACAGCAGGCGCGCGAGGTCGGCGTTCGAGGCCGGGCCCCCGAGGGTCGCGACGCTGTTGCGGATCGCGTTGCCGAATGCCATCGCGGTATCGAACCGGCCGTTCGGATCGCGCGCCATCGCCTGCAGCAGCGCGGCACGCATGCCGGGCGGCATGTCGGGACGACGCTCGCGAATGTCGGGAATCGGCTCCTCGGTGATCGCCTTGAACGTGAGGAAGTCGGAGTCGCGATGGAACAAGCGTTTGATCGCGAGCATCTCGTACATCACGATCGCGAGCGCGAAGACGTCACTCCTGCGGTCGAGCGGCTTGCCGAGGATCTGCTCGGGACTCATGTACGCGTTCTTGCCCTTGACCGTGCCGGTGCGCGTCCGCGAGTTCGCCCCGCGCGCCTTCGCGATGCCGAAGTCGAGCAGCTTCACGATGCCGTCGCCGGTCACCATGATGTTCGGCGGCGAGACATCGCGGTGGACGACGTTGAGCAGCGCACCGTCGGGCGACTTCGCCTCGTGCGCCGCGTGCAGGCCCTCGCACGCCTGGACGATGATGCCGGCGACCATCCGGTGGTCGAGCATCTTTCCGACCTTCGAGAGCCGCGTCATCATCCGCGACAGCGGGACGCCGTGGAGATATTCCATGGCGATGAACCAGGTACCGGCGTACTCGCCGAACTCGGTCACCCTGCAGATGTTGCGATGACGGAGCTGTGCCGCGAGCTCGGCTTCATCGCGAAACATCGTGACGAAGTGATCGTCTTCCGCGAGGTGCGGAAGGATTCGCTTCAAGACGAGCAGATCTTTCGCACCACCCGAGCCACACGCCAGAAAGATCTCGGCCATGCCGCCAGTCGCGATCTTCGCGAGCAGCTGATACTTGCCGAAATCTCGGGCGTCGCGTGGGACCAGCGTCCCCGCCGGAATGGTCACGAGGCCTATTATGCCGGAGGAATTCCCCAGGTTTAAGCGTGAGCTGACACGTAACTGTCGGTTCGGTCCAGGAAGGTCTGGGTACAGGCAGCCACCACGGGCATCGAACGCTCGAATTCCGCGACGATCTTGGCCTCGATCCTCGACGACAACAGGGCGAGATCGACCGAAACGGACCCCTGGTACGACCGGTGGATCCCCCCGCCTGGAAGGTGTGAGAGGCGATACAGAGCGGTGACCGTCGGCCGGGCCTTTTTCCGGAGCAAAGACGGCCAGATCTGGATGTCGATCTCCCGATCCGCCCTCCGCCAGGTGGCCGTCTCGAGGTAGTGGAGCGGGCCGTCCACGAACGGCCGGACCAGGGCGGGGAGCTGCCGCCGTGGGACGATCCTGCAGGTCCGGCGCAACGTCGCGTGATCGTCGACCTGCTCGATCACCGTCCGCTCGGCGATCTCGAGCCTCTGATCCTGCAACACGAGGTGCGCGGGATCGAAGTACGCGGCGAACACGGCATCGATCGAGGGCGCACGAAACACGTGCTCGAAGTGGAACTGCGTGGCCATGGATCCTGTGTACGGAGCCGGACCGCCGGCGACGCGCCCCGGGCGGTTACAAATCCACCCGTCATCAAAACGTCACCTGTCATGACTCGGTCACGTTCTCCGGTGGTCGTGCTGAAGAGCTGACGCGGCGACGCGCCGGGAAGGGGCAAGCTGGATCGATGAACGACGCCGCACTCGACCGCCCACGGTGGGTCGAAAACATTCCGTTCTGGATCGTGCACGGCGTCGCCATCGCCGGCGCGATCACGGTCGGGTGGGGTTGGGAAGCGTGTCTGTGGGTCGCCGGTGGCTACGCGGTGCGGATGTTCGCGATCACCGCCGGCTACCATCGGTACTTCGCGCATCGCACCTACAAGACCGGGCGAGCGTTTCAGTTCCTGCTCGCCCTGGTCGCGATGTCGAGCGCGCAACGCGGTCCGCTGTGGTGGGCCACGCATCACCGCCACCATCACAAGTTCTCCGATCAGCCGGAAGACGTGCACTCGCCGCGGCAGCGCGGGTTCTGGTACTCGCACGCGGGCTGGCTCCTCGGCAGCCGCCACTCGGCGACCGACTTCGAGCGCGTCAAGGACTTCGCGAAGTATCCCGAGCTGCGCTGGCTCAACAACAACGACCTGCTGATCGCCGTCGCGTGGGGCTTCGCGCTGTACTTCGTCGGCGGCTGGACAGCCGTGGTGTGGGGACACTTCGTGCCGCTCGTGGTGACCTGGCACGTCACGTTCACGATCAACTCGCTCGCGCACGTCTGGGGCAATCGCCGGTACGCGACGAAGGATGACTCGCGCAACAACCTCGTGCTCGCGCTGCTGACCTTCGGCGAGGGCTGGCACAACAACCACCACCACTACCAGCGCTCGGCGCGGCAGGGCTTCTACTGGTGGGAGATCGACCTCACCTACTACGTGCTCAAGCTGCTCGAGCTCGTGCGGATCGTCCGCGATGTCGACGGCGTGCCTCACCACATTCGCGAACAGCGACTGGCCCCGATCGAGGCGGCAGCCGGCGCGCTCGTCCTCCCGCCGCCCTGACTACTGGACGGTCGCCGCGGCCTGAGAGGCTGACGTCGGGCTGATCACCGCGGCGAGATCGATCGTGGCAGCGCCCGCGAGCGTGTTGATCCGGATCCATCCGCCACCGCCACCGCCGCCGCCGCCGTTCGTGGTGGCGCTCCCGCTCCCGCCATCGCCGCCAAGCACGCTGTCGCCGGCACCATCGCCACCACGACCACCATTGTTGCCGGGATTGCCGCCGGTCGCGCGCGTGCTGCTGACGAGCCCGTCCTGGCCGTTCTGCGCACCTTCGCTCGGCCGATCGCCGCCACCGCCACCACCGCCGTTCACGGCGACCACGGCGTCAGCGGCGAGCGTGATCGGCGGCGCCTCGAGGAGGATCGCGCCGCCCGCGCCACCTCCGCCGGCCGCGCGCTGATCTTCACCGCTCTGACCACCGCAGCCACCGGCGTTGATCCGGCCCGCGTCGGAGAACCCGATCGGACCGTTGGCGGCGAGCTGGATCGCACCGCCGCCGTTGCCGCCGCGCCCGCCGTTGTTGCCGCCACCGCCGCCGCCGCCGCCGCCGCGCAGGATCATGATCGTGGCCTCGCCGAACGCGGTGCCTCCTGCGGCGCCGCCACCGCCGCCACCGCCGCCCCCGCCGCCCGTACCGGCATACGCACCGCCACCGCCACCCGACGAGTTGTCGTTCGAGCCTGCACCACCGGCACCGCCGGCATTGCTCGCGGCGGGAGCACCGCCGGCCTGATTCCCGGGCCCGCCGACGAAGCCGCCCTGCGCGCGCGTGACGGTGCCGCAGTCGCGGAGATCGATCTCTTCGTTGACCGTGATCGCACCAAGCGCGACGAAGGCGACCGCGTTCGCGCCACGGAGATTGATCTCTTCGGAGATCGTCAGGCTGTTGAACCGAAAGATGCCGACGCCGTTGCGAATGATGAACTCGATCCCGTCGACGAGCCCTGCACCGGGTCCGCGCACGATCGTCGCGTCGAAGGCGATCTCGCCGGTGACGGTATCGACCCGTATGTTCTGCACGTTGAGGTCGACATCGAGCAGCGTCTGATTCTCCACCGGTTGCAGATGCTCGGGCAGCACGGCGCCCCCGCTCGGTTGCAGCACGCCGCAGTGCGGCTGGCTTTTGCCGTCGACGCATCCCCACGGACACGGGGTGATCTCCGGGTCGTCGCCCTGGACCGCGCATTCCTGTAGCACCTCGCCACCACGACCGTCGGAGACGCACGCGGTGGACACGCTGGTGCACGGACCGGCATCGGGCAGCGCATCGGTCGCGCCATCGGTGGGTGTCACGTTATCCGGTGCAGCGTATTTGCACGCGCCCATCACCAATGCCGCGATCACCGAAGCTCGTGTCACCGCCTCACAGTACCCGATTTGATCATCGACGATCTACAGCGTTGCGACCGGTGGCGGTTTGATCACGTAGTCGAAGTACGCGCTCGGATCACCTGTCTTGCCGTCCATCGCGGCACGCGCGACGTTGAACATCTCGCGCGCGGTCACGTAGTGCAGCTGCGTGCCACCACGAGCATGCTCCGCGAGCGCACTGTGCAAATTTCGTCCACCCTCGCCCAGCAAGGACGCGGCGGTCGATTCGATCGCGCCGTGGGTGTGGACCTTGACGAACACCCAGTCGGGCTGGCCCTCGACATGGATGCGCTGCGAGATCCAGGACGCGACGCGCCCGGCGGTGGGAGGATCGTCGCCGGTGATCGCGCCGTTCTCGAGCCGCATGCCGCGACGCTTGGGCACGAGCGCGAGGGGCCCGGTGATCATCAACAGCCGATCGGTGTGGTGCTCGCCCACCTTGGCGGCCGAGCCGTGCTCGTAGCTGCGGCGCTTCGAGAGGTCGCCGGTCGGCCAGTAGATCTGGTTGACCTTGTCGGGCTGCGACGGATCCGGCGCGGCCGGGAACGTCAGGTCGACATAGCAGCCGAGCTCGTGGAGCACCAGCAGCTCGTCGTCGACGCCGCACCACTTGCGATCCGGGCGACCGTTCGCGAGGCACCAGTTGCCGTGGATGAATGCCCACTGGTACTTCGCGCCTTTCTTGCCCGGATTCCGTGACAGGTGGCCGTGCTCGGCGAACAGGTCGAGGTGCGAGCTGATCAACGGTGCGAGCGTCTGCGCGGTATCGCCGTCGTGATGGAGATGGAACTCGACCTCGCCATAGCCGGCGCGAACGAGCTTGCCGAGCTGGTCGAGGAAGTGCGGTCGATACTCCTCGCCGGGGAAGAACCAGCCGTGCCGCGGTGGGCGCCCGTTGCTGTCGCGAAACTCCGCGAGCGCGGCATAGCCGTCGGCCCAGGCGTCGACGCGCGCGAGACCGACGTCGTCGGGAGCTTTGCCATGGAGGGGCTCGTAGTGATCACAGAGCGCGAACAGCAGGTGAACCGGCTTCCCGTGTGACGCCCGCGCACGGCGAAGCAGGTGGCGACCATAATCAGGCAACCAGGTATGAAGGTTCTTTTTTCGGAGCGGGCCTAGCACGTGCACTGCATGTTAGATCGAACGGAGCAGTGCTGGATCTCTACCGCCCCCTACTCGCAAAGGCCTTGTTCCCGGCCTACGAAGCTGCGCGCGGGCGCCCGACGGTACCGTTGCTGCGCTACCTCGAAGCGACCGAGCGGTGGTCGACGGATCGGCTACGCGAGCTCCAGATCGGGCTACTGCGCCGGTTGCTCCGGCACGCGTATCTCCATACCACGCACTATCGCGGCGTGATGACCGACCTCGGCATGCAGCCCGAGGATGTCCGCTCCCTCGACGATCTGCAGCGGTTTCCCCTGCTCGATCGCACGACGGTGATCGCCAGCCTCGACACCCGCACCGCGACGGCGCCGCCGCTCGCGGTGATCACCAAATCGACGAGCGGCACCACGGGCCAGCCGGTGGTGGTCAAGTACAACGCCGAATCGCGGCACTGGCGCGATGCCACGCGATGGCGCGCGTACGGATGGGCCGGCTACGAGCTCGGCGTGCGCGCGTACCATTACTGGGGTTTCGGGCCGCGGAAGGAATCGTGGGTCGCGCGCCAGAAGACCGCGCTCGATCGGTTCCTCAAGCGCGACAACTACGTCGACTGCACGCCGCGTGGCGACGACGCGCTGGCCGCCGCGGTCGCGGAGATCGAACGGTTCCAGCCGCAGGTCATGGTCGCCTACTCGTCGGGTGCCGCGGCGCTCGCGCGGTACGTGCTCGAAAACGGCAAGAAGACGTGGCAGCCGTTCCCGGTGATCGTCGGGGCGGAGCGGCTGTGGCCCGCGGATCGCGAGGTCATCGACCAGGCGTTCGGGCCGACGTTCGAGAGCTACGGCTGCCGCGAGGTGATGCTGGTCAGCCACGAGTGCGAGATGCACGACGGCATGCACCAGTCGATGGAGACCATGATCGTCGAGGTGCTGGTCACCGAGCCCGATGGCTCGAAGCGAGCGGCGCGACCGGGCGAGAGCGGCGAGGTGGCGATCACCGATCTCCACAACCTCGCGTGCCCGATGATCCGCTACATCACCGGGGATCTCGCGATCGCCGCCGACGGGCGTCCGTGCGCATGCGGCCGCGGACTCGCGAAGCTCGGCGTGATCGAGGGCCGGGTCGCCGAAACGCTGCGCGATGGCCAGGGCAACGCGGTCGGTGGGCTGGTGTTCAACATCCTGTTCGGCGTGCTCGAGCACGTCGCGGCGAAGTTCCAGGTCATCCAGCGGCTCGACGGTAGCGTGGTGATGAAGGTCGTGCCAACGGCCGCGCAGCTGCCCGAGAAAGCGATGCGCGCGATCCGCGACTTCGCCGCGAAGTACCTGCCCGCGACGGCGTTTTCGATCGAGTACGTCGACGATATCCCGCTGACCGCGGCGGGCAAGCGCAAGGTCGTCGTCGTCGAGAAGCCGCCAGAATAAGATGGGGTAGGGTACGCGTGTGCGCGTCCCGCTCGTCATCGTCACCGGGTTCCTGGGAAGCGGGAAGACGACGCTGATCAACCGGCTGCTCGCGCGGCGGGCGACGG
>Ga0105049_10007746_pt1 | contig 12454 bp, 10 predicted proteins | sample MAT06_FD_78087 | JGI IMG/M metagenome (GOLD analysis project Ga0105049, IMG submission 78087) | Freshwater microbial communities from Lake Fryxell liftoff mats and glacier meltwater in Antarctica - MAT-06 | ecosystem: Environmental > Aquatic > Freshwater > Ice > Liftoff microbial mat | place...
GAACACGATCAACACGATGGTCGATCAGCTGAACGGCTTTGCCTCGGAGGTGAGCCGCGTCGCGCGCGAGGTCGGTACCGAAGGCAAGCTCGGAGGCCAAGCGCAGGTCCCCGGCGTGGCAGGAACCTGGAAAGATCTCACCGATAACGTGAACGCGATGGCCTCGAACCTCACGGGTCAGGTCCGCAACATTGCCGGGGTCGCGACCGCCGTCGCCCGTGGCGACCTCTCCCGAAAGATCACGGTCGACGTGAAGGGTGAGATCTTGCAGCTCAAGGACACCATGAACACGATGGTGGATCAGCTGAACGGCTTCGCCTCGGAGGTGAGTCGCGTCGCACGCGAGGTCGGCACTGAAGGCAAGCTCGGCGGCCAAGCAGTCGTTCCTGGCGTTGCCGGCACGTGGAAGGATCTCACCGACAACGTCAACTCGATGGCCTCGAATCTCACCGGGCAGGTGCGCAACATCGCCGAGGTTACGATCGCGGTCGCGAATGGCGACCTCTCACGCAAGATCGCCGTCGACGTCCGCGGCGAGATCCTCCAGCTCAAGGAAGCCGTCAACACGATGGTTGAGCAGCTCCGCTCGTTCGCGAGCGAAGTGACGCGCGTGGCACGCGAGGTTGGTACCGAGGGCAAGCTTGGCGGTCAGGCGATTGTTCCTGGCGTCGCCGGCACGTGGAAGGACCTTACCGACTCGGTCAACGCGATGGGCGCCAACCTCACGGCGCAGGTCCGCAACATCGCCGAGGTGACCACGGCGGTCGCGCGCGGCGACCTCTCGCGCAAGATCACCGCCGACGTCAAGGGTGAGATCCTTGAGCTGAAGAACACGATCAATACGATGGTCGATCAGCTTCGCTCGTTCGCATCCGAGGTAACGCGCGTGGCGCGCGAGGTCGGTACCGAGGGCAAGCTCGGTGGCCAAGCCGACGTACCCGGCGTCGCCGGCACGTGGAAGGATCTCACCGACTCGGTGAATGTGATGGCCGCGAACCTCACGAACCAAGTCCGCGGTATCGTTAGGGTTGTCACCGCCGTGGCGGACGGTGACCTCCGCCAGAAGTTGACGGTGGAAGCGAAGGGCGAGGTTGCCGCACTTGCCGACACGATAACAACATGACCCACACGCTCGCGACGTTCGCCGAGCAAGTCACGAACGTGGCGCGCGAAGTCGGGGTTGATGGTCGGCTCGGAGGTCAAGCGAACGTGCCAGGTGCGGCAGGGACGTGGAAGGATCTGACCGGCAACGTCAACCTGCTCGCGGCCAATCTGACCAACCAGGTGCGCGCGATCGCCGACGTCGCCATCGCCGTGACGAGAGGCGATCTCACGCGCTCGATCCAGGTCGAGACTCGTGGCGAGGTGACAGAGCTCAAGAACAACATCAACACCATGATCGACAACCTGCGGGCGACGACCGACCGCAACCAGGAGCAGGACTGGCTCAAAACGAACATCGCGAAGTTCACGGGCATGCTCCAGGGACAGCGCGACCTCGTCACCGTCGGAAGGACGCTCCTTTCGGAGCTGTCGCCCCTCGTGGACGCGCAGCATGGCACGATCTACCAGATGGAACGGACCGATCCCGGTGAGGTCGGCGAGGTCAGCGAGGTCGGCGCGATACGACCGAAGAGCCTTCGGCTCCTCGCGGGCTACGCGCAGCGGCCGGATCAGCCGGAGCGCATCCAGCTGGGTATCGGGCTCGTCGGCCAAGCCGCGGTGGAGCAATTGCGCATTGTTCTCAACGATGTTCCTCCCGAGTACACGCAGATCCAGTCGAGCCTGGGCGGAGCACCGGCGAAGAGCGTCCTCGTCTTGCCGGTGCTCTTCGAAGGCGAAACGATGGCGGTGATCGAGCTCGCTGCCCTCCGGCCGTTCACCAGCACTCACCTCGCGTTCCTCGAGCAGCTCACGCAGTCGATCGGCGTCGTTCTCAACACGATTGAAGCGACGATGCGCACCGAGAACCTGCTCCTCCAGTCACAGCAGCTCACCGCGGAGCTTCAGACGCGACAGAGCGAGCTCCAGCAAACCAACGAGCAGCTCGCGTCGAAAGCGAAGCAGCTCTCCGACCAAAACTACGAGGTCGAGCGGAAGAACAAGGAGGTCGAACAGGCTCGACACGCGCTCGAAGAGAAGGCCACGGAGCTTGCCCTCACCAACAAGTACAAGTCCGAGTTCCTCGCGAACATGTCCCACGAGCTCCGGACACCGCTGAATTCCATCTTGATCCTCGGCCAGCAGCTCGCCGAGAACGTCGGCGGCAACCTACTGCCGAAACAGATCGACTTCGCCAAGACCATTCACTCGGCGGGTACGGATCTGTTGACGCTGATCAACGACATCCTCGATCTCTCGAAGATCGAGTCAGGCACGGTCACGGTCGAGCCCGAGGAGATCACGTTCGTCTCGATTCGCGACACGGTTCAGCGGACGTTCCGCCACATCGCGGAGACCAGGGGTCTTGCCTTCAACGTCGATCTCGATTCTGCCTTGCCGGGCGCATTCGTCTGCGATCCGAAGCGGCTCCAGCAGATCCTGAAAAACCTGCTTTCTAACGCGTTCAAGTTCACGCCGCAGGGTCACGTCTCGATGACCATCCGCCAAGTGACCTCGGGCTGGAATCCCGATCACCCGGTGCTCAGGACCGCGAATTCGGCGATCGCCTTCATCGTCACGGACACGGGCATCGGTATCGCGCCCGAGAAGCAAAAGCTCATTTTTGAGGCCTTCCAGCAGGCCGACGCCGGCACGAGCCGAAAGTACGGCGGCACGGGGCTCGGTCTCGCGATCAGCCGCGAACTCTCGCACTTGCTCGGCGGTGGGATCCGGCTGGTGAGCAATCCGGGAAGCGGCAGCACGTTCACGCTGTACTTGCCACTCACCTTCATGAGTCCAGCACCGCAAGTCTCGCTGCCGAGCCGCCCTGCGCCGCGCACATCGTCGCCGGTCCAGCTATTCGGGGTCACTAAGGCAGAAGAGACGGTCCCCGATGATCGTCACGACATCAGGGAAGGCGACTCGGTGCTCCTGATCGTCGAAGATGATCCGCACTACGCGCGGATCCTGCTCAGCATCGCACGTGACAGGGGCTTCAAAGGCCTCGTTGCCAATCGCGGCCAACAAGCCCTTTCGCTGGTGCGAGAGTACAGGCCGACCGCGATCACGCTCGATGTCTTCCTGCCCGACATGCTCGGCTGGACGGTCCTGAACAACCTAAAGCTCGATCCGCTCGCGCGGCACATTCCGGTCCAGATGATTTCCGTCGAGGAGGAGCGCCAGCACGGTCTGTCTCACGGTGCGTTCTCGTACCTCGTGAAGCCCGCAACCACGGACGATCTAGAGAGGGCGATCGACAAGCTCAAGACCCACGCCACGCCCCACACCAAGCGGCTCCTGGTCGTCGAGGATAATGACATCGAGCGAGCGAGTATCGTCGAGCTCCTGGGGCACGACGACATCGAGATCACTGCGGTCGGGACGGGCGCCGCGGCACTCGACACGCTTCGCGAACATTCGTTCGAGTGTTGCGTCGTTGATCTACGGTTGCCCGATATGAGCGGGTTCGAGCTGCTTGAGCGCCTGCAAGCGCAGCAATCGCTGCAAGACCTGCCGATCGTCGTCTTCACGGGGAAGGAACTGACATCCGCCGAGGAAGCGCTCCTGCATACGGTCGCGAAGAGCATCGTGCTCAAGGACGTGCAGTCACCCGAACGTCTTCTCGACGAGACTTCGCTGTTCCTCCATCGGGTCATGTCCGATCTTCCCGAGGATAAACGCCGGATGATCGAGCGCTTGCACGACTCGAACGAAGCCTTGCGCGGCCGCAAGGTTCTGGTCGTTGACGATGACGTTCGAAACATCTTTGCGCTCACGACAGTCCTCGAGAACCAGGAGATGGAGGTCTTGAGTGCGACGAACGGGCGCCAGGCGATCAACCTGATTCGGAACACGCCCGACCTGAGCGTCGTCCTGATGGATATCATGATGCCCGAAATGGACGGCTACGACACGATGCGCGAGATCCGCCAAAATGCAACGCTTCGCGCCTTGCCCATCGTTGCGCTCACGGCGAAGGCGATGAAGGGTGATCGTGAGAAGTGCCTTGAGGCGGGCGCATCGGACTACATCGCCAAGCCTGTCAACACGGACGAGCTGCTTTCGCTACTCCGAATATGGTTGTATCGCTAAATGCAGGAGCCGATCGACATTCTGCTGGTCGACGACGAGGCGCGGAATCTCGACGCGCTCGAGGCGATCCTGGCTGAATCAGGCTACCGGCTTCTTCGCGCCGAGGACGCGGACCAGGCGTTGCGCCTACTCCTCCACCACGACGTCGCGGCCATTGTCCTCGACATCAAGATGCCCGGCGTGAGCGGCTTCGAGCTCGCGCAGCTCATCAAGGGCAGCAAGAAGTTTCGGCAGATACCAATCGTGTTCCTCACGGCTCACATGCTCGACGACCAGGACGTGATCGCGGGCTATGGCGCGGGCGCGGTCGACTACCTGACCAAGCCGGTCAACCCTCAGATTTTGCGCCACAAGATCGCGGTCTTCGCGGATCTGTTCAGAAAGACACGGGCGCTCGTCGACCTGAATGAAAAACTGGAAGAGCGCGTGCAAGAGCGAACGGCGAAGCTCGAAGAATCCGAGCATGCGCTCCAGATCGCCGGTCGCCGAAAGGATGAGTTTCTCGCCACCTTGGGGCACGAGCTCCGCAACCCGCTCGTCCCCTTGCGTACGGGGCTCGACCTCCTTCTCCACATGCAGTTCGCGTCGCCCGTCATTGACCGCGCGCTCGGCGCGATGAACCGGCAGCTGGATCACATGGTCCGTCTCATCGACGACCTCCTCGACGTGTCCAGGATCAGTCGCGGTGTACTCGAGCTGAAGAAGGAGCGTGCAGACATCGCAGCGATCGTTGATGCCTCGATCGAGACCTGCCGTCCCTTCTTCGACCAACGCCGCCAGCACGTCTCGGTCGACGTAGGTCGATCCATATTCGGCTTCGTGGACCCGACGCGCGTCTCCCAGATCCTCGGAAATCTTCTCCACAATGCGGCGAAGTACACGCCAGCGGGCGGCGAGATCCGGGTGGAGCTGGCGCATGAGAGCGGCAATGCGATCGTTCGGATCATTGATTCCGGAATGGGCATCCCTCCCGACCTGATCGTCCACGTCTTCGATATGTTCTCCCGAATCGATCGCTCGGTACCCGGCTCGGATACCGGCTTGGGAATCGGCTTGGCGTTCGCGCGACGGCTCGCGGAGATGCACGGCGGTGCTCTTACCGCGTCGAGCTCCGGCGCGGATCGCGGGAGTACGTTCACGCTGTCGTTGCCCGGGGCGGACGAACCGCAAGAGAAGGTCTCGCACGATCCCGACCGTACCGTGTGTCGCTCGGACGTGACGGCGCCCCTCGACATCCTCGTCATCGAGGACAACGAGGACGTTGCGGACACCCTCGCTTCGTGGCTCGAGGCCCAGGGCCACAAAGTCGGCGTCGCGCGGAGTGGGCCCGACGGTATCGAGCTCGTGCAACAGATTCGACCGGACGTTGTCCTGTGCGACATAGGACTTCCCGGCATGGATGGCGTGGAAGTCTGCCGGCGTGTCAGGAGGCTTTTGATCAGTTTTAGGCCGGTGATGGTCGCGTTGACCGGCTGGGGCGGACAAGAGGACCGCCTGCGGACGCAAGAGGCAGGTTTCGATCATCACCTCGTGAAGCCCGTCGCGCTTAACGAGCTCCGCAATATTTTGCAGAGCGTGGGCGCTGCGCGTTTGTCGTGACCTCACAGGTGCTGCGAGCCGGCATGCGGCCACCTCACGCCCGAATCGCGAATCGGGACGCCTAGCGTCGCGCCGAAGGCAAACACCTCCGTGACCTTCGCGAGCGCCTCGAGTTCTTCAAGCAGCCGGAAGTCGCTGAATTCGTCGAAGCGCGGCTGATAGTAGAGAGGGTTCTGAAGCAAGAACCGATTCTCAAAAAGTGGCAGCCGCATCGATACGTAGTTGGTCCACCGATGCTCGAACATATTCTGGAGCGCTCAGCTCGACCGCGATCCGGCGTTAGACGGGAGTGAAAGGAACAGCCCGACTGAGAACGCGGAGATGCTGCTAACCGGACGGAGGAGAACTCGGGTTCGTCCGCGCTCTGGCAACACCGGGCATCACCACGAGCGCGCACTCCTGTACCCCGCGGCCCCGGACGGCACGCACGTGAAACTCGACGCCCCGCCAGTGCACGAGGTCGCCGACCTCAGGCGGGCGATCAAGCAGCGTCAATACGAGCCCGCTGACAGTATCCACGTCAGGATGCGCGAGTTCGAGGCCGAGCTGGTCCCCGACCTGGCCGAGTCGAGCCATGCCCAGCGCCCGGAGCTCGCCCTCGGCTTCATAGGCCGGCTGGGGTGAAGCAGGCCCCTCGGAGATCTCGCCAACGACCTCCTCGAAGAGATCCTCTACGGTCACGATGCCCGCGGTTCCTCCGTGCTCGTCCATGACGACCAAGAGCTGTGTCTTGTCTCGCCGCATCCGAGCGAGCACCGCGTCCAGCTTCGCGGTCTCGGGTGCGTAAGGCACGGCGCGAACGACGTCATCCGAGAGCGCGTGCCCCTCAGTCAAATGCCCCAGCAGATCGCGGATGAGCACGATGCCAATGATCTGATCGAGCGTCCCCTCGTAGACCGGATAGCGTGCATGGCGGGCGCTTCGCACCGCCCCACGGATCTCATCAACCGATGCGCCTCGGCGCATCCCAACGACTCGGACTCTCGGCGTCATGATCTCTCCCGCCGTACGCTCACCAAACTCGAACAGCTCTCCAAGCACCTGACCTGCCTCGGCCTCGATCTCCCCGCTGGCGACGCTCTCGTGCACGACGAAGCGGAGAGTCTCGGCGCTCGGAGGCTTGACTGCCAAGTCCCGTCGAATGCCGGCGAGGCGCAAGACGCCAACACCAAGCGTGTTGAGGCCCACCACGAGCGGCCACAGGGCGATCTTTACCCACCGCATCGGGGTGCTGACCCACAATGCCGTGGCCTCGGCATGCTGGAGCGCCAGCGTCTTCGGGACCATTTCCCCAAGCACGATGTGCAGGTAGGTGAGCGCGGCGACCGCGAGAATGCTTGCCGCCAAATGTGCCGACAGCAACGACTCGATACCGAGCTGAGCGAGCGGCGCGACGAGCGCCTCGGCGAGGTGATGCTCTCCGTACATGCCGAGGCCCAGGCTGGAGAATGTAATTCCGAGCTGTGCCGTGGCGATATAACCGTCTTGCTTCCTTGGATCCCGCAGCATCTTGAGCACGAGCTTCGCCAGCCGGCTCCCGCGTGAAGCACGACGTTCGATAGCCGCGCGAGGGACACCGATGATCGCGAACTCTGCGGCAACGAAGAGGCCATTGAGGAGGACCAGCGCGAGGATGACGAAGGCGGCCAGCATGTCAGCTCACCTGCTCGCTTTCCGGCAGGTTGCCGGCCGATGCGTCGTCGCTGGGTCTCGGCGCTACGACAATCCAGCGCACGCCCGTTGGGCTCATCTCGCCCACTGTCACCTGAACGCCGTCGACCTCCAAGCGCTCCCCTTCCTTGGGCAACCGTCGCAGGTGGGCAACGATGTGCCCCCCGACCGTGGAAGCCGTGCCCTCCCATCGCTTAGAGAGCCACGGCTCAGCTTCCAGGAGCCCCATGGATCCTGGTAGACGTATGCTCCCATCGGGGAGCGGTTCGGCACCGGGTTCTGGTTGCTTGAGCTCGTCCCCTAGCTCTCCAAAGAGATCTCCGAGCAGGTCCTCAATGCTGATGATGCCCTGCACGCCCCCGAACTCGTCCACCACGATGGCCTTCGAGCTATGGTGTTCTTGGAGGAAGCGAACGAAGCGATGGGCGGGCAGGGTCCCGGGGACGAACGGGATCGGCCGGAGCAGCTTCGCGAGCGGTGGCACTTCGCCGCCTGATGCGAACAGCCCTACGACGTCCTTCGTGCTGACGGCGCCGAGAATGTGGTCGAGCGATTCTCGATACACCGGCAAACGGCCAAAGGGGCTCACAAGGATTCGTTGAAGAATTTCCGCGGGAGGTGTCGACGCCTCGATGGCGCAGATCTCGCGACGCGGCGTCATCATCTGCAAAACTGTGCGCGAGGACAGCTGTAACCCTCGGCGGAGCCGCCGGTGTGCGTCAGGGCTCAATGTGCCTCCGCGATGCGATTCCGCGAGCAGGAACTCGATCTCCTCGGGCGAGTGCACGTGCTGGTGTCCACCAGGCCTGATCCCGAACGGTTTTAGCAGCAGGAACCCGCTGCCGTTGAGCAGCCAGATGAACCCGCGATAGAGGGACACGGACCAACGTGTCGGAGGATAGGTCAAGAGCGCCGTGCGCTCTGGGAACTGCAGGGCGAGCGACTTGGGGACGAGCTCTCCGAACACGACCTGGAGCGCTGTCAGGACCAGTAGAACCACGAAGAAGGCGCTGGTTTCAGCCGCAGGGGTGGCGAGCCCGAACGCGCGCTCAAGCAACGGGCCTAGTTCCGGGGCAATGGTGGCCTGACCGTACGCCCCCGCGACCAAGCTCGAGAGCGTGATCCCGATCTGGCAAGCCGCGATGTAACGGTCGAGCTGCGCGCCGTCCTCAAGTACGGTCAGCAGTCCGACGGCGCGACGATTCCCAGCCCGCGCCAGCGGCGCCAGCTGGCTTCTCTGAACGGCCACCGCCGCAAACTCGGCGGCAACGTAGAGGGCATTGACGGTGACCAGCAGAACGATGACGAGCCAGGGAAGGATCGTCACGAGGCCCCCGACTCTACGAGCTCTTGGCGGACGCGATCCCGAGCCCGATCCAGCTGGTCCGCGGTGGCTCCGAGCTCTTCAAGCACGCGCACTGTCATGCCGAGCGCGACCTCCGCTTCGGCTGCAACCACCACATGTGCGCCGGCCTCGCGCAACGCGCGCGCCTCAGCCAGGTACGTGGTGCGCGTCAGGATGCGAATCTGCGGGTTGAGATCTTTCGCGGTGCGAATCACGGCATCCGGCGAGCCGAGTGCTGTGAACACTAGGCTACCACTGCTGCGGACACCCGCTCGCTCGAGGATCTCGGACTGTGAAGCGTCGCCATAAACGACGGAAATCCCTTCGCTTCGCAGACGTGCGGCGGTTTCGTGGTTGAGCTCCACCACCGTGGGCTTGAGGCCATTCTCTACGAGCAAGGTGACGACGAGCTTGCCTACGGGGCCATAGCCGACCACGACCGCGCGATGCGAGCTGTCTTCGGCCTCCGAAGCGGGCTGTGCTTCGTCGACGTTATTCCGGCCGACGTAACGCGACAGCCAGCGCGCCGTGGGTTCCGTGAGCTTGTAGAGCAATGGGTTCAGAGTAATAGAGATCAGCGAAGCTGCGACCATGACCTGCATCGCTTCCAAAGGCAAGACGTCCAACTGACGTCCAAGGGCCGCCACGATGAACGAAAACTCGCCGATCTGTGCGAGGGCTATTGCCACCGAAACGGCAGTCTTTGGCGGGTAGCGAAGTACTAGCACCACCGCGAGCGCCGCCAATGGCTTGCCGATCAGGATCAACGCGAGCGTCGCGGCGATCAGTGGGGCCTGAGGCAAGAATTGACTGGGGTCAAAGAGCATCCCCATTGCGACGAAGAACAAAACAGAGAACGCGTCGCGCATCGGCAAAGCTTCCGACGCGGCGCGCGTGCTGAACTCCGATTGCCCGACGACCATGCCTGCCAAGAACGCACCGAGCGCCATCGAAGCACCGAACAGCGTCGCCGAGCCGACGGCGAGTCCGAGCGCTAGGGCGAGCACCGTCAACGTGAACAGCTCGCGCGAACGGGTCTTGGCGACGTACGCCAGCAGCTGCGGAATGGCCCGCTTGGCGACGACCATGGTGAAGACCACGAGCGCCGCAATCTTCAGCAGCGCAAGTCCAAGGGACGCCAAGATACCGAGCGAATCGCCTTCGGTTTTGTCGGCCACCAGAATCGGCAGCATGACAAGCACGAGCACAATGAAGATGTCCTCGACCAAGAGCCAACCTACCGCCACATGTCCAGAGGGCGTGTGCAACGCGTCATGATCGGCGAGCACGCGCAGCAGCACGACCGTGCTCGCGACAGCGACGGCCAGCCCAAAGACAACCCCCGCCGTCAGCGTCCAGCCAGCGGAGCGCGTAATCAGCACGCCCAGGCCGGTCGCCACGGCGATCTGAACGACTGCACCCGGAAGCGCGACGCGCCGCACTGCGAGCAATTCCTTGACGTGAAAGTGTAGACCGACGCCGAACATCAGGAGGATGACGCCGAGTTCCGCGAGCTGCTCGGCGATCTGCGCCTGGGCGACAAAGCCGGGCGTAAACGGACCAATCGCCACGCCGCCGAGCATGTAGCCGACAATCGGCGATAACTTGAGCCGCTGCGTGATGAACCCAAAGATCAGCGCCGCAAGCAGACCGCCGGTCAGCGTGTAGATGAGGTCGAGATTGTGAGGCATTTTCCAGGGTAGAGAGCTTCTGCCTCCATACCACAGAGGAAATCAGCCATCACCCCCGCGCAGCCTGGAGGAGGCACGCGAGCTGTCCTGCCTTGATTTGGGTGCACTCTGCACATTTGCGGATCGTGCCGCGCGTCCGCTAAACTGGGCGGAATGTCGTTTTCGCCCACGATCGCTGCTGGGATCTTCGTCGTATTGTCGGTCGTTGCGATCGCGTTTCAGGTGGCGCTGTTGTTCGGAGCGCCATGGGGCCACCTGACGCTCGGCGGCAAGTACACGGGCGCGCTCCCGCCGCGTGTGCGTCCCGTCGCTGCGATCTCGGCGGCGTTGCTTGGCGCCTTTGCGTTGATCGTGCTCGCGCGCGCGCGGCTCGCGTTCCACGAGCTGCACGACGTCGCGCGCACCGCCGTTTGGTTTCCCATCGCGTACCTGGTGCTCGGCTCGATCCTCAACACGATCACACCGAGCAAGGCCGAGCGTCGCCTGTGGCTGCCGATCATCCTCCTGTTGCTGGTGTCCTCACTCGTGGTGGCGCTGTTGGCACCGTGAGAGCAAGGCCGCGCCGTTGGGGCGGTCAACCCGACCCAATGCGGAGCTCAAAAGGCCACTTCAACTACCGCACGGCGCCTCACGCCCACCGTCGGGCGCGGGGCGAGGACCGGGCCCGCCCCCAGTCAGGTGCCCCTCTCGCGTGACTGTGTGGCGGAGTCGCGCCCGAAAACGGGGCTGAGTAGACCTTTTTCATCGGAAGGCAGCTCCTGCGTGCGAGGAACCCCGTCGCTGAAGTCCGCGGCGTTAACCTCCACGCTCGCCAATGCGTCGACGGCCGCGACAGACGACAAATCGAGCGCCTCTGCAGGTATATCACACGCCCTCCGCTTGCTCAGAACCGCCTGGAACTTCGCCCCGACGGCAAGCTCGAGCTCACTCTCAAGAGCGTCTGGAAAGACGGCACCCGCGCTATCCTGCTTGAGCCCCGCGACCTCATCATCCGCCTCATCGCGGCAATCCCAATTCATGCTTCACGTTCGATCCCGCCTCTAGTGCAAGGTACTCGCGGTACGTGTAGCTATGGTAAGGGGCCGGCTGCGCCATTCCGGCATTCTAACATAGCTAGGCACCAAGGGGCGTGGCGTTTCGGGGTGCCGTTGGGGGGGCCGCGGGAATACTCGGTGCCTTGATCGCGAAGCGCGGTGAGTTCGTAATCACAACGGGTTAATGGCGGCTCTATCAAGATGCGCGCGGGCAAAAGCAACTTGCCGGGTAATACTGTGTGTGGTAAAACTTGCACATGAATGTCACCGTCAAAGGTCAGATTACTATCCCCCAGGCATTGCGGGAGCGCTTTGGGCTGCATCCCGGCACCGAAGTAGAGTTCGTGGCGGGGGAGGATGCCCTTCAAGTGAAACCGCGCAAGCGCAGCCGACGCGCTGCGACGGCCTTCGACGCGTGGCTGACCAAAGCCGTTGGTTCCGCCACCACGAAACTGACCACTGATCAGATCATGGCCACGACCCGCGGAGAGGACTGACGCATGGTCCTCGTGGATACCAATGTGCTGCTCGACATCGCCACGCGTGACCCGCAGTGGCTTGCCTGGTCCAGCGCCCAGCTTGCGCCCCTCATCAACGCCCGGCAGGCCGCCATCAACCCCGTGATCTACGCCGAACTGGCGCCCTGCTACCGGAACGAGCGCGACCTCAATCTGCACTTAGTCCCGCCTACCGATTTCAAACGGCTTGCTCTGCCGTATTCCGCCGCCTTCCCCGCCGCCCGTGCCTTCGCCGCCTATCGCAAGGCGGGTGGCACCCGCACATCACCACTGCCGGATTTCTTCATCGGTGCCCACGCCGAGGCCGAAGGCCACACCCTCCTCACCCGCGATCCGCTGCGCTACCGCGCCTACTTTCCAAAGGTAAAACTCATCGCACCCCGTTGAGTTCCGAGTTCCGAC
>Ga0105049_10007748_pt1 | contig 12453 bp, 8 predicted proteins | sample MAT06_FD_78087 | JGI IMG/M metagenome (GOLD analysis project Ga0105049, IMG submission 78087) | Freshwater microbial communities from Lake Fryxell liftoff mats and glacier meltwater in Antarctica - MAT-06 | ecosystem: Environmental > Aquatic > Freshwater > Ice > Liftoff microbial mat | place...
CTGCGCAATGTGTCGCTGGATATTCCCAAGCGGCGGATCACGGTGTTAACCGGGGTGTCAGGCTCGGGCAAGTCATCGCTGGTGTTCAGCACCATCGCGGCCGAAAGCCAGCGCCTGATCAACGAAACCTACCCCGCCTTTGTGCAGCAGTTCATGCCGCATTACGGCCAGCCCGATGCCGATGTGCTTCAAAACATCAGCGCCGCGATCATCGTCGATCAGCAGCGGCTGGGCGGCAATGCGCGGTCAACGGTGGCGACGGTCACCGATACCGCCCAGATGCTGCGCGTGTTGTTCGCGCGGCTGGCGGTGCCGCGCCTTGCCTCGCCCCACCAGTATTCCTGGAACGATCCGCGCGGGATGTGCGCGGCCTGCGAAGGTATCGGCCAGGTCGCGGCGATCGACATGACGGCGGTGGTGGACGAAACGCGGTCGCTGGCGCAGGGCGCGCTGCTGTGCCGGGGGTTCGAGGTCGACAGCTGGTGGGCGGGGGGGTATTTCCATTCCGGCATGTTCGACGTGAACAAGCCGATCAAGGATTACTCGGCCGAAGAGCGTACCAATCTGTTCGACCTGGACGATGGCCGCAAGGTCAAGGTGAACACGATCAACCTGACCTATGAAGGTGTCATCCCAAAGCTGAGGCGGTCCCTGGGCGGCAAGGACCCCGAGACGCTGCAACCCCATATCCGCGCTGAATACGACCGGGTGTTCACCCGCAAGACCTGCCCCGATTGCGGCGGGGCGCGGTTGAATGCGGCCGCGCTGGACAGCCGGATCGCGGGGCACAACATCGCGGGGATGGCGGCGATGCAGGTCAGCGACCTGGCCGATCTGGTGCGCGGCATCGACGCGCCGCAGGTCGGGCCGATGCTGGCGGCCTTGACGGCGCGGCTGGACAATCTGGTGACCATCGGGCTGGGCTATCTCAGCCTGGACCGCGAAAGCAGTTCGCTGTCGGGCGGCGAAAGCCAGCGGGTCAAGATGGTGCGCCATCTGGGATCGTCGCTGACCGACATCACCTATATCTTTGACGAACCCTCGGTCGGGCTGCATCCGCATGATGTGGGCCGTCTGGCCGGGTTGATGCAGCGCCTGCGCGACAAGGGCAACACGGTGCTGATCGTGGAACACAAGCCCGACATGATCGCCATCGCCGATCATGTGGTGGATATGGGGCCATGGGCCGGGCGCGGTGGCGGGCAGGTGGTGTATCAGGGCGATTATGCCGGGCTGCTGGTGGCGGACACCCCGACCGGCAAGCACATGAACCGGTTCCAGCCGATCAAGACCGCAGTCCGCCGCGCCACTGGCGATCTGACGATTGCCCATGCAAGGCTGAACAACCTGCGCGACGTGTCGGTGACGCTGCCGCGCGGGGTCCTGGTGGCGGTGACCGGGGTGGCGGGGTCCGGCAAATCCTCGCTGATCCTGGGCTGCCTGCCGCCAGCCTATCCCGATACCGTCATCATCGACCAGAACCTGGCCCGCGGGTCGCGCCGGTCCAACACCGCCACCTATACCGGCATTCTGGACGCGGTGCGCAAGGCGTTCGCCAAGGCGAACGGCGTCGATGCCGCGCTGTTTTCGGCCAATTCCAAAGGGGCTTGCGTGGATTGCAACGGGTTGGGCGTGATCTATACCGATCTGGCGCATCTGGACCCGATGGTGACGGTCTGCGAGACCTGTGAAGGCAGGCGGTTCCTGCCCGAGGTGCTGGAGCATCGCCTGCGCGGCCAGTCGATCAGCGATGTGTACGAGATGAGCGTGGCCGACGCGGCGGCGTTCTTTACCGAACCGGCCATCGCGCGGATCCTGCGGGGGCTGGATGATGTGGGTCTGGGCTATCTGACCCTGGGCCAGCCCCTGTCCACCCTGTCGGGCGGCGACCGCCAGCGGCTGAAACTGGCGGCCGAACTGGGCAAGAAGGGCAATATCTATGTGCTGGACGAGCCTACCACCGGGCTGCACATGAACGATGTCGACACGCTGATCGGCCTGTTCGACCGGCTGGTCGATGCCGGATCATCGGTGATCGTGATCGAGCATAATCTGGACGTGATCGCCCGCGCCGACTGGGTGATCGACCTCGGGCCCGGGGCCGGGCAGGCCGGCGGCACGGTGCAGTTTCAGGGCGTGCCCGCCGATCTGGCCCGCAGCGATACCTTGACCGGGCGCTATCTGGCGCGGCGCAACGGGGCGGCCGCCGCGTCAGGCTGATGCGACAAAGTGCCGGGGAAAGAACGCGGCGGCGGCGGTGATGACCGTCGCGCGCGCCTCGGGCAGGGGGTAGGGCGCGGCCATGGTCATCATGTCCAGCCAGACGCCCTCGGTCGTCACCCGCAGCACGCGGGCGACGCGGGCGGGGTGCAGGATGCTGCCATCGGCGGCGATCAGGGCCGCGCAGATCGCCTCGAGCCGCTGGATATAGTCGTCATCCTTGGCACCGCATTCGGCCTGATACAGCGGCCGGCTTTGCGCCTCGCCCCAAAAGGCGCACCAGGTCGCCAGACGGGCCGGGGTGCAGATCGCGGGGTTGAAATCGGCATCCAGCAGCGCGGCCAGTTGCGCCTGCGGTGACGGCTCTGCGGCGGCAAGCGCCGCCTGCCAGTTGTCGCGGTATTCGGCGGCCAGAGAACGCAGGGTTTCGGTCAGCAGCCCTTCCTTGCTGTCAAAATGGAACAGCACCAGCCCGTGGCTGATCCCGGCCCGCCGCGCCACATCGGTCACCGTCGTGCGGGCATAGCCGCGTTCGGCCAGCGTCTCGATCGTCGCCTCGATCACCTGCACGCGGCGGGCGTCGCGGCTTTGCTTGCGGGGCGGGACGGGGTCGGCAATGTCGGGCATCGGGTCCGCCTGTCAGGGGCCAGTTGCACCGGGATACAGCAGGGCCGTCCGGCTGTCCAACCATTCTGATTGACAAGTCAGTCAGAATCCTGCGACCCTGTGCCACGGAGAGCATCTGCCATGACACAGCCCACCAAACCGATCCGCGACCTGACCAAATCCCGTGCGCACTGGCAAAAGGCCGTGCAGCGGCTGCCGTTGGGCGTGGCCTCCACGTTCCGCTATTGGGGCGAGGAGCGGACGATATACGTCGCGCGCGGGCAGGGCGGGCGGACCTGGGATATCGACGACAACGAATATGTCGATTACCGGCTGGGCTATGGCCCGGCGATCCTGGGCTATGGCGATCCGCGCGTGGACGCTGCCGCCATGCGCGGGATGCAGGTCGGCGGCGTGTTCGCGCTGTCCACCGAGCGGGAACTGGCAGTGGCCGACCGGATCGCCAGGATGGTGCCGGCCGCCGAACTGGTGCGGTTCTCCAACTAGGGGACCGAGGCGGTGATGGCCGCGCTGCGGCTGGCGCGCGCATTCACCGGGCGTGACAGCTATCTGCTGGTCGAGGGCGGCTATCACGGGCTGTTTGATGCCGCGCTGTGGATGGCGGATGTGGCCCGGTGGGATCCGGCATCCAACCGCGACCCCGAGGTGGTGCCCTATTCCAAAGGCGTGCCGCAGACGCTGAAAGCCTTGGCCCATCTGGTGCCGATGAACGATACCGCCCGGCTGGAGGCGATGTTTCGCGCGCAGGGCAACACGCTGGCCGCGATGCTGATCGAGCCGATCATGGGCAATTGCTGCGCGATTTCCGCGCGGCGCGATTACGTGCAGCGGGCGCGGGAATTGTGCGACCATCACGGCGTCCTCTTGATCATCGACGAGGTCAAGACCGGCTTTCGCGTGGCCAAAGGCGGCGTGCAGGGTCTGCTGGGCGTGCGGCCCGACATCACCACCTTTGCCAAGGCGATGGGCAACGGCTATCCCATTGCGGTGGTTGCCGGGCGGGCGGATGTGATGCGCACATTCCGTTCTGGCGGGGCGGCGCATGGCGGCACCTACACCGCGCATCCGGTATCGCTGGCGGCGGCCGAGGAAACCTTGCGCATCTTGGACGAAACCCCGGCGCTGGACACCCTGGCGGCCTATGGCGCGCGGCTCAAAGCCGGGATCAGCGATATCCTGACCGCGCGCGGTATCGTCCACAGCTTTTCCGGGCATGATTCGATGTTCGGCGTGTTCTTTGCTGCCGAACCCCCCGACAACTACCGTGCGTGGAAGACCAGCGATTACAGTTTTTACGACCGGATGGCCTGGCACCTGCACGATCTGGGCGTGATCGTCGAACCCGACAGCCGCGAGCCCTGGTTCATGTGCGAGGCGCATGGCCACGATCCGCTTGCCCTGCCGCAGACGCTCGCCGCAGTCGAACAAGCGGTGGAGATGACGCTGTTCGATTTCGCGGCGGACAAGGCCGCGCAATGACCTATGACGCGGTCATCGTCGGCGCGGGGCATAACGGGCTGGTGACGGCCTGCTATCTGGCCCGCGCCGGGATGCGCGTCTGCGTGGTGGAAAAGAACGACTGGATCGGCGGCGCGGCGGTCAGCCGGGAATTGCACCCCGGCGTCACCTATTCCAACTGTTCCTACGTCGCATCCCTGTTCCGCCCCGAGATCATGCGCGATCTGGAACTGCCGAAATACGGCCTGCAGATCCTGCCCTATGAAGGCGGCGCGGTGTTTCAGCAGGATGGCGGCTATCTGGCGATGTTCCGCGACCATGACGCCAACCGGCGCGAGTTTGCCCGCCATTCGCCGCGGGATGCCGAGGCTTATGACCGCTACAGCCGCGACATCATGCGCCACTGCCGGTTCATCCGGCCGATGCTGATGCGCACCCCGCCCGACCCGACCTCGTTTCGCGCGCGCGATCTGGGCGAACTGGCCTGGCTGGCGCGCAAGGCGGGGCAGATGAGCGAACGGCAACTGGCCGAAACGATCCGGTTCTGGACGATGTCCATCGCCGACTACCTCGACAGCTATTTCGAAAGTCCGGTGATCAAGGCCTATATGGCCGTCAGCGCGATCATCGGCACCGCGCTGGGGCCGATGTCGCCGGGATCGGCCTATGTGCTGCTGCACCACTACATGGGCGATGTGGACGGCAATATCGGCGCCTGGGGCTATGCCCGGGGCGGGATGGGGGCGATCACCCAGGCGCTGGCGGCGTCCTTGCGCGATGCGGGGGGCGAGATCAGGCAAGGGTCCGGTGTGGCGCGGATCAGCGTCGAGGGCGGGCGCACCACGGGCGTGGAACTGGACAATGGCGACCGGGTCGCGGCGCGGCGCGTGGTGTCGAACATGGATGTCAAGCGGACGTTCCTGCGCCATGTGGACGAGAGCGCGCTGCCGGGCGATTTCGTCCGGCGGGTGAAGGCGTTCAAGATCCGGGGATCGTCGGGCAAGGTCAACATCGCGCTGGATGGCGCGCCGGTGTTCCCCGCCTTGCCCGAGGGCGCGCCGATGCTGAAGGGCGATCTGCATTTCAGCGATACGGTCGAACGGCTGGAACGCGCCTATGACGACTGGAAGGATGGCCGGTTCAGCCGCGACCCGTTCCTGGACATGATGATCCCGACGTTGATCGACCCGACGATGGCTGTGCCCGGCAAGCATTTCATGTCCTGTTTCGTGCAATACGCTCCGCCCAGGATCGGCGGGCGCGACTGGACCGATGCCGACCGCGATGCGTTTGGCGCGACCGTGGTGGACCAGATCGCCGCCTATTCACCCGGCTTCCGCGACCGCATCGAGCACATGGAAATCCGCACGCCCCGGGAATTGGAGGCCGAAGTGGGCCTGACCGAGGGCAACATCTTTCAGGGCGAGCTGACATTCGATCAGTTGTTGTTCAACCGCCCGGTGCCCGGTTATGCGCAATATCGCAGTCCGATCAGGGATTTGTGGATGTGCGGATCGTCCACCCATCCCGGTGGCGGCGTGATGGGCGCGCCGGGGCGCAACGCGGCGGCGGAAATCCTGCGCGAGGCGCGGATTGGCACCGACATGAGCGACGCCTATGCCGTCCTGTGACATCGTCATCATTGGTGCGGGGGTGAATGGCCTTGCCTGCGCGGTGCGGCTGGCCCAGGCCGGGCGGCAGGTGACGGTGGTCGAAGCGGCGGCGGAACCCGGCGGAATGCTGGCGCTGGCGCATCTGACCCAAGGCATTGATCCGCGCGTGATGGCGGGGATGGGGCTGGCGCGGCACGGGCTGCGGTTGCGCGGCCTGGCCACCACGGTATTGGATGCCGGGGGCGCGCACCTGACGGTGCGCGGGTCAGTGGCCAGCGGCCCGCTTGCTTCGGATCAGTCCGCCGGCTGGGCGGAATTGCAGGCAAGGCTGGGCCGGTTCGCGGCGGCGCTCGCCCCGTTCCGGGGCATTGCGCCGCCGCGGCTGGCATTGGGGGCCGGGAATGAGTGGTGGCGGCTGGCGCGGTTGGCCTTTGGGGTGCGGGCGCTGGGCCGGGCCGAGATGCGCGAATTGCTGCGGCTTATCCTGATCAATGTAGCCGATGTGGCAAGCGATGAACTGGCCGATGACCGGCTGCGCGGGCTGTTGGCGTTTGACGCCACGCTGGGGGCGTGGCTCGGACCACGCTCGCCCAATTCGCTGATCCTGTATCTGAACCGGCTGGCGATGGGCGATGGGCCGTTCTGGCCCGAGGGCGGGATGGGGTCGGTGACGGCGGCGATGGTGGCATCGGCGCGGGCGGCCGGGGTCACGATCATCTGCAACGCCCGGGTGGCGCAGGTGATGGTGGCGCATGACCGCGCCATCGGGGTGACGCTGGCCGACGGGCAGGTGATCGGCGGCGACGTGGTATCCGCGATCAGCCCGGTGGTGACGCTGCGCGATCTGGTCGGCGCCCGGCAGCTGGACGCGGGGCTGTACCGGCGGGCAACGCAGATCCGGGCGCGGGGGGCAGTGGCGCATCTGACCTTGCAGTTGTCCGCCGCGCCGGATTTTCGCGGCGCGGATCCGGCGACCCGGCTGGTGATCGCGCCGGATGTCGCCTCGGTCGAACATGCGTGGAACCCGGTGAAATATGGCCAGGTGCCCGATCGCCCGGTGATGGAAATCACCCTTCCGGCGGCCCTGCAGGGCAGTGGCGCGCCGGTGCTGACCGCGCTGGTGCAATGCGCACCGCATGACGTGCCGGACATGGACGCCGCACGGTCGGCGATGCTGCGGGCGACGATGACGGTGCTGGAGGATCATGCGCCGGGCATCGGGGCGGTGGTGACCGGGGCGCAGATGCTGCTGCCGCAGGATATTGCCGCGCGGCACGGCAGCGGCTGCTGGCATCATGCCGAACTGTCGGTGGAACAGATGCTGTTCCTGCGGCCGCTGCCGGAACTGGCGCAATACGCGACGCCGTTGCCCGGCCTGTGGCTGGCCGGCAGTGGCAGCCATCCGGGTGGTGGCGTGAACGGGGCGGCGGGCTGGAATGCCGCCGAACGCATCATCGCGCGGGTGCCGGGATGAGGCGGCTGCGCCACGACGAGGCCCCGCTGTTGGGGACGCCGTTCGACGCCCGCACCGGGCCGCTGAACCGGCTGCATCGCTGGGGCGCATGGGCGGGCTTCCGCGCCGCGCTGTGCTTTGGCGATGTGGCGATGGAATACAGCGCGCTGCGCAATGCGGCGACGCTGTATGACCTGTGCCCGATGGTCAAATACGCCATCCGGGGGCCGGGTGCGGTCGACTATCTGAACCGCCTGCTGATCCGCAATGCCGGGCGGCTGAGCGTGGGCGGCGTGCAATACACCGCCTGGTGCGACGATGCAGGCCAGGTGATGGATGACGGCACGCTGTTCCGGCTGGGACCGCAGGATTATCGGCTGTGTTGTCAGGAACGGCATCTGCCCTGGCTGCTGGCTTCAGCGCAGGGCTTTGACGTGACGGTTGAAGATGTGTCCGAACAGGTTGCCGGGCTGGCGCTGCAGGGGCCATGTGCGGCCTCGGTCCTGGCTGCGGCCGGCGTGGCTGTCGCGGATCTGAAACCATTCCGCTGTGTGCAGGGGCGGCTGGGGGCGGGGGTGATGATTTCGCGCACCGGTTTCACCGGCGATCTGGGCTACGAGGTCTGGTGCGATGCCGGCGACGCGCTGGCGGTCTGGGATCACCTGATGGCGGCAGGTGCCGCCTGGAACCTGCGGCCGATCGGGACCGAGGCGCTGGACATGGCGCGGATCGAGGCGGGGTTCATCGTTGCCTGGCAGGACTTTGTCCCCGCCGAACAGGCGCTGCGCGAGGACCGGGTACGCTCGCCGTTTGAACTGGGGCTCGATTGGCTGATCGACTGGGACAAGGGCCATTTCACCGGGCGCCGCGCGCTGCTGGCGCAGCGCGCGGCGGGGGGCGGGCACTGGGCGCTGGCGGCGCTGGAGGTGGCGGGGAACGTGTCCTGCGAAGGCTCGATCCTGTACCGCGACCGCAAGCACGAGGCGGGGTTCATCACATCCGCGCTGTGGTCGCCGGTGACCAAGCGCAACATCGCGCTGGCCCAGGTCGAGCGGCGGCATCTGGGTGCCGCGCTGTGGGTGGAGATCCATGCGCTGCGCGAGTTGCAATATGCCAAGCTGATGGTGCCGGTCGGGGTGGTGAAGCGGCCGTTCTTTGTCAACGCGCGGCGGGCGGCTGTGCCGCCGGGGCGGGTGTGACGATGGGTTGTCCTTTTGGCCAGGGTCGTTTGGGGGCTCTGCCCCCGGCCTGCGGCCTCCCCCGGGATATTTGGGGACAGAAAATGAGGGGGCGCGCCAAACCGGGACTGCTGGCGCGGCCGCTGTCCGGTGCCCCGAGCCCGGTGTCTGATCTAACACGGTTCCAACCATGGGGCCGGGTCGCGTGGAAGGGACTGCCATGACCGTTCATCTGCCTGTGCTGGATGTGCCTGCGGCCTGGGACCGGCGGGGGCTGCCGGGGTGGACCTATCGGTCGGACGCGCTGTTCGCGTTGGAGAAGGCGGCGCTGTTTCTGACCCATTGGCAGGTGGCGGGGCATGTCGGCGATCTGGCGGCCCCCGGCGACTGGCTGACATTCGATCTGATCGGGGAACGCGCGGTGGTGATGCGCGGGGCAGATGGCGTGGTGCGAGGGTTTCACAACCTCTGCCGCCATCGGGGGGGCCGCGTGGTAAACGGGCCGCGCGGACAGTGCAAGGGGGCGATCGTCTGCCCGTTCCATGGCTGGGTCTACAACCTGGACGGCAGCCTGCGCGGCCCGGCGCGGCCCGAGACGCTGGGCGGGTTGGACCGCAGCACGCTGGGGCTGAAGCCGATCGAGATGGAGGTCTGGCAGGGCTTCATCTTTCTGCGCTTTGCCCCGGGCCCGCAGCCTGCGGTGGCCGTGCTGATGGCCCCCTTCGCCGCCGATTTCGCCGCCTATCGCTGTGAGGGGCTGCTGCCGGTGCCCGAGGCGGATTGGGCGAGCGACCTGCCGGTGAACTGGAAATCGGTGCGCGACGTGGACAATGAAGGCTACCATGTCGCGATGGCGCATCCCGGCCTGCAGGATCTGTATGGCCGGACCTATCGCGACTACAGCCTGCAGGGCGGGCTGTCGTTTTCCACCGGCATGTTCGGCGATGTGCCGGGGCGGCATTGGTCGGTGCAGCGCTATGTCGCGATAGCGTCGCAACAGGCCTGGCTGCCGGACCATCTGCGCCGGGCCTGGACCTATTACGGACTGTTTCCCAACCTGGTGTTTGCCTTTACCCCCGAAGGCGCGCAATTCTATCAGGAATTGCCGCTGGCCCCGCGCCAGACCCGGCTGACCGGTCGGCAATATCGCCATCCGCACGAGGACCGCGCGACCCGCGCCGCGCGTTATCTTGCGATGCGGATCGACCGCGAGACCAGTTTCGAGGACCGCCAACTGTCGGTCTGGTCCGACGAGTCGATGGACTCGGCGGCGTTCGAGGGGTTCTGCCTGTCCGATCTGGAATGGGGCGTGCGGCAGCACCACGACGGGTTGCGCGCGCTGATGCCGGTGATGACGCTAGGTACCGCCCCGTCCGAAGCTGCCATCGCGCGCGTCAACGCTGAAATGCGTTGCACCATGGCGGCGCAGGATTAACGTTTCGTTTACCACGACCAACCCGTCAGAGGAGAGCAAGCGCCATGAGAATGACCCGCAGAACCGCCCTGACCGCACTGGGCACAACACTGGGCACCGGCCTGGCCATGCCGTTCGTGCGCCCGTCCTGGGCGCAGGGCAGCAGCGTGAACGTGTATAACTGGGCCGATTATATCGGCGAGACGACCATCGCCGACTTTGAAGCCGAAACCGGGATCAGCGTCGTCTATGACAACTATGCGTCTTCGGAAGAGGCGCAGGCCAAGATGCTGGCCGGGTCCACGGGATATGATGTGGTGTTGCAGTCGGGCCTGTCGTTGCCGCAATTCGTGACGGCGGGGGTGTATCAGCCGCTGGATCGCGCGCGGCTGACCGGGTGGGGCAACCTGGACCCGGCGGTGCTGGTGATCCTGGAGGGGTTCGACCCCGGCCTGCGCCACTGTGTGCCCTATATGTGGGGCTCGGTCGGGTTCACGTTCAATCTGGACATGGTGCGCGCAAGGCTGCCCGATGCCGATCTGTCCGACATGGCGACGATCTTTACCGCCGAGAATGCGGCCAAGCTGGCCGATTGCGGGATATCCCTGCTGGACAGCCCGACCGATATCGGTTTCATGGTGATGTCGTGGCTGGGGATCGACCCGTCCAGCGCCGGGCCCGCCGAATATGCAAAGATGGCAGCGGCCTTTGTGCCGATGCGGCCCTATGTCGCGACCTTTGACAATGCCAACTACATCAACGCGATCCCGAACGGCGAATTGTGCGTTGTCAATTCGTGGTCGGGCGATTACGCTGTCGCCGCCGCCCGCGCGGCCGAGGCGGGGGTGGATATCAACCTGGCGTATTATGTGCCCCGAACCGGCGCGCCGGCCTGGTTTGACCTGTGGTGCATGCCGACCGACGCGCCCAACCCCGACAACGCCTATCTGTTCATGGACTATCTGCTGCGCCCCGAGGTGATCGCCGCTGCCACCAACTACACCGGCTATGCCAATGCCAACCTGGCCGCGCGCGCGTTTGTCGATGCCGCGATCCTGGCCGATCCGGCGATTTATCCCGATGCCGAAACGCTGTCGCGCCTGTATACGCCGCGCCCGCAGACCGAGGCGCAGGACCGCGACATCACCAGGATCTGGCAGCAGATCAAGGCGGGGTAGGGCCGTGCAGGACGGCTTTATCCGCATCGAGGGTGTGTCCAAGCGGTTTGGTTCCTTTGTTGCCGTGCAGGATGTGACCTTGAGCATCGGCAAGGGCGAGATTTTCGCCCTGCTGGGCGGATCGGGCTGCGGCAAGACCACGCTGCTGCGGATGCTGGCGGGGTTCGAGGCGCCGAGCGCGGGCCGGATCGTCATCGACGGGCAGGACATGGCCGGTGTCGCGCCGTGGGACCGGCCCATCCACATGATGTTCCAGTCCTATGCGCTGTTCCCGCACATGACGGTGGAACGCAATATCGGCTATGGGTTGCAGCACGAGGCGATGAGCCCGGCCCAGCGGCGCGAACGGGTGGCGCAGATGCTGGACCTGGTGCAACTGACCCCCTATGCCGCCCGCAAGCCGCATCAGATCAGTGGCGGCCAGCGCCAGCGGGTCGCGCTCGCGCGGGCGCTGGCGCGCCAGCCCAAGGTGCTGCTGCTGGACGAACCCCTGGCCGCGCTGGACAAGAAACTGCGCGAGGCGACGCAGTTCGAGTTGATGAGCATCCAGGAACGCACCGGCGTCACCTTTGTCGTCGTGACCCATGATCAGGAAGAGGCGATGACCCTGGCCGACCGGATGGCGGTGATGGACAAGGGCCATGTGATGCAGGTCGGCAGCCCGACCGAGATCTATGAATACCCCGCCAGCCGCTTTGTCGCGTCCTTCATCGGGTCGATCACCACGTTTGACGCCCGCGTGCTGCGCCTGACCGGCGATCTGGCCGAGGTGGACGTGCCCGCGCTGGGCGGAACCTGTGCCGCCCGCGCCGTGCCGGGTCTGGTCGAGGGGCTGGCGGTCACGCTGGCGCTGCGGCCGGAAAAGATCAGCATTGCGCGCGACTGCCCGGCCGGCGTGAACGTGGTCGAAGGCCAGGTGCGCGACCTGGCCTATTTCGGCAAGGATTCGCTTTATCGCATCGCGCTGCCGGGCGGGGCGCTGGTCAGCGTGCATGCCGTGAACGCGCGGCGCGCCGACGAAGGCGGCCGGGTCGCGGATTGGGATGACAAGGTGTGGCTGTCGTTCGAACCCGCCGCCGCAATCCTGCTCAGGGACTGACCCATGCGCCGCTGGTTTCACCGTCGCGGCTGGTCGGACATCATCATCGCGGTGCCCTATGTCTGGCTGAGCCTGTTCTTTCTGCTGCCATTCGCCATCGTGGTGGCGATGAGTTTCGCCACCCGCACCCCCACCGCCCCGCCGTTCGGTTATGGTGGCGACAACCCGCTGTTCAACACGGCCGGTTACGCGCGGCTGTTCGGTGACGCCATC
>Ga0105049_10007751_pt1 | contig 12451 bp, 14 predicted proteins | sample MAT06_FD_78087 | JGI IMG/M metagenome (GOLD analysis project Ga0105049, IMG submission 78087) | Freshwater microbial communities from Lake Fryxell liftoff mats and glacier meltwater in Antarctica - MAT-06 | ecosystem: Environmental > Aquatic > Freshwater > Ice > Liftoff microbial mat | place...
GCAGTCGTTGGCCTGATTCTCGGTCGACTCCTTCTGCCAACAACGGCCGCGGCAGGCGCGGCTCAGACGGCTGACGAGGCAGAAAGCTCAACGGAGCGGTAACGAGGGCGAAGGGGGCGAGCAGCTCTTCGCGAGCGTCATCCGTAAAGCACGACGATGAGGGCAATCGCGAGCAGAGATGGTGCCCAAACGGCCTAGCGAAAGCCGCCCGACAACAGGTACCCCACCACCGCCCCGTAGAGCGTCGAGATGTACGGGTTCGCCGTGATCGGGCACGCGCCCGTGCGGCAACCTACGAAGCGCTGGTACGCGAAGCCCAGCGCCGCGCCTCCTATCACGAACAGAACGAGTTTGAGTCCCATGATACGCTTCCTCCGTGGGTGATCGATTGCGCTGAGCGTCATGCCGGGAGCTCCGCGAGGATCCGCTCGAGCCGCACCGCAACCTCGCCTGCCAGCTCCACGAGCTCCGATCCCGTGGCAGCGGCGCCGAGGGTCTGCATCGGGTCCACGGCACCCACCACGACCTTGCCGTCTTCCTTCTCATAGAGCACCACGTTGCACGGCAAGAGCACTGCTGAAGGGCCACATGCTTGTTCTCCTGTTTGCGTGAGAGCCCTGAGCTCGTCGAACGGGTTCGCCGGTTCCCTGATCGGGCGGTTCCGCGCTATATAGGATGCGCATTGGCTGTTTCCACCTCCACCGACATCATCGAAACGGTCGCTCGGGCGCGCCACGGGGACCGCGAGGCCCTGGAGGCCGTCCTCCTGTCGCTCGCCCCCTCCATCCATCGGTTCGGTCTCCGCATGTGCAGGAATGTTCAAGACGCGGAGGATGTTCTCCAGGACACACTCATCAATGTGGCGCAACATCTCGGTGATTTCGAAGGCCGCTCTTCGCTGACAAGCTGGGTCTTCGCCCTGACGCGGAGCGCGTGCGCCAGGAAGCGCCGCGGGCTTAAGAATCAGCCCCATGTGAGCGACGAACGCCTTGTCGAGTCCGCCGATCTGGCACCGTCTCCGGAGACCCGATTGGCCAACCAGGAGCTTGCGTCCGCCCTCTCGGTGGCGCTTGATCGGCTCTCCGACGAACACCGCGAAGCCATCCTACTGCGGGACGTCGAGGGCCTCTCGGCTCCGGAGGCTGCCTCGTCGATCGGGATCTCGGTGGACGCTCTGAAGAGCCGGCTTCATCGAGCCCGCGAAGCGCTCCGTGAAGCGTTCCTGCCGCTGCTCGAGCCTCGGCGCGAGCAGGCGAGGACGGGCTGCCCTGATGTCGTGGAGCTGTGGTCGAAGAAGCTCGAAGGCGACCTCAGTGCCGCCCGAGGTCCAGGCGAGGGTCAAGGCCGCCGTTCGGGCCTGGGCGGTGCAAAGTGGATTCCAAATTTAGCTCGAACCCAATGGCCCCTCCGCCGGGTCTACCTAGTGCGGCATGAAGATGTGTGCCATTGGAGAAGTCAAGCATGTTGTTTCGTCAGCTATTCGACCAGGATTCTTCGACCTACACCTACCTGCTAGCCGATGAAGCGAGCAGGAAGGCCCTCATCATCGATCCCGTGTTCGAGCAAATCGACCGCGACAGCACCCTGATTGACGAGCTCCAGCTCGAGCTCGTGTGGGCGCTTGACACCCACGTGCACGCAGATCACGTCACCGCGCTGGGCCTGCTGAGCCAGCGCTTCAAAGCTCGAACCGTGCTTTCGGAGCGCGGTGGCGCGGTGTGTGCAGATCGGCTCGTGAAGCATGGTGATCGCGTCGTATTCGGTCAGCATGAGCTGGAGGTGCGGGAAACGCCGGGCCACACGAGCGGCTGCCTTTCCTACATCTGCGATGCCCAAGAGCTCGCGTTCACTGGAGACGCACTACTCATCCGGGGCTGCGGTCGCACCGACTTCCAGCAGGGTAGCGCGGCGACGTTGTATCGCTCGGTACACGAGCAGCTCTTCTCGCTCCCAGCTGAGACGCTACTGTACCCCGCTCACGACTACAAAGGCCGGACGGTGAGCAGCGTTGCGGAGGAAAGGCGATTCAACCCGCGCCTCGGGCAGGGCAAGTCGATCGAAGAATTTACCCGCATCATGAGCGAGCTCCAACTCCCCTATCCACGCAAGATGGATGTGGCGGTGCCCAGCAATTTCAACTGCGGCGTTGCCGGCGCCGAACCCGCCGCGCCCGCACGTCTCGATCAGAGCTGGGCACCCATCAGCCTATCGCCGGCGGGGGTGCCCGAGGTGCTCGATGAATGGCTCCACGAACATCTGTCGCAGGTGATCGTGCTGGACGTGCGCGAGCCTGACGAGTTTCGCGGCGAGCTCGGTCACATCGTTGGCGCCCAGCTTACTCCACTCCAGACGCTTGCAGCCGCAGCCGCGACACTGCCACGTGACCGGCAGATCATAACGGTCTGTCGTTCCGGGGGCCGCTCGGGCAAGGCCGCGCTCAGCCTGCTCGGGTTGGGTTTCGCGCGTGTCGCCTCCCTCGCGGGCGGCATGACCGCATGGAGCGCACGAGCCTTGCCCGTCGAGTACGGTGCGTCGCCGAATTACTCACTGGGTCGGCAGGGTTAGGCGCCTTTGCTAGTCGCGGAGCGCGCTACATGACAGTTGCGGATTTGCTGCGGCGAGCGCTGAGCATCGCACGCCGGGGCCTCTGGGTGTTGTTGCTGGTAGGGGCCCTACTCATTGCTGCCTGGTTTCGGCTCTGGTCCCCCGTCGCCGTGGAAGTGGCTCATGTCGATCGCGGCACGATCACACAGGAGGCGTTCGGGCGCGGGACGATCGAAAGCCAGCGCGAAGCGGCCGTGGGTTTCGACCTGGTGGGGCGGCTTAGCGAGGTGCTCGTCGAGGAAGGTGCCCGCGTTACCCTCGGACAGGAGCTCGCGCGCCTCGAGACCGACCAGGCCCAGGCTGACCTCCGCTCGGCCCAGACGGGCATCGCCGCCGCCCGCGCCTCGCTCGCGCGATTGGCCGCCGAGGAGGAGCGCGCCCGGGCGCTGCTCGTAGCTGCGGAGCGCGAGTCAACACGTGCGCAAACGCTGTTCGACGCTGGTGCGGTCCCCGGACAGGAGCGCGATGCAGCGAGCGACCGCCTGCGCCTGGCTCGCGCAGACCTTGATCGCGTCCTCGCCCAGCGCTCCGAGGCGACGCGGGGCGTTGACGTCGCGACGGGCGGTGCCGAGCAGCGGCGGGTCGTGGTGGTGCGCGCCACGCTGCTCGCCCCTTTCGATGGCCTCGTGACACGAAGGCTGAGAGAACCGGGAGACACCGTCAGCGTCGGATCGACGGTCCTGCGGATTGCGGACACGAACCGCGTGTATGTGAACGCTGCCATCGACGAGACGCTGCTGCCGCAGCTCGGCGTGGATCAACACGCCGCGATCTTCTTCCCGGGCTTCTCCCCTGGCGCGAACGCTCCGATCACAGGGAGGGTGTCCAGGATCTCGTGGGAGGCGGACCGCCAGACGCACGAGCTCCTCGTCGAGGTCACGCCCGAGCGACTCAACCGTCGAGTGGCCATCGGCCAACGCGCGGATGTTCGGATCGAGATCGGTCGCCGAGAGCAAGCGCTCCGCATTCCGATCCGGATGGTCCACCACGACCCGACGGGACCTCACGTGTACGCCGATCGCAATGGCAGGATCGCGCTCATCCGCCCGCGCTTCGGCCTGACCGCAAATGAGCAGGTCGAGGTGTTGGAGGGCCTTCGGGAAGGAGACTTGGTCCTTGCGGCGCCAGCGACCGGAGTCAAGCTTCCACCCGGGCGCCGTTGGGAGGCCCGATGAACCTGGCCCTCCGGGACATCCGCAGGCATCTCGGGCGCTTTGTGGGCACCGCGATCGGATTGGGGCTTCTCCTGAGCGTCGTCATCGCGATGCAGGGCATCTACGCGGGCCTGGTGGACGACGCCACGATTCTGACACGGGCGATGCATGCGGACCTGTGGGTCGTTCAACGGGACACTCGGGGTCCGTTTGCCGAAGGGTCGCGGCTTGACCCGAGCGTCGAGGCCCGCGCGGCCGCTGTGCCGGGCGTCCGGAGCGCACGCCCGTACACGTATCAGCTCATTCAACGCGAGCATCGCGGCCGAGTCCTCCGCATCGCGCTCGTGGGGCTGGGTTGGCCAGATGATCCGGGGCGTTCGCTACCACTCGTGCGTGGGCGGCGTTTGCAAGAGCCGCATGGCGAGATGATCGTCGACGCCTCGCTCGGCCTCGGTATCGGCGAGTCGCTTTCGCTCGCGGGCGAGGCCTATCGCGTAGTGGGCCTCACGAAGAACGCGCTCACCTCGGGGGGCGACTCCGTCGCCTTCATGAGCGTCGCCGACGCAGCGCTCGTGGCGTTCGATCAGTCACCCGAAGCGACGCTGCTCGAGCGAGTGCGCGTCGTCGACCGTTTGCGCCGCACCGATCTCGGTCGCGGGCAACCCGCGCTCGAAGACCTGGCGACCGATCCGCGCTGGCGCGCCCCGGCGCTCGCGTCGCCGCCCATCGCCGCCGTCCTCATCGACGCTGATCCCCATCGCAACGCCGAGGTTCGGGAGACACTGCGCAGCTGGGGTGACGTCAGCGTCTACACGCAAGATGAAGAGGAGGCGCTGCTGCTCGGCGGCGTCGTCCAACGGGCACGCATGCAGATTGGCCTTTTTACAGTAATCCTCACGCTCACCGCCGCGGTGATCGTAATGATGGTCATCTACAACCTCACGCTCGAGAAGACGCACGACCTGGCTGTTCTCAAGCTCATGGGCGCGCCCACGCCTCGCCTCGTCGGGTTTGTCCTGCAACAAGCCTGGCTCTTGGGAATCATGGCCTACGCCGTTGCAGCCTTGATGGGAGAGCTCGCCTTTCCGCTGTTTCCCCGCCGTGTGCTCATCACGGCGGCGATCTCACTGGTCGCGCCCCTTGCGACCCTCAGTATCGTGAGCCTGGCGAGCCTGCTCGGTCTTGGCCATGTCATGCGGATCGACCCCGCGCGCGCGCTGGAAGGCTGACGATGACGGAGGCGGTACGGGCGGTGGCGTTGCGCAAGACCTACGGCACGGACGGAGCGGCAGTCAAGGCGCTCGACAACGTTAGCCTGACGCTCGAGCGCGGCACAGTGGCGGCATTGCTCGGCCCGAGCGGCTCCGGCAAGTCCACGCTGGTCAAGGCCCTGGGCTTCGTCTCGCCAGCAGACACTGGCGAGGTGTTCTTTCAGGGGCGCCGCGTGGTCAAAGACGGCGTGCCGCTCGCCGATCTCTCGCGCCTGCGCAGGCAGCATCTGGGCTTCGTTTTCCAGAAAGCCAACCTGACTTCATTTCTCAATGCCAGAGAGAACGTGGAGATCGCCTGCGAGTTCGGCGGCAAGGACCAAGGGCGCCGGCGCGCGCGGGAGCTGCTCAGCTACCTGGGCGTCGAAAATCGCGAGAAGTCGTATCCTGAGATGCTGAGCGGTGGAGAGCAGCAACGCGTCGCGATCGCCCGGGCCCTCGCCAACGAACCCTCGCTCATCCTCGCCGACGAGCCCACGGCCGCGCTCGATAGCGTTCGCAGCCGAAGCGTCATGGAGCTGTTCCGCAAGGTGGCGCACGAGCGGGGTGCCGCGGTCCTGGTCGTCACCCACGACCAGCGTGCCCTTGATCTCTTTGACGTGCTCTACGAGATGGAGGACGGGCGCATTCGGCCATCCGAGCACCAAGGCGCGGCAACGCCAGGGGCATCGCCTAAACATGATGGCGTGCCAAAATGACGGACGTCCGACGCTCAGTCGGCTTTCCGGCGGGCGAGGGCGCGTGCGGCAACCTGCTCGACGAGCATTCCGATCGTCATCCCGACGACGAAGACCACGGCGTTCAGCGAGCCGCCGCCCAGCGCTACTAGGCCGGGTCCCGGACAGAAGCCCCCGAGCGCCCAGCCGACGCCGAACAACGCGGCTCCGAGCATGAGGCGCAGATCGATGTCCTTGCGCGTAGGTACGTGGAACTTGAAGTCGAAGAGCGGCGCCGGCCGCCGCATGACCACGCGGTACGCGATGAAGTGGACCACGATCGCGCCCAGCATCACGAACGCGAGGCTCGCGTCCCAGGCGCCGCTGATATCGAGAAACCCAACGACCTTCGAGGGCTTGGTCATCCCCGAGATAGCGAGCCCCGCGGCGAAGAGGGCGCCCGTGCCGAACGCGACGGCGTTGCGCTTCATCGGCTACCTTCGAGCAGGTGGCGTACGATGAAGACGGTCGCAAACCCGGTCAGCATGAAGGTGGCGGTCGCGACGAGCGAGCGCACGGAGAGCCGGCTGATGCCGCACACGCCGTGACCGCTCGTGCAGCCATTCCCGAGCTGGGTGCCGAAGCCGACGATCAACCCAGCAGCCAGAACGACAGGTAGCGTGGCGCTCCAAGTCGTCGCAAACGCGGCGGGGAACATCAGCTTGACCAGCCCGCCGGTGACGACGAGGCCCCCAAGGAACCAAAATCGAAACGCACGATCGCTCGTGCCACGGCGGAGCATTCCCCCGTACAGGCCGCTGATACCGGCGACCTTACCGTGGGTGAGGAGAAGGAGCGAGGCGGCCAGACCGATGAGCGCGCCGCCGACTAATGCAGAGATGGGAGTGAAGTCGTTCATAAGTCCTGATGGTGTGACGAATCAACCCGCGAGCTCGTCTTCGATGTCGCTCTCTTCGCGTGTCGGGTTGGTTTCTCGGGCGGGAGTTCGAACGCAGACCACCGGCACGGACGCGGCGCGAACCACCTTCTCGGCGACGCTGCCGAGCAAGAGATGAGATAGGCCCTTGCGGCCGTGGGTTCCGACGACGAGCGCGTCGGCGGCGACCTCATTCGCGAGCGCGAGGATCTGCTCGCCGACATCACCCGTGACGGCGAGCGAGCTCACCTTGAGGCCCGCGCGCCGCAGCGGCTCTGCGATGGCGTCGAGCCGCTGGCGCGCACCGCATGTGAGATAGTCATCGACGCGCAGCGGACCGGCTTTGCTCGTCGGGGTGACGAGTGTGTCGAACGGAAGGTTCGCCGGAAGCTCCGAGACATGCAGGAGCACTAGCTCGGATCCATGAACCTTCGCGAGCTCGACCGCGGTATCGAGCGCACGTTCGGCGCAGGGCGAGAAGTCGTGGGGGACGAGTAGCTTTTTCCACATGTTCATTCGCTTTCCTTCAAACCGTCAGAGCCTCCGGCGCCCGAAAGGGTTCCCGGTCGGGTCGCAAGGGGCAGACCTTCGCTCAACAACTCTGGCGTGAGTGCGGCCACTGCCTGGTATTGGGTGAGGAAAATCTGCCCATTCAGATGCCGGACGAAGGCCGTCGTGCTCAACCGATCCATCACGGGCCCTTTTACCTCGGACAGGTGCAGCGAGATGCCCGCTTCACGCAACCGGTGCTCGATGGCCTCCAGGCTTTCCAGTGCACTGGCATCGATATCGTTAATGGCCGAGCATTGCAGCACCATGTGGCGCAGCCCGGGCTGGCTGGCCACCGTATCGTTGACCCGGTCTTCCAGCGCTCGGGCATTCGCAAAGTAGAGGCCTCCGTCCATACGCAGTGTTACGAGCCGCGGGCTTACCAGCACCTGGTGGCGCAGCACGTTGCGGAAATACTCGGTGCCCGGCACCAAGCCGACGAGCGCAATGTGCGGCTGGCTGGTGCGAGACAGGTGTAGCGCCAGGGAAACGCCCACGCCCACCACCAGCCCTGTCTCCACGCCCAACCCCAATGTGCAAAGCAAGGTTGCGGCCACGGCAGCGAAGTCCGACTTGGAGTAGGCCCAGGTGCGCTTCAGGATGCTGAAGTCCACCAGCGACAACACGGCGACGATGATGGTCGCTGACAGGGTCGCCTGGGGCAAATAATACAGCGCCGGCGTGAGCAGCAGCGATGCAAGCATGATACCCATGGCCGTGAATACGCCGGCGGCCGGCGTTTGCGCACCGGCATCGAAGTTGACCACCGAGCGCGCGAAGCCACCTGTCACCGGGAAGCCACCCGTGAACGCTGCCGACAGGTTGCTGGCCCCCAGCGCGACCAGCTCCTGGTTGGGCTCGATGCGTTGCCGGCGTTTGGCGGCTAACGTCTGCCCCACCGAGACGGACTCGACAAAGCCCACCCCGCTGATCATCAAGGCCGGCAGTGCAAGCTCGCGCCACAGCGCTAGGTCCCAGGATGGCATCGTCAGTGGCGGCAGGCCTTGCGGAATCGAGCCGACGATTTTCATGCCCTGCGCATGCCAGCCGAAGGCCCAGGTCAGGAACGTGGTCAAGGCGATAGCGACCACGGGGCCCGCCTTTGCGATCACATCTGCGGCTTTGACTGACATTTTCGACCGCATCAAGAGCGGCATCAAGCCCTTGCGTACCCAGAACAGGAAGGCCGTTGCCAACACGCCAACCCCCAGCGTCAGCAGATGGGTGTGTTCAACCTGCCGACCCAGGGCAATCAGCACCTCGACGAGGTCGTGGCCGGCGGCCTTCACGCCCATCAGCGTCTTCAACTGGCTGGCGGCTATCAACAACGCGGAGGCAGAGATGAAGCCTGAAGTGACCGGGTGACTCAAGAAGCTCGCCAGGAACCCCAGCCGCAGCACGCCCATCGCCAGCAACATCGCACCCGACAGAAACGCCAAGCTCATTGCTGCTGACCAGTATGCCGGCGTACCGACCACGGCATGTTCGCCAATGGCCGCTGCCGTCATCAGCGATGCCACGGCTACCGGACCGACGGCAAGCACCCGACTGCTGCCGAAGATGGCGTATAAAATCAGCGGCGCCACGCTGGCATACAGGCCCACCTCGGGGGGCAGCCCCGCCAGCAACGCGTAAGCAAGACTCTGGGGGATCAGCATGATCGTGACGATCAGCGCCGCCAACAGGTCGGCTGCGAACGTCTCGCGGTCGTAGCGCCGCCCCCAGTCTAACAGGGGCACACGCGGCAACCACCGATGCCACGCGGCAGGCTCAATCAATCAGCCCCCAGCCCGGTGGTCGGCCGTGGGTCGACGCACGCACCGCAGACGCCGCTGGAGCAGCGCATGGCGGGATCGAAACACGAACATCGGTCACGCGCGAGCAATGAAGCACGATACGTGCTGTCGCACCAGAGCGCATCTCGTAGCCCTCTCGCGCAAAAACGCGCGCCCGCGCGGTTGGGCGACGCGGTCGCCATGATGCGCAGACGCCGATCTGGCCACCGTGCTTCGCCACGGCCTTCAGCATGACCTCGATGTTGTAGTGCCCCTGCGGCACCTGCCGTACGGTGGGTGGCTCTCGGCTTGGTTCGATGACGCGGACTGAATACGCCAACCACGGGCACGCCAGTCGACGACCCCTTGCTCCATGCGATGGGCGGTGAAGCCCTTCTTTCGAAGCAACTCCACGGCTTCGACGGCCATCACGCAATACGGCCCGCGGCAGTAGGCAACGACCTCGCGGCCTTTCGGCAGCTCCTTCAGCCGCGCCTTCAGTTCACCGATCGGGATGGAGATCGCGCCGGGGATGTGCCCCGCGCGGAACTCCTCGCGCGGCCGAACATCAAGGACCGTGACCTCTCCTCTCTTCACGCGACGTAGCAGCTCGTCTCCCTTGACGGCCTCCATCGCGCCGCGCTCCTCGAAGTACTCGCGCGCAACATGCTCGACCTCGGCGAGGCGAGATTCAGCGAGCCCGCGCAGCGCGAAGAAGAAGCTGCTGACTCTGTCGTCCGCGAGGCGGTACTCGACGTACAGGCCCTTCTTCTCGGTCTCCACCAGGCGCGCCGTCCGAAGCACCTGCAGATGTTGCGAAGCGTTGGCGACCGAGGTGCCGGCCTGCTCGGCGAGCGCCTCGACGGTGCGCGGGCCTTGGCAAAGGAGGTCGATCAGCTCGATCCGCTTCGGGGCCGAGATGGCTTTCCCGAGCCGCGCGAACTGCTCGAAGATGGCGTCCTTGAACTGCCGATGGGGCGTCGTCACGCGCTCAAGTATTCAACCGTACACTTGAACAGTCAAGTGGATCACCGTGAGCGCCCTACTCAACTTAGGGTTGCGCACCGCTGTGGGAACCCTATTGCCTACCAACGATCAGGCCGAATCGACCGCTTCGCCCCAGCGTGACAAATTGCCGCCCACCCTTCACGCCTTTACGCCTTCATCACCCCATACGCAGCAGAGCTACGATTTGAAGGCGTTCGCAACCGAATCGAAACGGCTTCAGCAAGCGACTGCTTGGTTCGGGCAGACCACCTTCTGGACGCCACATCGTTGAATGACATCTTCAGACCCTAAGCCGCCCGTGGCGGCCCCGACCCGAAGCGACCCAACTTTTGCCGAAGGCAAGGCCGCGGCGATGCGACACCGGTAGCGTCCCCAACGGACCGTTGGTAGGATAAAAGTATGACAACCGCGAAGGTCGCCATTACCCTTCCCACTGAGGTTCTAAAGTCAGCCAAGAAGCAGGTCACCGCGGGTCGAGCCAAGTCGCTGAGCGCGTTTATCAGCGAGGCGGTTGAGGAGAAGCTGCGACGAGATGAGCTTGAGAAGCTGCTTGACGCACTGGACACGCAACACGGAGCTCCCAAGAAGGGCGAAGAAAGTCATCGCTCTGTCGCGAAGCGTTGCGGACTGGCACGCGGCTCGTGATCCCTGCCGGTGTTTTGGGGCAAGTGATGCGCGACCGCGGACGGCAAGTGCCCCTTCGAGCGTTGCTCTCAGGATCGACAACGGAAGTGCCACCGCTCGATCGGATCCTTGCGGAGGCGGCGGGTGTTCTATGTGGACGCTCCGGAACAGCGGATGTGATTGATGGGACCTCCTCCATCAGCGCTCGCGGTTGTCGCCGATGATATCCGCCGAGGCGGGCAGAGGCGGGCAGAGGCACTCCTTCCCGCGGCGCTGGGCGCCTGTAGCCGCGTCGGCCTCCAGGTCGCCTTGCCAAAAGAGCCAATTAAGGCTGGGCTCTGAGGCCGGCTAGGCATCGGCTCTCATCTACTCTACGTTCCCAGGTTACCTCTGGCGCATCCAGCGCTACTCGCCACAAAGGGGGCCGCAGGTGGGACAGCAGAATAGGTACAAGAGTTTCGCCCGAGTTGTTCAAGCTTTTGTCGAGCAACGAACCTGGGCCCAAGCAGCCCTCGCCCGCCACGTCGGGATCAGTGCCAAGGCTCTGCACACGCTGTTGGAAGAGCTCCAACAAAGCGGCATGAAGCTCCACCGAGAGTCGGACCCTCCACAGGTCTACTGGAGTGTAGAGAAATCGTGGTATCCCGGCGGAATTCTGCTGTCGGATGAAGATTATCCGACGCTGCTCCGCGCGGCGTTCGAATTGCCTGAGAGCCGAGGTCGGCGTTCGTTGCTCGGAAAAATTCTGGGGCCGATGGCGAGTCCAGAGGTTGCGGAGCGCGTGTCAGCTCGCAAGAGCAGCGAAAGCGAGGACCTCTCCTATGATGTAGTTCAAGCGGCATTACTTGAAGGCAAGCCGCTTAGAATTTGGTACCTCTCCCAGAGCCGTGGAGCGGAAGGCTCTCGGATCGTTTCGCCGCAAAAGCTGATTTCTCACCCGCATGCACGCCTCGTTGCGTGGTGCCACCAAGCGAAAGGGCTTCGTTGGTTTCGCCTCGACAACGTGCTCAAGGCCAACATCGACGAAACGGCCAAGTTCATCGCGGTGAATGCGGATGAAGTGAACCGGATGCTTCAGGAGAGTGTCGACGGCTTCCACGAGCCACAACCGAACGGCCCAGGGGAACTTGGATTTTTCGTGCGTTTTCCCGAGGCCAATTGGGTCAAACGGAACCTCTTGTCATCCATGCGAGTGGACGAAAGCGGGAGCACACGCGAGGGCTTGCGAATTGTCTGTGGCGCCGGCGGTACACCTGTAGTGGCGCGCTTTATCGTGGGTCTCGGCGAGGCCGCGCGGGCTGAGGGTGCGCTTCTGAGCGGCTTGGTGCTGGAATTAGCGGCAGGTGCGACGCGACAACACGCGGGCGGGCCGAAGCGAGCGGCAAGGTCGACTGAAGCGGGGGGACGCGCGGGTGGGGAGTCACGGGCTGGGGCGGTTAAGTTGGCGAAAGGGATAAAGTGAAACTGGCTTTGACAGCTCCTGATGAAACTTGTGGATCACGCCAAGCGCTTCGGCAACGCGGGGGGAGATGGGAGCGTCGAGCAGTAAGGCTATTTTCCGGACATCAGAGGGCGCGTCTCGTGCGGGCCTTTCGAGACGTGGAACTGGAGTGCCTCCAGAATGTCCTCCTTCTCCAGATCCGGATAGGCGTCGAGAATTTCCTCGACCGACATTTCTCGTTTCACCATCGCAACAATCACCGCCACGGGGATCCGGAGGCCGCGAATGCAGGGCTCGCCTCCAAGCTGCTGCGGACGAATTGTAATTCGCTGAAAGACCATTTGATTGCACCCCCGCGTTCGAGGCGACGATCCGAGTGTTGTTCAGTCTACTGCGCGCGGGAGGAGGTGCCCACTCGGGGATCGAGGCCCGGTA
>Ga0105049_10007755_pt1 | contig 12450 bp, 7 predicted proteins | sample MAT06_FD_78087 | JGI IMG/M metagenome (GOLD analysis project Ga0105049, IMG submission 78087) | Freshwater microbial communities from Lake Fryxell liftoff mats and glacier meltwater in Antarctica - MAT-06 | ecosystem: Environmental > Aquatic > Freshwater > Ice > Liftoff microbial mat | place...
AGATTAACAAGGTGCCGCTGGAGCAGGTGACCAAGGAGCAGCGCGCGGGGGCGAAGATGGTGAACTTCGGGATCGTGTACGGGATCACTGCGTTCGGGCTGGCGCGACGGCTGGGGATCCCGAGCGATGAGGCGGCGGTGATCATCGATGGGTACAAGCGGCGCTTCGCGGGGATCACGACGTTTTTGCAGGAGTGCGTCGAGCAAGCGCGGAGCAAGGGGTATGTCGAGACGATGCTGAAGCGCCGGCGCCTGATCCCGGAGATCGAGAGCAACGTGCCGGCGCGGCGGGCGTTCGCGGAGCGGACCGCGATCAACAGCGTGGTGCAAGGCTCCGCGGCGGACCTGATCAAGCTGGCGATGGTGGACCTGCACGCGCGGATCGCTTCGCGCCAGACGGCGCTGCGGGGCGTGAAGATGCTGCTACAGATTCACGACGAGCTGGTGTTTGAGTGTCCGGAGCCGCTGGCGAGTGATGCGCAGGGCGTGATTGTGGAACGGATGGAGAGGGCGATGACGCTGAGTGTGCCGTTGAAGGTGGATGCGGGGATCGGGCGCGACTGGTATGAGGAGTAGCGCGCTGCGACTGCATCGGCCGGTCGTCATAGACTCCGGCATGTGGTCATTCCTGCGGCGGCTGTTCGGTCTACGCGATGCGGACGCTTCGGCGGCTGGCGCGTCGGACGGGGGAGCGGCATCGGGCAAACGGCCCACGGCGGGCACGGGCTCGCTCGGCACCCCCGCTCCCCTGAACTCCCCGCTCACGGTTGCGCCCGGGCGTGTGCAGGCCGGGGGCGTGGCGTTTGCGCACGACGAGCGCTTTGTGCCGGACACTTCGGCGGTCCGCTTCAGCGAGTTGCCCTCGTGGGGCGCGCCGCTAGAGAATGTTGAGCAGCTCAACAGTTTTGTGGCGCTGGTACACCGGTATTTTTCGCTGCGCAAGATCGAGTCGAAGCTTGAGGACGGGCGGGTGGTCGCGGCGGACCCGGCGTTTAGCGAAGAGGGCGCGACGGATGAGAGTGACGGCGCGGCGAACGAGCCGCGGCGCGGGGTGGAGCGGGACGGGAGGCGTGCGGCGCCGAGCGATGGCGCGAGCACGGGCAATGCGCGGGCGGGTGATGGGCGGTTGCATCGCTTCGGGCTGTGGAACCTGATGCAGATTTGCGCGGGGACGCCTCGGGATGAGTGGGCGGGGATGGTGGCGGCGCACTTTGACTCGGTTCGGCGTGCGCCGGACGTTGAGCGGCGATTCAGCGCGCGGCTGGCGTCGCTGGAGACGGCGCGCGAGCACCTGGTGCTGCGCGTGTTTGACCAGGCGCACCTGCCAGAGGAGGTGCAGCGCGAGTCGGTGGCGCGGCGCGAGGTGCCGGGGCTGGTGACGCTGGTGGTGGTAGATTTTCCGGAGACGTGCCGGAGTTTACAGCGGAAGGAAGCGGCGGCGTGGGGCGCGAGCGATGAGGATGTGTGGGCGGCGGCGATGGAAAACACGCCGCGGCTGGCGAAGGCGGAGATGCGGACGATCGGCGATCACGCGTCGCCGATCCGGATCCTCTCGGGGGATTCGATCTATGTCGCGTCGCTGATCCACACGCTGGAGAGCGTGCCGGAGGTGATGGGGGTGTACGGCGGGTTTGTGAGCGTGCCGACGCGCGGGACGCTGCTGGCGCTGCCGTTTGACGGGCCGGAGGCGATGCGAAGCCTGGCTTTGTTCGTAGCGATGACGAATCAGCTTGAGTCGATGGGGCCGGGGTCGGTGAGCAAGCGGGTGTGGTGGGCGGATCGCGAGGGGCCGCAGGAGATCTCGTATCGCCTGAACGACCGACAGATCGAGATCTCGCGGATGCCTGAGTCATTGCAGGAACTGCTGATCACGCTGGGGAGCGGGCCGGGCGTTGATGAGCAGGAGCGCGCGTGAGCGGCGCACTACGCTCCGCCCATGGACGAGCCCAAGAGCGAGGCGTGGACAGTCCGGCGCTTGCTGGCGTGGATGCAGCGCGCGTTCCAGGAAAAACAGATTGATTCGGCGCGGTTGTGCGCCGAGGTGTTGCTGGGGCACGTGATGGCGCTGGACCGGCTCTCACTGTTCACGCAGGGTGAGCGGGTCGCGTCGGCGGATGAGCTGGGCGTGCTGCGGGCGTTGGTGGGGCGGGCGCTGCGGCAGGAGCCGGTGCAATATCTCGTGGGCGAGGCGTGGTTCTTTGGTCTGCGGCTGCACGTGGACCGGCGCGTGCTGATCCCGAGGCCTTGCACGGAAATGCTGGTCGAAGGTGTAGTTCAGTTCGTGCGCCAGGGCGGCGCGGGGGGTGCCGGGGGTGCCGGGGCGGCGGGGGCGGCGGGGTTTCATAACGAGCTGCCGGCGGCGGTGGTCGCGGGGCGCGAGGCGTTTGTCGCGGAGGGCGCGGGAGATCAGGCTGTTGGCGTTGCGCCAGGTGAGGGCGCGCCGGCGGTTGAAACTGATGATGAGCGCGAGGTGGAGAAGCAGCGGGTGGCGGCGGAGCGGAGATTGCTGGCCGCGGCGCGGGCGCGGCGCGGGTCGGTGGGGCAGGGGATGGTGATTGCGGATGTGTGCACGGGCTCGGGGTGCGTTGCCATTGCGATCGCGAAGAACCTGCCGTCGGCGCGAGTGATCGCGACAGATGTCTCTGGCGAGGCGCTAGAGATCGCGGCGATGAACGCGCGACGGCACGGCGTCCACGAGCGGATCGAGTTTTACCAGGGGCACTTGCTCGAGCCGCTGGCGGAGTTGCTGCCTCGGGTGGCGCCCGGGGGAGTCGATGCGCTGGTGAGCAACCCGCCCTACATCCCCGACCACGAGTGGGAGGATGTCGCGGCGAACGTTCGCGACTACGAGCCGGAGCTGGCGCTGCGCGGCGGGCCGGACGGCGTGGCGCTGGTGGCGCCGCTGCTTCGCGATGGCCCCGCGCTGCTCAAGCCGGGCGGGCTGATAATGGTCGAGTTGGCGGCCTGCACTGCGGAGGCGATGCGGGCGTACGCCGAGCGGGAGGGGGCGATGGAGAATGTGGAGGTGAAACGAGATCTGGAGGGGCTGGAGCGGGTGGTGGTGGGGAGGAGGGTGTGATTCACAGAGCACATCGCACATGGCCTCATGGCACAGTCGGAAAGGACTTGGGATTCGCGACTGGCGACTGGCGACTTGGCTCGTCCTCCCGGTGCAAAACGAACAAGACGGACTCGGTTGAGCGTGTGGCGCTTGAACCGAGGCCGTCTGTTTGTTGAAAGCGGGCGAAGGGACTTGAACCCTCGACCCTCACGTTGGCAACGTGATGCTCTACCACTGAGCTACGCCCGCGACCGAGATGTCCTCACGCCGGCTGGTGACCGGGAGAGTGGCAAGAAAGATACGCGGGGAGCATGAGCGGGTCAACTTCAGCGGGCTGCGTTCACGCGTGAGTTATCGGCTGACATGACCCCGAACGGCTGGAGCATCGCGCAATGCCGCCTCTGCGTCTGGTCGCTCAACACTCGACACTCCGCTCTCATCGCTCATCGCTCGGCACTTCCCGTCTTCCCTGAGGCCTTCTCGATCGAGGCGACGAGGTCGCTGGGTTTGAAGAAGGATTGGAAGTAGATGGGTTTGTCGATGTTTGGGCCGAAGATGGCGATCAGAGGGATGCCGCCGCCGCCGGAGATCTGGCTGACGGTGCCCCAGCCGGCGTCGGGGCCGGCTTTGGTGAGGTCGACCTTGAAGGCGACGACATCGGGGCGGCGCATGGCGACGAGGCTTTCGTCGGCGTAGATAATGGTCTTCTCGATGACGTGGCAGTTGGTACACCACTTGGCGGTGAAGTCCACGACGACGGAGCGTCCGGCCTTAGTTTCGGCTTCGATGGCGCGGACGAGCTCGGCGTCGCTGACGCCCTCGAACGTCCGCCACTCGATGGGCGGGGGCTTGGTGAGCGAGTAGGTCATGGCGCCGAAGCTGAGGATGCCCAGGGTGCCCAGGACGACGGCGGTGGCTCGTCCGGTGGTGGTTCGCAGCATGCGCACGCCGCCGACGATGAGCCAGATAGAAGCGCCGATGGCGATGGCGCCAACGACGAACCAGGGCCACTTGGCGCTGGTGAGGTTGCCGGCGAGGAAGGCGGCGACGCTGAGCATGAGCCCGCCCATGACTTGTTTGAGGAGTTCGCTGCCGGGCCCGCCGCGGGGCATGCGGGCCAGGAGTTTGGGGAAGCAGATGAGCAGGAGGTAGGGCGCGGCCATGCCCGCACCCATGAGCATGAAGACGCCGAGGCCGATCCAGGCCGGCTGGGTGAGGATCCAGGCGAGGGTTGCGCCCAGCAGCGGGCCGGTGCAGGGGACGGCGAGGATGCCGGTGAGAACGCCGCCGATGAAGTTGCCGGTAAGGGTGTCGCCGGTGGGATTGACGGAGTAGACGGCGCTAGGGAGGTTGATGGTGAAGAGGCCCATCATGCCCACGCCCATGACGCCGACGATGAGCGACATGCCGATGACGAACCACGGGACGGTGAAGATCTGGCCCCAGTCGTACTTTTGGCCGCCTGAGATGAGGCCGAAGGCCAGGAGGCCGAGCACGCCGTACATCGCGACAATGCCGAGGCAGTAGACCAAACCGAAGGTGAGCATCTTGCCGGGGGTCTTGGCGTGGTTCTGGATCGAGATGATCTTGATGGGCACAACGGGGAGGACGCACGGGGTGAAGTTCATCAGCACGCCGGCGACGAAGGCGATCAGCAAGATCAGGGCGTACGCGTTCTCGGCGACGCCGAAGCTGTAGCCCAGGAAATCAAAGCGCCGGATGCCGACGGCGGTGGCGGGAACGTCGCCGCTATCGATGCGGCCGAAGACGGTGGGATCAAAGGAGGTGAACTCGGGCGGCGTTGGCGAGCTGGTGGCGATGGCACCGGGGGCCAGGACGGTCAGCTCGATCGCCAGCGGAATTTCTTCCGGAGGGAAACAGACGGTCTCGTTGCAAGCCTGGTACCTGGCGACGAGTTTGAGCGTGAGCGGGCCGGGCTTGGCGGAGGCATCGATAACAACGGGGACAAAGACGGTGGTGCGTTCGGCGTAGCTCTTAATCGTGACCGGCGAGGCGCCGAACCCGACTTTGACCAGCTGCGGAGCGGGCCACTGCGCGAGTGTCAGGTATGGGCGCGCGCCCGAAGGCGGCTCGGCATCGGCCAGGGTGATCTCTGTGGGAATGGGAGTGAGGCCGTCGAGTTCCTTGGGAACTTCGGGGATGTTCGGCCAGATGTGCATGTGCTCGGCGAAGTCGAACGTGATGCCGATGGCGATGCGATCACCGGGGGCGACCTGCGTGCGTTGGGCGGCGGCGGTGACTGTCACGCGTTCGACGCCGCCGGGCTGGGCTCGGGCGAAGGCGGCGGAGGCGGCGGGAGCGGCGGGGATCGCAACGAGTGCAAGCGAGACGCCGGCGATGATCCAGAGCGCGAGGGCCAGCGGGTGCAAGAGCGAGCGGAAGGGACGAACGAGCATCAGGAAACTCCTGAAAGGCAGTCGGGAAGAAGTGCCGGCAAGGGTAACAATACGGATGGCGTCAGGTATTCGATGCACGAGGGGGGCGGGGCGTCACCCTTGATCTTCAGGGACGGTTGGCCGGATCGAACGGCGGGGAGGCGGGCCTTGGGTGTTGTTCAAGTGATGGTGTGACAGGGGCCGATAGGGAAATGGTCCAGTTGGTCTGGCGAGGTGGATGTTCGTGCGCACCGAAAGAGTTCTGCGCCCTTCGCCCCTCCGCAACGGCGCGGCGAGCATGCGCTGCCCTTGAACGTCTCCGGGTTGCGTCAGGTTCTGTCGCACGTTCAGGTTTACGTCGAAGTGCTTCCCGTATGCCTGAAGTTCTTGATCAATCTGAAATTGATGCGCTCTTGGCGGCGGTGGACGCCGGGCAGGTGGCGGAGGACGTGCAGCCGATCAAGGTGTTCTCGCGTCATCGCAAGGATGTGACGCACATCGAGATCCGGCGGTATGACTTCAAGCGCCCGGAGCGCGTGAGCAAGGACCAGATGCGATCGCTCCAGACCCTGCACGAGGGCTTCGCGCGAAACTTCGGCGCGTCGCTCTCTGGCTTCCTGCGCACGATCATCGAATGCAAAGTGGCGACGAGCGAGCAGATGACCTACGGAGAGTTCATCTCCAGCCTGCCCAATCCGACGAGCTTCAACCTCATCAACGCGGCTCCGCTGGAGGGGCAGGTGTGTCTTGAGTTGTCGCCGCTGATCATTTATCCGATTATCGATCGGTTGCTGGGGGGCAACTCGCACGAAGTGTTCGTGCCGCAACGCCCGATGACGGAGATCGAGAACCGGCTGATCTCGAAGGTGATCGTGCGCGGGCTCGCGGCGTTGTCCGAGGCGTGGTCAGGAATTAAGCAGTTGTCGTTCTCGGTGGGGGTGACTGAGAGCAACCCGCAACTGGTGCAGATTGTGCCGCCGAACGAGGTGGTGGTGGTGATCGGGTTTGAGATCAAGATGGGGCCGCGGGCGGGGACGATGAACCTGTGCATCCCGTTCAACGTGATCGAGCCGGTGATGGAGTCGTTGTCGAGCCAGTCGTGGTTCAACACCGCCAAGGGCGTCAAGGGCGATGAATCCTCGCGCTCGATCGCGGCGACGCTTCACGGCGCGGCCTTGAGCGTCACGGCAATCCTGGGCGAGACGACGATCACGCTGTCTGACCTGCGCGGGCTGGCAGTGGGTGATCTGGTGACGACGGAAAAAGCCGCGAGCCGGCCGGTGGTGCTGAGTGTGGAAGGGAGCCCAAAGTTCCTCGCGCACATCGGGCAGTTTAATGGCAAGCGTGCGGTGCGGATCATCCGGAGCGTCCGCCCCGGCGACCGGCTGACGTGAAATCCGCCGAGTGATGAGCGGATGAGGCTCAGGGCTCAGGTCTGAACTCAGCGCGCGGGGGCGGCGACGGCGGCGACGAGCGCTTGGTCAACGGTGGTAGCGATGGTGAAGCGGCGGTCGAGCTTGAGCTGACTCAAGAAACGCGAGATGGCTTCGGGCAGTTCGGCGAGCACGAGCCGGGCGCCGCGGGCCTTGCAGGCGTCCTGCAGGTGCAGCACGCAGGTGATCGCGATCGAGTTCATCAGGCGGACATCGCGAAAATCGAGGATGAGCGCAGCGTTGTTGACGCGCGGCAGACGGTCTGCCACCTCGCGTTCGACGGGAGCGACCCACTCGTCAGTGAACTGGGCGGGCAGGTGAAGCACCAAGACCTGCTGATCGGGGCCGACGAGTTGCGCGCTCAGGTTGTGCATTGTTCGAGCATATGCCGGGAGCGGGTGCGGGGTCCGTGTACGGGCGGCGGGCAAACGGGGTGGGCGAATGCGGGTTTGGGTGGCGATACCCCGGACGGCGGGCATTGCGAAGATCACGTCCAGACGCGGATTCGTTCTGGGCTGACGGCTTTCCTCGGGAGCGCAGACCGGATAAACTCCTCACGGACAACTGAAGAGTTTTTGGTATTCCCCCTTTGTGGCTTTGGAGTCTTCCTTGATCAATCACCACCGCCATGTCCGCTGACCTCCGCACGAGTGCTGTGACTCGAACGGCCTGGTCCGTGGTCCGGTCTTCGGGCGAGAGCCCGGGGTTCCGGCACAAGGCTTCGGTGTTGATTCGCTTCGCGGGCGCGTCCTGCGTGAGCACGGAGATCGGCATGGCTTGATCGACTCGATCAATCTGATGCCGACCGACGCGTCGGCGCACCTGCGGGGCCACGGGCTGATTGATTGTCAGTGTGGCCCTCGTTCGTTTTGGGGCTTCGGGGGAACGCTTTGGATCCTGCTTTGCCTTTGATTTGCCTTTGACTTGCCTTTGATTTGCCTCGAAAACTCAACATCCCGAGATTGGAGACATGATGAACACGACTGAAATGATGCGACTGCTAGACACCATCGCGCGGGAGCGCAAGGTGGAGAAGGCGCAGCTCATCCGCGTTTTGGAGCGGGCGATGGTCAGCGCCTGCCGCAAGCACTACGGCACGCTGGACTCAGAAGAGTTTCGCTGCGAGCTGGACCCGATGACCGGCGCGATGAAGCTGTATCGCCACAACGAGCCGCTGGAGCTCAGCCCGCAGGAGCTGGGGCGCATCGCGGGGCAAACGTTCAAGCAGGTGATGATCCAGGGCTTCCGCGATGACGAGCGGACGAGCCTGATCCAGGAGTTCTCCAAGCGCGTCGGCGACATCGTGACGGGCGCTGTTCAGCGATACGACGGCGGGGCGCTGGTGGTGACGATCGACCGGGCGGAGGCTTTCATGCCGCGCTCGGAGCAAATCCCGGGTGAGATGTTTCAGCCGGGGGACCGGATCCGGTGCCTGGTGCTGGACGTTCGCGACGCGGGCAACGCGGTGAAGATCGTGCTGAGCCGCGGGCATCCGGACTTCATCAAGCGGCTGTTCGAGGTCGAGGTCCCCGAGGTCAGCGAGAAGATCATCGAGGTCAAGGCGATGGCCCGCGAGGCCGGGTATCGCACGAAGATCGCGGTGGCCAGCGTGGACTCAAAGGTCGACCCCGTCGGCGCGTGCGTCGGCGTGCGCGGCTCGCGCATCAAGAACATCGTCGACGAACTCAACGGCGAGAAGATCGACATCGTTCGCTGGAACGATTCGTCGGCCATCCTTATCGGCAATGCCCTGAAGCCAGCGGAGGTCAACGAGATCAGCCTGTGCTTCGAGCTTGGGCGGGCCACGGTCGTGGTGCGTGATGACCAGCTCAGCCTGGCGATCGGCAAGCGCGGGCAGAACGTTCGCCTCGCGGCCCGTCTCACGGGCTGGGACGTGGACATCCTGACCCCCGAAGAGTTCAACAAGGGCCTGGAGATCATGACCTCGACGCTGTCGGCGATCGAGGGCATGACCGAGCAGAGCCTCGACAAACTCGCGGCCATGGGCGTGGTCAGCGTCTTCGATGTCGAAGAGATCGGCGCCGAGGCCCTGATGACCGAGCTTGGGATCGACGAGACGGTGGCCAAGTTGGTCGTCGAGACCGCGAGCGTCAAGTCCAAAGAAGTCGCGGAAATCCAGGCTCGCGAGAAGGTCGAGCAGGCCCGCAAGCGCGCCGAGGACATCGCGGCGACGGACAAAATGCTGGGCTCGGGCGCTTCGCCCCTGGGCGATGCGCCGGCGGCAGCGGTGTCAACCACCGACGACGCACGCGCGGCGGACATTCTGGGCGGGCCGTGATTCAACGAGTGTTTTCCCCCGCCCGTGCCTTGACTGGCGCCGGTGGGCTTGGATCGGACGGGTTTTTTGCCTCTGATACGATTGAAACGCCCGCCTCGGCGGGAACTTCCTGACGGCTCTGGAGCATCGCTTGGCCAAGGTTCGCATCAACGATCTCGCAAAGGAACTCGGCGTCACCTGGAAGGACATTCAGGCGAAGTGCAAGGCCGAGGAAGTTCCCGACGATGTCGTGAAATCCGGCATGTCTTCGATCCCCGTTGGACTGGCGGAGTCGATCAAGGAGTGGTTCGCCGCGGCTGATCTGCTGAACGGCAATGGCACCGCGATCGAGCGCACCGAGCACCCGAAGATCGAAGAGCTCAAGGCCAAAGTCCCGGCAGCGCGACGCAAGCTCACGCTCGAAGAAGCGGAGCAGAACGGCGCCGCGGCTTCCGGCGCCACCACCAACGCCCAGTCCGCCACCGCATCGCCAGCTCAGCCGGTTGATTTAGCCGGCGCGCCGGCGCGCCCAACAGCGCAGTCATTGGCCCAGGAAGCGCCCACGATTGCGCCGACTTTCGCGGCGCGACCCGCGCCCGCGATCGGCAAGCCGCTTTCGACGTCGACGCTCCCGCCCACACAGATGTTGACGCCAGCGGCTCGCGGGCCGCTGGCGCCGGATGTTGATCCTGACCCCTCGCATCACAAGGCCGTGCGCCTCCCGGCGCACGTGGAGCCGACGACGACCGGCCCCTCAGCGGGCGGCCCGAGCGCTGGTGGCGGGTCTGACACGGTGGTCGTGCGTCCGGGCATGGTGCCGACTCCTCGACCGGCGGCGCCGACTGGGCCACTGGGTTCGACGGTGACAACGCCTGCGACGGGTGCGCCCGGCGCGGGATTAAGCGGAAGTGGCCCGAGCGGGCCGACGAATACTGGGCCGGGCGGTGGGCCCGCGGGCCCGACGACTACAGGCGGACCGGAGGGAGCGCCGTCGGCGCGCCCGCTACCGCGTGCGCCGATTAAGCCGCCGGTGATGAACGTGCCGCGCCGCCCGAGCGTGGTGGTGCCGGCGGGTCACAAGCTTGAGATCAAGACCGCGGTGAAGCTGGCGGGTCCGCGCGTGGTGCGTATTGAGGCGCCGGAGCCGGCGTCGTCGCCCCCGCCGCGACGGTTTGGTCCGGCGGCGCCGGGGAGCGGCGCTGCGAGGCCGGGCGTGAGCCGCGGGCCGGGTGGTGGGGATGATGATCGTTCACGTCGGAACACGCGCCGGGCGACGGGCCCGGGCGCCGACAAGTCAACGACGGCGCGACGGCGCCCGCAGTCCGGCTCGGGCGTGCCGGATGACTTGCAGCTTGGCACCGGCTTCAGCGAGCAGGACCTTGCAGAGCGTGAAGAGCGGTTGGCTCGCGCCAGTGGTCTGCTCAAGCAGCGCCGGCGCGAGGCCAAGAACAGGGCGGCGCGCGACGGCAGCGGCGCTGATGACATCCTTGAAGGCAAGGTGCAGATCCAGGCACCGTTCACCATCAAGGACCTCTCGGCGGCGTCGGGCATCAAGGCCACGGACATCATCAAGAAGCTGTTCATGCAGGGCACGCCAGCGACGATCAACTCCGGCATCGACAGCGCCAAGGCCCAGGAGATCATGATTGACTTCGACATCGAGCTCGAGGTGATCGAGGCGACGACTGCGGAGCAGAAGGTCGAGCGGCAGTTCACCGATCGCGCCAAGATCGACGAGCAACCGCGCTCGCCGATTGTCACGATCATGGGGCACGTCGACCACGGCAAGACCAGCCTGCTCGACGCCATCCGCAAGACCAACGTCGCCAGCGGCGAGGCCGGCGGCATCACGCAGAAGACCAGCGCGTTCAAGGTCGCGGTCACCGTCAACGACGTGACCAAGCACGTCGTGTTCATCGATACGCCCGGTCACGAGGCGTTCACCGAGATGCGCGCCCGCGGGGCGAACATCACCGACATCGTCGTGCTGGTGGTGGGCGCGCCCGAGGGCGTCATGCCCCAGACGGTCGAGTCCATCAACCACGCCCGCGCGGCCGGGGTGCAGATCGTTGTGGCGCTCAACAAGATCGACTCGCCACAGGCGACCGAGTCGCAGATCCAGAAGGTCTACGGCCAGCTCGCCACCAACAACCTCAACCCCGTTCAGTGGGGCGGGCAGACGGAAGTCATCCACACCAGCGCGCTCAAGGGCACGGGCATCAAGGAACTGCTGGAGATCCTGGAGTTGCAGGCCGAGGTGCTGCAGCTCAAGGCGGACTTCAAGGGCGCCGCGCGCGGGCGCGTGATCGAGGCGACGCGCGACGAGGGTCGCGGGCCGATCGCGACGGTGCTCATCCAGGACGGCGAGCTGGAAGTCGGCGACTTCATCGTCATCGGGCGTGCGTTCGGTCGCATCCGCGACATGACCGACGACCTGGGCAAGCGGCTGAAGACGGCCGGGCCGGCGACGCCGATCAAGATCTCGGGCTTCGACGACATTCCGGACGCGGGCGATGCGTTCTATATCTCTGAGACGCTGCGCCAGGCCGAGGAGGCGGCGCAGCAACGCCGCGATCGTGATCGCCAGGAATCGCTGCACCAGCCGAAGGTCACGCTGGACAGTCTCTTCAGCCAGATGAAGGACGCGAGCGTCAAGGAGATCCTGATCGTCCTGAAGGCGGACGTGCAGGGCTCGGTGGACGTCATCGCGCACCAGATCGAGAAGCTCAGCAGCGACGAGGTGAAGGTCCGCGTGCTGCACTCAGCCGTGGGCGGCATCACCGAGAGCGACATCCTGCTGGCGGACGCGAGCAAGGCGGTCATCGTCGGCTTCAATGTCATCCCGACCGGCAAGGCCCGGAACCTGGGCGATCGGAAGGGCGTCGAGATCCGCACCTATCAGGTCATCTACGACATCATCGACGACGTGAAGAAGGCCGCCAGCGGCATGCTCGCGCCAGAGATCCGCCAGGAAATCCTGGGTCACGCCGAGGTCCGCAAGGTGTTCAAGGTCACCAAGGTCGGCACCATCGCCGGCTGCTACATCACCGACGGCATGGTGCAGCGCGACGCGCTCATCCGCGTCACCCGCAACGGCATCGTCATCGAGCAGGATCGCGTGCTGGAGCAGCTCAAGCGGCTCAAGGACGACGCCAAGGACGTCAAGGCCGGCATGGAATGCGGCATGAAGATCGTCGGCTACGACGACATTAAGGAAGGCGACGTGCTGGAGTGCTACAAGAAGGTTGAGATTAAGAGGACGCTGTAAGGGGGAAAGGATCGA
>Ga0105049_10007757_pt1 | contig 12449 bp, 4 predicted proteins | sample MAT06_FD_78087 | JGI IMG/M metagenome (GOLD analysis project Ga0105049, IMG submission 78087) | Freshwater microbial communities from Lake Fryxell liftoff mats and glacier meltwater in Antarctica - MAT-06 | ecosystem: Environmental > Aquatic > Freshwater > Ice > Liftoff microbial mat | place...
CAATTGTGCGAAGCACCCGAAGGGCCGTTCCGGCAATTGACTCCTGACCCCTAAACCCTAATTCGCGGTATTTGGTTGCACTCTGGGTCCGCGGAAGTACCATTGAGAGAATTCACCCTGTAGGCGGGGTATCGGTTTCGACGATTTTTCGGTTTACCAAGTGGACCTCACACATGCGAATGCGACCTGTTCCCTTTCTCTTCTCAGTATTGACCCTGTCGTTCGGGGGCATTTCTGTCGCCAACGATCCCTTGGATGAAATGTATGGCCAAGCTGTCCATTCCTATTTTCGAGGTAATTCTTTGCATGCCGAAGAGTTGCTCAATGAAGTGATCTCAGCTGGCAGCCAGGACCCAAGGGCCTATTACTTTCGAGGTCTATGCCAGTCGCACGGCGGGTACGTTGGCGGAACAGCCGATTTCGAAAGGGCCGCGCAACTCGAGATCGAAGGAAAAAAAGTAGTCAATGTCGGCAAAGCCTTGGAACGCATTCAAGGTGCAGCTCGTGTCGAGATTGAAAAGACACGCGTCCGTGCGCGGCTCGCTTCCCGTGCTCGCGTCCTCGAAATGCAACGCTCTAGCTACGATGAAATGCAACGCAGCGGTGGTGCAGCCCAGGGTGGAATCGTCGTCCCACCTCGGCTCGATCCAGCCCCGGCGCCCAATGCACTTGCTCCAAACGATCCATTCAATCAGGGAATGACCAAAGGGGATCCGAAGGTGAATCCAAACGAATCGGTGACTCCAGTACCAGCCGCCGACGCATTCGACCCGATGCCTGCCGAAGGTGTCACGCCTGCCGAGCCAATGCCAGCCAACGACGATCCGTTCGCAGATAAATAGTTATTGTTCGGGCCAACTGAATTGCCTAATGCACTTGCTACCTAATGCACTTGCTACCTAAAGCACTTGGCTGAGAGCTTCGCCCGTGTACGAGCGTAGCTTCGGATTCACCGGTTGGGACTCCGCGACCTTTAGAATGGTCGCGGATGTCTTTTTTTTCGAGTTCTTGCCGATCGGCTCGACTCTGGTTTCGATCGAATAGCTTATATCTTTTGCGTATCGCACGAGCGCTTCGGGTGGACCCGCAAAGACCACTTCGCCCCCTTCTTTACCGGCCTCCGGGCCCATGTCGATCACCCAGTCGGCGCATTTGATCACGTCGAGATTGTGCTCGATGACCACAACACTATTGCCGCTATCCGCCAGCGCATTGAGCACTTGCATGAGTTTGCGAATATCCTCAAAGTGCAATCCCGTCGTGGGTTCATCCAGCAGATAAAGCGTATCTCCAGTCGCCGGTCTGCAGAGTTCGCCTGCTAGCTTCACTCTTTGCGCCTCGCCTCCACTGAGGGTCGGTGCGCTTTGCCCCAATGCCAAATAGTCCAGTCCAACTTTGCACAGCGTCGATAGCATTCCGTGGATTTTCGGCAGTTCGCTTACGATATCGCGAGCCTCCCCGATCGACATGTTCAAAAAATCGCTAATCGACTTACCGCGATATTTGACCGACAACACCTCTTCGGAATAGCGGCGTCCGCGACAGCCGTCGCACTCGATCCAAACGTCGGGTAGAAAGTGCATTTGGATCCGGATTTGACCGTTCCCTTCGCATTTTTCGCATCGTCCGCCCGCAACATTAAAACTGAAGTGCCCCGCATGCAATCCGCGAGTCTTGGCCTCTGGCAATTTTGCAAACAATTGACGGATGTGTTCAAAAACCCCAGTGTAGGTTGCAGGATTGCTCGACGGAGAGTGGCCCAGTGGTGATTGATCCACACGCAAGACTTTATTGATGTTCTTCATCCCTTCGATACTGTCGTGCGGACCGGGTTGTGTATCGGCTCGATGCAGAGCCCGGGCCATGGCAGGGTAGAGGATGCCGTTGATCAGGCTGCTCTTTCCGCTACCGCTCGGACCAGTCACGGCCGTAAAGCAGCCCAGCGGAATGCTCGCGTTGATGTTGCGGAGCGTATTGGCCCTCGCTCCAGCAATCGTTAACCAGCCTTTGGGAGCCTCGACCTGCTCGGTCCAGTTGCGGCACGCTGCTGAGACGTTTTCGGGCATGGAGATTCGGCGTTTGGTCGGAATCTCGATTTGCTTGGTTCCACTAAGAAACGGACCGGTCACCGAGCCCTTATCTTTCGCGATCTGCTTCGGCGTCCCTTGGGCCACGACAGTACCTCCCAGCGGTCCAGAGCCTGGCCCGAAATCACAGAGTTGGTCGCTGCTAGCGATCACGTCGCGATCATGTTCGACCACCAAAAGCGTGTTGCCGAGATCACGCAAGCGATGCATGGCTTGGATGAGGCGATCGTTATCTCTCGGATGCAAACCGATGGTCGGCTCATCCAGCACATAGAGCACGCCGCAAAGCCCGCTGCCGAGTTGACTGGCCAGCCGAATGCGCTGTGCCTCACCCCCGGAAAGCGTATTGGCCGATCGGTCCAGGGTCAGATACTCTAGCCCCACGTCGGATAGAAACTGCAGACGTTGCGTGATCTCACGCTGCAGTTCACCCGCGATCTTCTTTTCGCGCCGTTCCAGAGTCCAGGTCTTGGTCTCTGCCAAAAGTTCGCCGATCGGCATACGGCCGATGTCCGAAATCTTCCAAGAACGAAAGCGGGTATGCGCTGCTTCCGACCGAACCCGTGCACCTCCACAGGCCGTACAGGGGACTTCGGCTAGAAACCGTGAAAGCCGCATGCGTAATCCGACATTCGAATTGGAGGCCAGTTCGAGCGCGGGAAAAACACCCCGGTAGTGAAACGACATAACAACAGTTCGATCGAGAGGCGTCTTCTCGGCCACAACAGGATCAACATCTCCTCGAAAGACCGAGATTTCACGATCAAGCAATCCTTGAAACAATACCGAACGTTGACCGACAGATAAATCGGATACCGATCGATGGAGCGGGATCCCCGATTCGCGACCAAAGGCCCGCAGCATTCCGCGAGCCAGTGGATTTGCCAAATCAGGCCAAAGCAGCAGGGCTCCTTCCTCAAGCGATCGGGCTTCATCGACCGACGCGGCTGGATCGGTCCCCATTTGCGTGCCGATTCCACTGCAGCTTGGGCACCATCCGACCGCCGTGTTGAACGAAAAACTATGTGGTGTCAACGATTGAAACGAGAGTCCACAAGGCGAACAAGCCAACTGTAACGCGAAAGTGTGCACGTCCCAATGCACTTCCGCGCGATCGTCATCTACGATCGCCAACTGAATCGTACCATTGCCCATCGTAAGGGCCGTTGCGACACTATCGCTCAGACGTTTGCGATCTTTGCCATCTTTGCCATCGAGTCGGATGCGATCGACGACTAGCTGGATTTCGTAGCGGCTCTTTCTCTGCAGGACAGGGGGGGAATCGATTTCATGCGTACGGCCATTGACGCGAATTCGAACAAAACCATCCTGCTTGAGGTCCGTAAAGAGTTGCTCGGGTGTTTGATTGGCGTGAGGAGTAACCGGCGCCAAAAGCAGAGCGCGAGCATTCGAAGGCCCTCCCATCGCGATGAGTCGATCGACGATTTGATCGCTGGTCTGCGTGCTGACCGGCGCATCGCAACGGGTGCAATGCATTTGACCAAGTCTCGCGAACAAGACCCGGAAATAGTCATAGATTTCCGTTACCGTTCCGACGGTGCTGCGCGGAGTATGCGATAGATTGCGTTGTTCGATGGCCACCGACGGACTCAATCCCTCGACCCTCTCGACGACGGGCTTGGGCATCTGGCCAACGAATTGTCGCACGTAAGGGCTGAGGCTCTCTACGAAACGGCGTTGCCCCTCAGCATAAATCGTATCCATGGCCATGGAGGTCTTGCCGCTACCGCTTTGCCCACAGAAAACTGTCATTTGATTGCGTGGCAGCGTGATGTCTATATTCTTGAGATTGTGTTGCTGAGCTCCGACGACGTGGATGTCTTGGAGCGCGGGGCTGGCCGCTCTTTCTCGCTTTGCTTGAAGTTCGACGACCCGTGGTTTACGCTTTGGCTTGGCATCGTTGTGATCATGGGTTTCGAAGTACTTTTTGAGCGCGACTCCGGTGAACGATTTCTTTTGTTTCGCTATCGCCTCCGGTGTTCCCTGGCAGAGTATTGTGCCCCCCCCGGCCCCACCCTCGGGGCCCATGTCAATGACCCAGTCCGCTGCTTGAATGAGATCTAGATTGTGCTCGATGACGATGACGGTGTTCCCCAGATCCACCAGACTTTGCAATACCTTGAGCAGTAAATCGATATCATGAAAATGCAGTCCGGTGGTCGGTTCATCCAAAACATAAAGTGTCCGCCCCGTCGCGCGACGACTCAACTCACGCGAAAGTTTGATGCGCTGTGCTTCGCCGCCCGACAACGTTGGCGACGGCTGTCCAAGCTTGAGATAGTCGAGACCGACGTCGTGCAACGTCTGCAGTTTTTCGTATATCTTGGGGAACGCGGAAAAGTGCTCAAGGGCTTGCTGGACATCCAGATCAAGGCAGTCCGCAATCGACTTTCCTTTGAATTCCACTTGCAAGGCTGGTCTACCGTAACGCTTCCCCTCACAGATTGCACACGGAACCCACAAATCCGCCAGAAACTCCATGTCTAGCCGATTGGCACCGTGGCCGTCGCAAGCCGAGCAACGCCCAGCTTCGGTATTGAAGCTAAAGGTGCTGGCGGTAAATCCCCGTCGTTTTGACTCAGGCAACTCAGCAAATAGATCTCGAATGTTATCGAATAGTTTCACATAGGTCGCGGGATTGCTTCGCGGCGTGCGACCGATGGGGCTTTGGTCGATATCTATGATCTTGTCGAGATGCTCGATTCCATCGATACCGTCATGGGTCCCTGGAGAATCCTCCGCTTTGTTCAGTGAGTTTCGCAACGACGGGGAGAGGATATCGGAAATGAGCGAACTCTTTCCGCTTCCGCTAACTCCCGTGACAGCCACGAAGCACCCCAGTGGGATCTCAACGTCAATGTTCTTGAGGTTGTTGTGCCTAGCCCCACGAATCTTGATCCGTTTGCCATTGCCTGGACGGCGTTCTTCGGGGCGATGGACCCGGCGTGTGCGATTGAGAAAAGCACCTGTGATGCTCTTGGGATTAGCAGATACATCGGCAATCGACCCGGCGGTGAGCAGTTCACCACCCCGCACGCCCGGGCCTGGACCGAAGTCCACGATGATATCGGCTGCCCGCATGGTGTCTTCATCGTGCTCGACAACAATGAGGGTGTTGCCTAAATCCCGCAAACGTTCGAGGGACGAGAGCAAGCGATCATTGTCCCGTGGGTGAAGCCCTATGGAAGGTTCGTCGAGCACGTAGAGAACGCCCACCAAGCCTGCGCCGATCTGGCTAGCCAAGCGTATGCGTTGCGATTCCCCACCCGACAAGGTGGGGGCAGTTCGTTCCAGCGAAAGATAGGAAAGGCCCACGTCCAGCAAGAATTGCAATCGGGCTCGTACTTCCTTTACCGCTTCGCCTCCGATGGTCCACTGGATTGGAGTGAGATGGAGTTGTGCGAAGAATTCGAAACAAAGGTCGAGCGGCAATCGCGAGCAGTCACCGATCGCGAGCCACGCGTTTCCTTTGAACTTGGGTGAATTGGTCTTGAGTCGGACCGAGCGAGCTTGAGGATTGAGTCGAGTGCCATTGCAATCACTGCATACGCTAACCTGCATGTACTTTTCGAACTGTTTGGAAACCATCGGGTTTTTGGAAGCCCGATAGGTTGCCAACAAATCATGCACAATGCCAGAGAACGCTTGGCCGTGCAACGCTCTGCCCTTCGCTTGTACCCTGAGTCCTTGGTACCCTAGGAGGAGCCAATCGCGCTCTTCTTGCTTGAGCTTTTTCCAGGCTGTGGAGAGCAGATAGTTTTTTTCGAGTTTCTTGGTATGCTCGATATAGTTAGCAAAGTAGGTCAAGGAGCGACGAAACCATTTGGTCATTTCGGTCGATTTCCCAATAAGATCGATAGCCCCGTTGCGAACCGATTTGCTGGAATCTGTGACCAGTAACTCTTCGGTGAATGTAAATGTTTCGCCAAGACCATCGCATGCTTTGCAGGCCCCCTGCGGCGAGTTAAAACTGAGCAACTGGGGCGATGGCGGCGGGTACGATACACCGCACTTGGCACACGCATAGGACAGGGAAAAAACGACATCTTGAATGGGATCGGACAAGGACTCGATCGTCGTTGCTCCCAACTTCTTTTTGGTCGCTTTCGTCTTGACCAAAGTGGTATCCGATTCGCTTTTCGTGTCGGAATCGGCAATATTCAGGATAGGTGAGAGGAGCATGGTTCCTTCCCCAAACTTCATGGCATTATCGACAGCTTCCGCTAGTCGTTGCCGGCTGGTGCCACCGATCGTGATCCGATCCACGACCAGCTCGATATTGTGTTTGATTTGGCGTTCGAGTGTGGGTGGCGAGCTAAGCAAACATACTTGGCCATCGACCCTGGCGCGATTAAAACCCTGACGACGCAAGTCATCAAACAGATCGCGATGCTCTCCTTTTTGACCACGAATGATGGGTGCAAGAAAGAGGAATGGAGTCTCTGGATCCATCGTTTGGATCCGTTCCACCATTTGATCACGCGTCTGCGAAGCGATTTCCGAATCGCATTCGGGACAGAAGCCTGTTCCGACACGAGCGAACAGAACTCGCAAAAAATCGTGCAGTTCGGTGATCGTGCCGACGGTCGAACGCGGATTGTTGCCGGTCGACTTTTGGCTGATGGAAATCGAGGGACTTAGGCCCGACAGAAAATCGACATCAGGCTTAGGAAGTTGCCCTACGAACTGGCGAGCATAGGTCGAGAGACTTTCTAGGTACCTGCGTTGGCCTTCGGCGTAGAGAGTATCGAAAGCGAGAGAGCTCTTGCCGCTGCCGGAGACACCGGTGAAGCATATCAGTTGGTTGCGAGGGAGGGAGAAATCGACGTTTTTGAGATTATGCTCGCGGGCACCGCGAACAACGATCGGTTGATCGTGTGCACTCACCGCTTAGTGCACTCCCGCGCTTGCGAGATACCGTTCCGCGTCGAGGGCAGCCATACAACCAGTGCCAGCTGATGTGATGGCTTGCCTATAATAGTCGTCTGCCACGTCCCCTGCGGCGAACACCCCTTCGACACTCGTGAAGGTCCTGTTGAGTTGAGTCCAGCGAACGTATCCATTGGCGTGTGTTTCGACTTGGCCCCCTAGAAACTTGGTATTGGGTGTGTGGCCGATGGCGAGGAACATACCTGTTGCCTCCACCACGCGAGTCTCTCCCGTTTCGACGTGCTTGACTCGCACGGCATTTAGCCCCACTCGGAAGTCGTCCGCGTCGCCGAGGACTTCATCCACGACGGAAAACTTAACCAGTTCGATTTTTGGGTTATCGAATGCGCGCTGTTGCATGATCTTCGAGGCACGCATTTCTCCACGCCGCATGATCAAATAAACTTTCGATGCATACTTGGACAGATATGTTGCCTCCTCGATAGCCGAGTCACCACCGCCGACTACGACCAGTGGTTTGTTTCGAAAACGGGGGAGGGCGCCGTCGCAGACTGCACAAGCACTCACACCCTTGTTCTTGAACTTCTCTTCGCTGGGTAGGCCAAGATAGTTTGCGCTCGCGCCGGTCGCAAGTATGACCGTGTGTGTTTCGAACGAGCCCGATTCGCTGGAGCCAAGGCGTAGAGGTTTGCCGGAGAAGTCGACGCTAGTGATATCATCCGTAAGCACGCGGGTGCCAAAATTGAGGGATTGCTGACGCATCAGTTCCATCAATTCAGGGCCGGTAACCGCGTGCGCATGCTCCTCGATCGGGGGCAGCATGTACTTACGATCGTCGCTGATCGCGGAGTTGAGGAATTCCTTGAGTTTGCCGGAAGGAAAGCCCGCGTAGTTTTCTACTTCGGTCGTTTGAGCGAGTTGGCCCATTGGATAGCGACCATTGACTCGGTTTTCTTCGGTCATCGCCCCTTCGAAGAGGAGGGGGCGGAGATTGGCGCGAGCAGCGTAAATTGCCGCAGACCAGCCTGCGGGACCGCTACCGATAATGACACAGTTTTCGATGTTGCTCATGAAAGACCAATGAATTGATTGGCTAAACCTGGGGGAAAGGGTGCAGAATGGGACCTGCACATCGGGCCATTTTGTAACACAAATAGCCCATCTCGACCAGAGCTGCGGGTTAGTGCTCTTTCGTGGGCTGTTGCATATTCAGGACTTGATTTTGGGGTATGCCGTTGGTTGTAAGACGCTCCGCGTTGCAGGAATCACGACGCGGAGCGTCGTGCAACTAAATTTGCCGACCCTAGTTTTTAGGTTGGACGACGCACTAGAAGCCTATACCATTCGGTGCAAGTTCGCCGGCAACTCGCCTTACAGCGTGCTCAACTCGCGTAGGCGATCTTTCGCCTGTTTGGACAGGGTGTGGCCATCGTGATTGGTCACGACGAAATCGTAGAATTTGCGAGCGACCTCGATGGCCTTCTTTTTCTTGTCACCTTTTTGATCGGTGATCAAAACTTCGCTGCATCGGCCGGCCTCGAAGGCCGCGCGGGCCTGCCAGTTTTTGATTTCAGCCGGAGCTTGTGTGCCTCCGTAGCCATACATAACCTTCTGAAATTCGGAAATCGCTTTTGCAAACTCGCGATCGGCAAAGAAGACTTCACCCATCATGAATCGCGATCTCGCACCAATCTCGTTGCGTTGTTCCTCTGCCACCTCGCTGTAGAGTTGGATTGCTTCTGCGGTCTTCTTTTGGTTCTGACGCGCGTAAGCCAGCTCGTACTTGGCAGTTGGTAAATAGGGAGACTCTGGAACATTTTTTCTCAGCGCGGAGATCCACGAGTCGACCTCAGCCCATTTCTTGAGTTCACGGGCGGATTGGGCGCCATGCAGGTACAACATCGCCTTGACCTGTTCGCTGACGCTCGCTGCATCCGTGCTCTTTTCCAAAATGCGACGAGTCGATTCGTACTGTGGCCAAGCATCGGAATAGTTTTCTTGTTTCAGCAGACATTCCGCGACCATAAACGAGGAGTCGATAGCGAGTTTTCCATTGGGGAACTCACGCGTTTGTTTCTTAAACTGTTCGATCGCTTGGTCGTATTGCTTCTGTTGGAAAAAGGCCCAGCCGAGTTTATAAAGTGACTTCTCTTGCAGAGTAGCATCGACACTGCGGGATGCTGCAACCGTGTAGGCCTTGATGGCCCGATCGAACTTGGAGTCGTCGTACTCGGCCTGGCCGACATGGAAGTAAGATTCTGCGGCGAGAGGGCTGTCGGGGAACAGCGATGCAAGCTTTTGGAAAATTTCGTTTGCCTTTTCGTTATCGCCATTCGACTTGTAGGCCCACGCGAGTTCGTAGTACGCCTTGTCCATCAAGGGGAATTTGGCCTTGCTCTCGATCAGTTTCCCGAAGCTTGCGATGGCGCTGTCCGGTTGTTGCGAAGCGCTATAGGCCAGTCCCAGTTCGTAAAGCGCTTTGGGTTTTTGATCTGCAGGAAGATCGGCGTTGATGAGTTGGCTCAGGATGCGAACAGCTTCCTGTGGTTTGTCTAGTTGTCGCAAACATATGCCCTTGGCGATTCGCGACTCATAACCGACGCCGTCACTCCTAGAATCCACGGCGATGGGCTCAAGCAAAAGGAGTGCATCGGCAAACTGCTCCTTTTGGATCAAGACGAACGCTTTGCCATAGGTTGCATAGTCGACGAGTGCCTTATCCTTCGACGAAGACAGGACAGAGTCATATGCCTTGATCGCGCCATTGAAATCGTTGAGGCTGGCCGAGAGTTGGCCAAGCCGAAATTCAACTTGGGGTTTGAACCGCGAGTTCGGGAAACTCTTGAGCATTTTTTGAAGTGTCGCCCTTGCCTCTTCCTTCTGGCCAGTAGAACTTTGAGCTTGCGCCAGAATTACGAGCACCTCGTCGGCTTCTGTCCAAGCTGCGCTGGCCTGATTCGATTTTTGTAATGAATCGATCGCCTTCTCAAATTTTTCGAGCTTGAGGTAGCTGGCTCCTTGGAGAAAAAGTGACTCAGCCCGAGCGGTAGGTTCTTGCTTTTCAGAGATCGCTTTCACAGTCAGTCCGATTACTTTTTCATATTGGCCGCCAATAAAACGAGCGGCTGTCAGACGGCTTTCCCAAAAGGCACGCATGGGGTTGTTGGCTTCGGCCGCGATGAGTTGTTCGAATGCCGTTGCAGCGGATTCATGCTGACCTAGCTGGAGCGTTGACTCCGCACGAATGTATGCAACATCCGAGGCCAGTGGGTCGTTGGGGAAACGCTTAGCAAAGGCTTCGCTCCATCGCTGCGCGTCCGCCTGGGCACCGCTTTGCAGAGCCGCGAAGGCCGCGTTGTAGGTAGCCCGCGGCGCGATTGGATCGTCAGGGTTCTCTACCGCTATCTGTTCATACAGGGATCGGGCTTCAGTTTTCCCATCGCTGGTCGCGGATAGACCATCCGCAAGATCCATTTTTAACATGACAGCCGACGGTGACTTGCTGCCCCATTTCAACGCGCTTCGAGCGATCGCGATCGCATCGCCGGGTTTGCCCTGGAGGATGACGATTTGGCACATCCAGTGGGCCGCTTCGGCAGCGCGTTCATCTTTGTTCGTTAGAAGCCGATCGAAGGCCTTCAGGGCTTCATCGTACTTTTTATCTCGCATCAACGTTTGGCCAGCGGCCAAGGAAGAGTTCTGCGAAAACTGGGAGGTCGGAAACAACTTGGAAAGTCTCTGGTAAACCTCCGCCGATTCCTTGAATTTACCGGCCTTGGCCAAGGCGAAGCCATAACGGTACAGCGCATAATCAGCGTTCACGCTCGACTCGAAATCCTTTGCAGAAACAACCTGCTTGAGCAGTGCGATCGCTTCGTCCGGTGTATTTTCCTTGATCGCTATATCAGCGGATCGAAGTCGCACGTCTTTCGCCAAAGGATGACCTGTGTACTTGGCCAAAAACGCATCGTAGTTTTCTTTGGCCAATGTTGGTTGTTGCAATTCGTCGTAGGTGACACCTAGACCGAACAATGCGTCGGGTCGGACGGTCGAGGAGTCCATCGCATGGTTCTGCAGCAACTGGTTGTACAATGTGACCGCTCTATCAAGGTTCCCTGATCGCGATTCTGCTTCGCCAGCGTAATAGAGCGCTTTGTCTGCAAAACTGCCGTCTGGGTATTTGTCGATTAATAAAGCCAGGACTTTGGCGGACTCGCTCAGCAATTGCTTGGACGATTTGCTGTCGGAAACGATCCCTTGTTGGTAAAGACTCCAGCCAAGGTTGACGAGTGACTCTTCGCGTTGCTTGAGTTCCGTATCTTGCAGAGCCAGCTTAAACTGCTCAATAGCAGCGTTGAAGTCGGGCTTTTCCTGCTGGAGATAGCAGATGCCTAGGAAATGGCGAGCGCTCGATGCCAATGGGTCAGTCGGATACTCTTTGAGGAGTTTGATCCATTTCTCGACCGCTAGAGGAAATACTCCATTGTTTTGAGCGTTGGCCGCATCCGCGAAAATCTCACGAGCCTTCTCCTGGCGTTTTTCCTTGTCGGAAAGTTGGGCTGCACCCGCTGACTTGGGCTTGCCGTCTGGGGTGCTGGAGTTTCCAGGTTTACTATTAGAGTTTCCTGGTTTACTCTGTGGCGGAGAGCCAGGTTTTTCCTGAGCCCAAGCGGAATTCGCGAACAAACTGGCAGCCAAGCATGCGGCGAACAGCTTGCGAGCGGCATTCTTCTTGGCGACTTTGGAATTGCTTTGGCGTACGGTTGGAGCTTTGTAGTCCATGATTGTCCCAATTATTGACGCGGAAAGTCGCCAGCTCTGGTGTTCAAAAGGATGAGTTGGATCGGCAAACGGTGTTGGCCGAACCGTGATGGTAGTTTACCGTAGTAGAGATCAATCGGAAAGTTTTAGTACGAGCGTGAATGGTTTTCGCTTGGCTAGTAGCTCCTGCCAAGCAAAGTTTGCCTGACCGCGCCAGTTTGAAATTTGTGTGGCAAATTCGTATTTTGCAGCCTCCGTTCCACTCGCTTTCACCCGCTTTGTTATCGCTATGCATATTTTAGTCACCGGTGGCAACGGCTTCATCGGCTCGCATCTCACCGAACGATTATTAGCAGACGGCAACCGGGTGACTGTGGTCGATGATCTGAGCACCGGGCAGCGAGGCAATCTAACGCCGGTAATTCATCACCCGGCATTAAAGGTGGTGCACGCCGATCTTGGAAATGCCGACTTGGTACACGAAGTCTGCCAGGGAGTGGATGCGGTTTACCACTTGGCCGCAGCGGTCGGGGTCGCTTTGATAGCTAAGCACCCGATTCAAACGATCCATCGCAATATCTATCCAACTCAGCTCCTTTTAGAGGAGCTTCGGCGGATCCATCAGTCTGGCAAGGCCGTCAAGATGTTCCTGGCGAGTACCAGTGAGGTCTACGGAAAGAACCCCAAGAG
>Ga0105049_10007758_pt1 | contig 12449 bp, 8 predicted proteins | sample MAT06_FD_78087 | JGI IMG/M metagenome (GOLD analysis project Ga0105049, IMG submission 78087) | Freshwater microbial communities from Lake Fryxell liftoff mats and glacier meltwater in Antarctica - MAT-06 | ecosystem: Environmental > Aquatic > Freshwater > Ice > Liftoff microbial mat | place...
AGAAAAGGTTCTACACTATCTCTTCCCATGTATGGCGCAATGGTTACTGCATCGCATCCCAATGTTTCAAAAAAAGTAGAGGCATAATAGGAAGATGTATTGCCAATATCACCGCGTTTTGCATCTGCAATTATGAAATGTTCCTTTCCAATGTACTGAATCGTTTCATCCAAAACTCTCCAACCTTCGACTCCATGTTTTTCATAGAAGGCAAGATTAGGTTTGTAGGCCACACAATAGTCCCTAGTGGCATCAATAATTGCTTTATTGAAACTCAACATATCAACACCCAATGGCAAGAGTTTAGGATCTGTGTCGAGTCCAACGCAAAGGAAGGATCTGCGTTCAATGATTTTATCGTAAAGCTCTTGTCTGGTCATTTTTTTGAACTTAGAGGGAGGTTCCTTCTTTAAGTTTTTCAGCGTTTTCAGCAATTTTCAAAGATTCGATGATATCACCGATTTCGCCGTTCATGATTTCGTCGAGATTATACATTGTGAGGTTGATGCGGTGATCTGTCACCCTTCCTTGCGGAAAATTATATGTCCTGATTTTTGCTGATCTGTCTCCAGTACTTACCAAGGACTTTCTCATGCGAGCGCGTTCCTCATGTCTTTTGTTGACCTCAGCCTCGAAGATTTTTGAGCGCAACATAGTCATTGCTTTCTCCTGATTCTCGTGCTGCGATCTACCTTCCTGACATGCCACGATGGTGCCGGTGGGTAGGTGTGTTAGGCGAACAGCACTTTCCGTTTTGTTTACGTGCTGACCACCTGCACCGCTCGCTCGATAGGTATCTCTGTGTATGTCTGCCGGATTTATTATCACATCAAATTCTTCAGCCTCGGGCATTACCGCAATGGTGGCTGCTGATGTATGCACACGGCCTTGCGCTTCAGTTTCGGGAACGCGTTGTACACGATGAACCCCACTCTCAAATTTCAGGGTGCCATACACTTCATCGCCCGAAATTTCGATGCTCACCTCCTTATAGCCGCCCATGGTTCCTTCATTGACAGTGAGTACTTCAAATTTCCAACCTTGATTTTGAATGTAGCGAGTGTACATTCTATATAGATCGCCGGCAAAAATCGCAGCTTCATCACCACCTGTTCCACCTCTAATTTCCATGATACAGTTTTTAGTATCCTCAGGATCTTTTGGTATGAGCAGAACTTTAATTTCTTCAACCAATAATTCTTCTTTTGGTGAAAGTTCATCCAATTCATCTTGGGCCAATTCCTTCAACTCAGCATCCTCTTTTCCATTGAGAATTACTTTAGCTGCGGCAATATCATTTACTGTTTTTATATATTCTTCCGCTTTTAATACCAATGGTTGGAGATCCTTGTATTCCTTCATCAGCGAGGTATATCTCTTCATGTCGGCAATTACTGATGGATCTGTAATTTGCTTACTTACTTCAGAGTAGCGGTCTTGTATAGAATGTAATCTGGGTATGAGATCACTCATGTGTATTGTGTGTTTAAAACCTTGGGTTAATAGACAAACTCGCCGAATTGGCTCTTGATCGTGAGTTTGCGTTCCTCTGAAGGAAGTACTTTACCAACGATTTGTGCTTCAAGATTAAAACCTGAAGCGATAGAAATTATGGAAGTAGCGGTTTTTTCATCAGTGTAAATCTCCATGCGATGACCCATATTGAAGACTTTATACATCTCGCTCCAATCTGATTCTGATTCTTTCTGGATGATTCGAAACAAGGGAGGAAGCGGAAATAGGTTGTCTTTTATAACATGAACTTTGTCGATGAAATGTAGAACTTTAGTCTGTCCACCTCCACTGCAATGAACCATTCCATCTATTTCAGCCCTGTGTTTTTCGAGTATAGCTTTTATCACCGGTGCGTATGTTCTGGTAGGTGATAATACAAGTCTGCCAGCATTAACGGGTGCGTCGTCCACGCGATCTTTCAGCATATAAGAACCGCTATAGGCCAAATCGGAGGGTATACCTTCGTCGAAACTTTCTGGATATTTTATAGCTAATTCTTTGTAGAAAACGTCGTGTCTTGCGCTGGTAAGACCATTGCTTCCCATACCGCCATTGTAATTGTCTTCGTATGTGGTTTGTCCGGTAGAGGAAAGACCTACAATTACATTTCCGGCTTTAATCTTTGAGTTATCGATCACCTCATCGCGGCGCATTCTGCAAACCACTGTGCTATCTACAATAATGGTGCGAACCAGATCGCCAACATCTGCTGTTTCTCCACCAGTAGAAATGATGCTTATTCCCTGACTTCGGAGCGATTCCAATAATTCTTCCGTGCCATTGATGATAGCCGAAATGACCTCGGCCGGAACTAATCTTTTATTGCGACCAATAGAAGAACTGAGCAAAATATTTTGCGCAGCACCTACACAAAGTAAATCATCGAGATTCATCACCAGTGCATCTTGTGCAATACCTCTCCAAACATCTAGATCACCTGTTTCTTTCCAATAGATATATGCGAGAGAAGATTTGGTACCAGCACCATCGGCGTGCATCACAATGCAATGTTCATCGCTGCCGGTAAGATGATCAGGCACTATTTTACAAAAAGCTTTTGGGAATAGCCCCTTGTCAATGTTTCTAATGGCCGCATGTACATCTTCTTTTTGCGAAGAAACGCCACGTTGGTTATATCTAGATGAGTCGCTCATGTTAAAATAAAGAAGCCGCTTCATGACGAAGCGGCCTCAAAAATATCAAGTAGTTCGTTACTATTGTTTAGGAACGTAATTCGTATCTACGATTTTGAATACCGTTCTACGATTGAGCTGGTGAGCAATTTCTTGCTGATCAGCCGGAAGTTTCGTGATGTATGCTTCAGTAAGACTAGTATCAGCTTTAAATGGCCCCGTAGCTTTCAACAGTTTGCGAGGGCTAGACTCACCCTTACCAGCAGCTTTTAGTCTTAGCGGGTCGATACCGCGACCAATCAAATAGTTCACGCAGGTTTCAGCACGTTTCTGTGAAAGTTTTTGGTTGTAATCGTCTTTACCCCGGAAGTCAGTATGTGATTCCAATTGAATCACAAACTTTGGATTCTGCAACATCAAGTCATACAGATAGTTGAGTGAATCAGAAGAATTTACTGTGTCATTTACCAATAGTATTGCCTGATCATACGGATATAATACCAAAGGCATAGGGTACTCCTTAGTTACAATAATTGGCTCTAGGAAATACTCGCGATAAAACTTGGTAGATTCTTTAAGTCCAATTGTAGAGAATGAGTCACCGGTGCCGATGTAGGTATCTTTTGAAACGTCCACTTTGAATGATTTAGCAGGAAGAATTTGCTCTTTGGTCATGCTGAAACCACCATTTCCATCTGTAGTTATTGGATACTGCTTTCCGTCGCTATCTACTACCACCACGTTAGCATTGGCAATCGGGCTTCCAGTAGCTTCGTCGAATACTGTACCTATCAATTCGAATTCCAATGGAGGCTCAGAGAAATAGTAGATATCATCTTTTCCTTTTCCACCCGGACGGTTGGAAGTAAAGAAACCTGAATTCTTGGTGTCTTTGTCCAACACCATTGCGAAGTCGTCAGAAGAAGAGTTTATTGGGTAGTCCATTGCGGCAGGGGCCGAGAATGTCATTTCACCCGTCTTTTCTGCTTTGAATATATCAAGTCCACCCATTCCTAGGTGACCAGTTGAAGCGAAGTACAAAGTACCATCTTCAGCAACCCATGGGAACATCTCATCACCGGGTGTATTAACTCCGCCAAGATTTTTTGGAGTACCCCAAGTATCCGCTTTTTTATCATAAGTAACATACCACAGGTCTTTCCCACCTTTTCCACCACCCATGTCAGAAGCGAAAATGAGGTGTTTATCATCGGGTGTGAGGGCAGGGTGACCAACCATTGAGCTATCATCGGCAGCGCGGTCGATAACGTTCAAGGCAACTGCAGCTTGGTATTGTTGACCTTGCTTTTTGGAAGAATAAATATCACAGGCAAAACGATCTTTGTTATCGTATTCGCAGCGCGTAAAATACATGGTTTTGTAATCGCTGTCGTAAGCTGCAACACCTTCATGACTGGTAGTGTTTACAGTATTTCCAAGTGGTGTTGGTGCACCCCACTTGCCTTTTTTATCGCGCTCGGCAAGAAAAAGGTCCATAAAACTTTCGCCAGTCTTTGGGTCTGGAGTATTTCCAGTTGAAGCTTGACGAGAAGAACTGAATACAATCTCCTTGTCTGTTTTAGTGGAGTAGGTAAGGGTGTAATCGAAGAAAGGCGTATTCAGGTCAGCCACGTTATCTACTTTAAATTTGGTTTTAGGCTGAGCTTTCATTTCAGCAGCCTTTTCACAAGCACTGATATAGTTGTCCGCAGTGGTTTTGTTGCCACCACTATCCTTATATTTCTTGAATTGAACAATAGCATCATCCCACTTTTCCAATTCTTGAAGTGCTTTACCATAGTTTAAGTAAACTTCAGGATCGGTTTTGTGGTACTGAGCAGTGATAGACTTGGTGTACCATTCTAAAGACTTACTGTATTCTTTGGAGAGACGGAAACATTCGCCGATTTGATACAGCACTCTTCCCTTTTCTTCAATTCCTTTCACATTAACTTCGGCAGTTTGATAAAGCTGGGCGGCATCGATGTAGCCTCCGCTCGCAAACTCTTCATCGGCTTTCTTGGTGTATTTGCTTTGAGCAACTACAGTCATAGAAATAAAAAGGGCAACAGTAGCAAGAATAATTGGTCGCACTAATTTCATAAGGTTGGTTTTTGGATTCCTATTTTTTAACAGGTGACGAAAATAGACAATTCTGCTCTTTTGCCAAGTTTTGTTGAACGTAGTTTTCATCTTTTGATTGATTTGATTTCTGAAAGCAGGACTCGAATTGCTCATAAATTCCACAACAATGATCCATAAAATTAAATTTCAAGAGAGCTGAAATTGGGGTAAATTTATGTAAACCAGCAATATAACGCAAATTTTATTTGTACGTTAAGCCATTGTGAAAAGGATGTTTATAACCAATTACGGCTCAGAACAAACTCCTGATCAGTGAATGTCATTTCGAGCATTTATCTCACGTTGGCATTCAGATTAACAGAAAATGACTCCCTTTGAGTTGTCTAGTCCTCTTATCTCGTCCAAAGAAGTTCCCTCATCTTCGGCAATGGCCACATTTCGTCGTCTACCATCAACTCCAAGGCATCCGCATTATCGCGAACTCTATCCATAAGTGGTTTTACTTTAGAACAGAATAGCTCCGCAGCCTTCTCTGTATCGAGTTTATGGGCCTTATCCATCTCTTTATTCATGACTTCAAGGGTATCTCTCATAATATTCACATGACGAGAAATATCTCGAATCAATGAAAGTTGGGTGCGGGTAGCTTCCTTCGCTTCGTTGGCCGGAAGAATTTCTTTCAGTCCCAAAACATTCTCTATCAATCGTGTCTGATATGCAATAACAGTGGGAATAATATGGTTCTGAGCCAAGTCGCTTGTAACGCGGGCTTCGATCTCCCGTCTGCGGGTGTAATTTTCTACTTCAATGTCATAGCGTGCATGAATTTCTTCTTTTGTAAGAACATTCATTTTCTCGAAAAGCTCTTGAACATCCTTACGTTTCCAGACTTTAAGGGCACTTGGGGTATCTTTCAAATTGCTCAGTCCGCGTTTGGCCGCCTCTTTCACCCACTCATCGCCATATCCATTTCCTTCAAATCTGATGGCTTTGCTAGATTTAATGACTTTCTGAAGTTCTTTTAAAATGGCCTCATCCTTATCGTCGCCTTTCGCGATGCGTGCATCTACATCTTTCTTAAATTGAATCAATCTACTGGCAACAATAGTATTCAATACAGTCATTGCATTGGCACAATTGGCAGATGATCCTACTGCTCGGAATTCAAATTTATTTCCAGTGAATGCAAAGGGAGATGTCCGATTTCTGTCAGTATTGTCGAGCAATACTTGTGGCAGTTTTCCGATGCTCAGCTTGAGTTCGGTTTTGTCTTGTGGAGTCATTTTTCCGGCCTTCACATTTTTCTCAATTTCATCGAGCATCGCAGATAGATGTTCACCGAGGAAAGTCGACATAATAGCAGGTGGCGCTTCGTTTGCTCCGAGTCTATGATCGTTTCCTACAGTAGCTATGCTAGCGCGCAGCACATCAGCATTTTCGTGAATGGCACCCACTGTATTGATAAAAAACGTGAGGAATTGCAAGTTGGTTTTTGGGTTTTTCCCAGGCTTCAACAAATTGACTCCGGTATTCGTACTGAGGGCCCAGTTGTTGTGTTTTCCGCTACCGTTGATTCCTTCAAATGGTTTTTCATGAAGTAAAACGCGGAAATTATGCTTACGAGCTACTTTTTCGAGCAGATCCATCAAAAGCTGATTGTGGTCGTTGGCCAAATTCGCTTCTTCAAACATCGGGGCCACCTCAAATTGGTTTGGAGCAACTTCATTGTGACGGGTCGTAACGGGTATTCCGAGCAAATGTGATTCATATTCAAACTCCTTCATAAAACCCATGGCTCTCTCAGGAATGGAACCAAAGTAATGGTCTTCGAGTTGTTGACCTTTCGCCGGACGATGACCAAAAAGTGCTCTGCCTGTCATGGCAATATCCGGACGCGCATTGTATAATGAGCTATCCACCAAAAAGTATTCTTGTTCCCATCCCAAAGTAGTCTGAACCTTCACCACGTCCTTATCGAAATACTGACACACACCCGTTGCGGCCGCATCTACCGCATGTAGGGCCTTTAGCAATGGCATTTTATAATCGAGGGCATGACTTGTATACGATATAAATATAGTAGGAATGCAAAGAGTGCTCCCTACGATAAAGGCGGGAGAGGAGGGATCCCATAGAGTATAACCACGAGCTTCAAAAGTATTTCTGATACCACCGCTTGGGAAAGAAGATGCATCGGGTTCTTGCTGAACCAACATAGTGCCTTCAAATTTCTCGAGTGCTCTACCATCTGCCAAAGGTTTGAAGAAGCTATCATGTTTTTCTGCCGTCGCTCCTGTAAGAGGCTGGAACCAGTGTGTGTAATGTGTCACACCTTTACTCATAGCCCACTCTTTCATCGCAGCCGCTATATGATCTGCGGTTTGCTGATCAATCATTTTACCTTCTTCAATGCATCCCAATAGTTTTGCGTAAATGTCATCGGTAAGGTACTCCCTCATTTTGTAGTAGTTGAACACATTGGATCCGAAGTACTCCGAAATCCTCCCTTTTGTTGGAATGTTCACTGCTTTTCTATCATTCAGCTCTGCCAGGGCTTGAAAACGTGTTGTTGACATAATGGAATCTTTTTTTGGGGGGGGTGTTGGAAAAAAAATGAATTTTCGGTTGCAAAGGTATCTGATGGAGGGGGGTGTAGAGCAAAAAGTTATCAAATTTCTGAAAAGTACTTTTATTTTGGATAGGCGACTTAGGACGATCGAATATGTCAGATAAAAATTGATTCTATCTTTACCCCATGGACAATAATGACATCTTTCGCAGGGTTCGATATATTTTCGATTACGACGACAATAAAATGATGAATCTCTTTCAAAGCGTCAATCTCATTGCTACTCGGGCACAAGTGAGCGATTGGCTTAAAAAGGAAGACGATGCCGATCATCTAGAAATTACAGATGTAGAGCTTGCCACCTTTTTAAATGCTGTGATCATAGATAAACGGGGAAAAAAGGAAGGGCCAGACCCGATTCCTGAGAGCAGACTTAACAACAATATTATTTTCCGAAAACTTAGAATTGCATTGAATTATAAAGATGAAGACATCCTCGGCGTGTTAGATTCTGTAGATATGAATATAAGCAAACATGAACTCAGTGCATTTTTCAGGAATCCTACTCAAGAGCAATTCCGACCGTGCAAAGACCAAATTCTTCGCAATTTTTTATTTGGTTTGCAGTTAAAGTTGAGGCCGGAACAGAAGAATACTTCGGAGAATTGATTTATATCACGGACCTAATTTTTTTTTGAACCTTAGATATTATGCCTCATCGAAATTTGAAATTAGGAATTCTATTTTTAGTGCTTCTTTCGATTTCAATTTATAGCTGTGAGGGTGACCAAGAGTTGAGATTTGTATTTACCGATTTGAGTGTAGAAAACACAACATCAGAGATGGGGATGCCCCATGTAAATTATGGAGACTCACTTTCCGGTAACTTATATGGTATACGAATGAATCTGTACCCTGAGGAAACCAGCAGAAAGGGAAGATACTTTGATCCCTTTGAAGCTCCAGCTATCGGAGGTAATGCGTTTAGATATATTTTTATTACGAGCAATAAAGACTTTGACGAGGAACATCCCGCTGGTACACTGTTGAATGAGTGTTTTTATTATTTCTCGGGCAATTTCATTTATGGTGACTCTCTCAGGGATAGCTCTTCTGTGACCATTACCGCAAGTTTTCTCCCGGGCTTTCCTGAAAATCCGTTTCCTGATTATGCAGACTTTTTGTTGTGTCGTTATCCTACCAATAATACCGAACGAGTTTTTTATGTGCGTTTGGTTAAATATGATCTTACAGAGTTCAGCGATTCAACAACAAGTGTAAAATTGTACTGAGGATACCGCAACATAGGGGGTCAATTTGCCGGAATACTCCCATTTTAAGTGTGGGGTCATTTTCCCATATATATCATAGGAATAGGCCGCTTTTTGTTTGTTTCGACCACGGGTATCGGATACAGCTTTCGATTAAAATCTCAGATATGCATTCAACCCACAATTGCTTACTGCTTTAGAATGGCTAATATGCCGGGAGGTACATATGCATTTAACCCAGAATCCGCATTGGGATTCGCTATGAAGTCCTAAACCCCACAGATAGCAAGTGCTCTCGCAAGATTTTTTTTTGATGGTATATATTCATACATCAAGAATAAAAATCGAGAAAGTGCTTGATTTCAAAGGGGGTTAGCGCTGCAATAGATTTCCAATGCGGATTCTGGGTTTAAGGAATACAGCTCAAATAATTTTTTCACGAAGGAATATGAGATATTCAATATTCCTGCTAAAGGTATGAGTTTCGGAATCAATTATAAGAAGTATTCCAATACGGAGTTCAAGTCGATGAAGAAAATAACGTTGTCCAACGTCACCCTATTCGCAGAATTTACCTATCTCAACCTAGAATGAAATGGAAAGACCATAACAAGAATGCTTTCAGTTCCCGAGTCTATTTCAACTTACCCAATTGAAAGGTCATATTATCTTATATAAGTGGGAGTTGCCGTTGGAATCTCAACACGATTCTACAAACGAAAATAGTTCGCTCACTTCTATTTTTCTTCAACCCTTAATATTGGATACATCCTCTCTTCCTCAAGCAAATATTCGAAAGCTTCGTAGTTCACAAGCCCAAGCATTGATCTTGGTTCAAATGCAATGGCAATAAGATTGGATTTTATTTGGCTAAGCGGAACGAAAAAATAGAATTGGGGATTCGCTAAATCGTAGTTGCGCAGTTTTTGCACATTGGCATCGGCAACATTCATTTCTTCAAGTGTATCGCGCTTTTCGCTATTTACTCTATAAACCGATATTTCGTGTTTTTTGTTTTCGGAGTAAAGGAAATAGTATAATCTGTGGCGATCCATGAATGCCTTAATTGTTTCATCATTGCCCGGTACCAGATAACCGAGCGGCCGGTCAACATCTTCGAGCACCTCTACTTTAGGATGAAATTGTTCGATCGGATAATCAGAAACTTGCTTCGTTGATACATCAAAAAGGGAAAGGCTAAGGTTGCTTCCATCTGCTACATGCTCCATCCTCAGGGCAATGCGCTCCTTAGATTTTAGAAGTCTTTTCCTCTCTTTCTTGACTAGCTTTTTTATTTCCTTCTGATTTTTATCGGCGAAATTTAGAAGAGACATCATCAATTCGAGTTGTCCTTTTGATCGGCGCTCAATCGATTCATGACTTGTACTTCCGTTCAATCCTTCAGCTATAAAAGAGAATGACCCATAGATTCCGAAACCATTTCTAGCATCGTCAATATCAATGGTACTGTAGCGCATTCTTTGATTCTCAGCAATGGATCCTACAATATATTCTGAAAAGGAAAAGCCGTTATCATTTAGATTTTGTTTCATGGTGGGCAGGAAATACTTACGCGAAAAATCCCGGATGTCTTTGCCAATATTTGGATTTGAGGGAAGACCCAGTTGCTCGTCGTAGTTTCTGATGAGTTTAAAAGTTGAGGTTGTGTCATCCCACGGGTAATATTCATGCACGTCCAAAGTGATATCTGGCAAATATCTGTCGTACAAATGGTGAATGGCTAAAGATTCATTTTGATCGATTAATAGATGATTTCGATTCAAGTCTACACCTAGGCCATTTCTTCGTTGGTCCAAGTCGGCTCCATCTGGATTGACTTGTGGAACTATAATAATATCCATCTTAGAAAGGAGCACATCTAGTTTACCGGCTCCGAAGTCTCTTATAAGCACCAACGCAGCTTCCTTGCCAGAGGCTTCGTTTCCGTGTTGTTGAGCAAAGATCATTACGCGCAACTTTTTGCTCAACACTTTCTTGTCTTTGGTGATAATGGCTGCTGTTATTTCTTTCCCTGCGGAAGTTGTGCCAATGATTTCGGTTCGAATACAGGAACTATTGTTTGCGACTTCGCCCAGAAAGGTAAAAACCTGAGTGCTCGATGACAACGAGGCATATCCGGACTTCTCCAGGGGCGTTTGAAGGTTTTTTTGACCTAGGATGGGCTGCACAATAAAGAAGAAAGCAGCGGAAAGGATCAATAACGGGTGCAATGTCATTCGTTAAATTTTAGAGTAAACGTAAGGATCATTTATGATATTGACTTGATAGATAGAAGTGATTTCCAGTCAACAAAGGTTCTATGTTGGAGTTTCCTTCACTTTACTAAAGCGTGAATTCTGTAAGTTTTTAACGGAATCTTGTAACTCCTATGGAAAAGGCGCACACCATTTTTGCTCCATCAAATCCCTAGCCTTCGAATTGAGGTGTTGAGAATCATTTGATAAAATTTAAAGTAAAAAAAATGAAAACGTTAACTAAGTTATTTTTAGTGGTTCTGATTGCAATCACCGCTGTTTCTTGTCAAGACAAGGCCCAAACCGAAGCCGAAAAGGCAACCTCAGATTTTAATCAGTATGTCGATTCTATGAATCGTGCAAATCTGGATTACACAAATGAAAATTGGGCTTCAATTGAAACTGGCTATCGCATGAGAGCGGAGAAGGCAGAGGCGCAACTCGCCAAAATGAACGATTCTCAAAAGTCAAATTATGAGGCTAGTAAAAAGAAGTACGCTGACTTAAGCACAAGGTATAAAATGGAAATTGAAAAGAAATACCCCGTGATTGATTCACGTGTGGTACTTCGCAATTCACTTTTTGGTGAAGGAAGAGTAGGAGATGACATGTCCTTTGGTTTTGCCAATGCAGGAAATCTACTTTCCATTTACGACACTTTTTACAATGCACTACAGGCAAATAAAGATGTATATTCTCGTGAAGACTGGGATGAAATCAAAGTTCTCTATGAAGCACTTGATACCCGTAAAAATGAAGTAGAGAAAGAATTAGTTGGAAGCGACAATTCGAAAATTGCAAATTTGAAAGTTAAAATTGGCACTATGCTAGAACTCCAACGCCCAGGTTCGAAGGTGAAAGAAAATTCAGACGCCAAGAAGAAGTAGGACTAAAAACAACTATCTCTTTAAGTAAACCTAATTTCGAACCCCTTTCAATGTACATTGGAGGGGGTTTCTGTTTTTTGGATCTTCCCTAAATCAATTATGCAATGAAGCTCATTTTTTTGTTCTTCCCACTAACTCTCAGTTTCTTTTTGTCAATGCATTCACAAGAGATTGATACTTTTCAAAAGGACTGTTTAGTATGTAGTCTCGTTGGTGTCGAGAGTTCACGGAACCATCGACAGTTTTTTAGAGATCCTTTGAAATTGGTTTTGAAAAATGTATAAACAATTAGCCTAATCGGAATAAAGAAATGACTCACGATGCACTTCATATACTAATTGCGGATGATGATGATGATGACCGTCTTATTTTTAAAGATGCCATTGAAGAAGTAAAAGTTAGAACCACCGTAACTGCGTTTAACGACGGCGTTGAATTGATGGATTACCTCGATAAACCGGCAATACATTTACCCAATCTAGTTTTTATAGATTTGAATATGCCGCGCAAAAGCGGAATGGAATGTTTAAAGGAAATACGAAGCAATCATAAATTCAAAGACATTGCCATAGCTATTTATTCTACTTCGGCATTGGAAAATGATATTGAAGAAACATTTATTAAAGGAGCAAACATTTACATTAAAAAACCCAATGAGTTTCAAGTATTGAGAAGTGTTTTAGCTAAAGTACTTACTATGAATTGGCAATACCATACGTCGGATATGAACAAGG
>Ga0105049_10007760_pt1 | contig 12448 bp, 10 predicted proteins | sample MAT06_FD_78087 | JGI IMG/M metagenome (GOLD analysis project Ga0105049, IMG submission 78087) | Freshwater microbial communities from Lake Fryxell liftoff mats and glacier meltwater in Antarctica - MAT-06 | ecosystem: Environmental > Aquatic > Freshwater > Ice > Liftoff microbial mat | place...
GCGTATGGCCGGATTCTGGGATGCTATCCAACGAATGCGTAGTGTTGTACTTGAACTGCCACTGCCGAATTGCCTTTGCTCTTTCTTCCGGCGTCGTCGCTGTTGCAAATGCTGATCTTGTCGAAAAGAGTTCGCGCCTGATTACTTTCCAAACTTCTTTGCGTGCTTGATCTGCGGCGGTCTTTGCTAAATTCAACGAAACGCCTGGATCAAAAGAGTAAATCATCGAGCGAGAGCAGCCTGGATTTGCCCTTCGACACTCCCCACGCAGCAGCCGCAGAATCGACAGGTGTGCGTACATACCAGCCGCATCCGTCGGCGTGCCGCCTATCCAAATGAAAACTGCCCGGCTGAAAACATCTACTTTGAGTATCAAGTACGCGTCGAAAAAAACCTTTCTTGACCAGCAATAGCAGTGAGTTGCGATGAGTTGTCCCGGAGATTGAACCAAGGCTACTTGAGTTGAGCTACTTTGTTCTATCCGGTAGATCACTTGGCGCACAGCAGGTGTGAGATCTCGTCCCGAAACTATTGCGGCGGTCTCTGCGAACAAAATTCGCTGCCGGATTGTGCCTAGCTCAAGCTGAGTTAACTTTCGCTGAATTAAGGTTTTTGATACGGTGAAACTGGACTCTTTCTCTAGAGCAAGTAAGAGAGAAGCGGCGCTGAGAGACGGGTCTTTCCTAATGAGGTTGAGCAAAAGCTGGTCAGTGCGCGCATTAAACTTTCGATTGCGTTTTGGTTGATTAACGCGCGACAACTCTTGTGACTGCTCTTCCGCAATCCAGCGGTGCCCAGTGCGTGGGGTGATTCCATGCAAGCTGGCTGCAGCTGAGACATTCCCAATCTCGCTGACTCTGTTAAGGAACTTCTCCTTCTGCTCTTTTGTGTGAGACACCATGTCCTCGCATACTTGTCATTGAATGGCAAGACTATGACATTTTTGGTGATCTCCTGCTTCTTGACGGTGCGCAAAAGATACCGCGACCATCAAAAATGTCGCTAACCAAATTAAGTCAAAAAAAATAGAATTGTGTAGGAGGAGTCCGATCAATGGCCCAAGCAGCGAAGCTAAAAAAATCAGTCAAGACACCAGAGGAGGTTTTGCGATTGTTTCGCGCAAACGGCGTCTGTATTGCTGACTGGGCAGCGACCAATGGCTTCAAGGCCAAATCGGTTTATGCGGTCCTGTACGGTAATCGAAAGTGCGTACGCGGGCAGTCGTACGAGATCGCCATTCGCCTTGAGATGAAAGCCCCAGGAACATACAGTTTTCAAAAACCGTAAGCTATGCAAACAAATAGGGACAAGCATGAAAGATCCATAACGACCCAATAAAAAAAGCACAACGGCCTGGCAGCTGTTGCGCTTTTTCCGGAAGGAGATTCCAGACTGCATTAATTTCAAAGTCAGTCTAACTCGCGCGTTCTGCGCGTGTCAATCTCCTTTTTGTCGAAGTTTGTCAAACGAATCTGCATTGCGGATCGTCAGACGAACTCATCCTAAAAAAAGGAAAGTGATGCGCAAAACTAAGCGATTTGATCCGGCATTAATTAGGCGTTGGCTTGCGAGTGCCCGCGGCATTGGCCGCGACAATGACTACGAGCCCTGGCATCAGGTGACACGTTCCGACCCTTCGAGTCGCGGGCGATCGCATCTGACAATACTTCCAGGCGCACATCGATACACCCATACGTTGTCCGACAACGAGCAGCACAGCCTACTTTTCATACTCATGCTGCCAAACGTTCGAGACATTCTCGAACAGTTGCCACTTGCGCGCGAAGAAGCCGTGCACGAGCTCAGCCGTTACGTTGCATCGTATTGCGCATCGCGCTTTCCTGGCACTTTACAAATTGCAGGTGAGCTTGGAATTAAGCACCCCACCGTCCGCAAGGGCAGCGATCGCGAGGCTTGGGTGTCCACCACGGACTTCTTCATTCTCTTTGAAGTCGACGGACGCCATTCCGTACTCTGTGTTGCCGACAAATTAGCGGGTGATATGCGGAACAAACGGACCATGCAGTTAATGAAACTTGAGCGTGAGTATTGGCAAAGGCGAAACGTTGATTGGCTACTGCTCACCCCTGAGCTTTACGATCGTCGAGTGGCATTAACGCTGTCGCGAACTGCAGCCTGGGCACTCGATGCGAACCGATCATCGCAAAATGACCGCCGGAATTGTTCACAAATTGCCAAGTCTATGCAGGGCTATCCACTGCAAATGCTTTGGGCAGAACTTCATCTTGAACTTGGTCTTGATCTAGAGCATGCACAGCGTGCATTTTGGCAATCTGTGTGGCGCGGTGAAACTCCTTTGGATCTACGGCGTGGCTGGCGCGCTTCCGAACCGATTACAATTCTTTCCGCGCACGAGTTTTTAGATTTAAACCCTCTGGCCGCGCGGAGGACTGCATGGATGAGCTAATAGCGGTAAACGCCGTTGTCGAAATAAGTACGGTGAATTTCGAGGGCTACTTTCGAATCATAGCAAATGACCCTGAATTTCAGCAGGTGATTTTCACCGAAGTCTACGCCAATAAGTGTCGACCGCAAGACATCGGTCGGAGATTGCGCGGTGCGTTGCCTCCGGGAATAACTCAACGAACGGCACGCATCTTTGACATTGATCGAGATCTCATTGAAAGCTGGAGCAAACTGGAGGAGATCTCTGCCGTAATAGTGAAGTCGGAATATAAATTGCTCTCTTCCGCAAAGCTGTCTCCGTCTGAGCGGAAGATCTACATTGAGCGCGAGCGAGCGATGGCGCCTTTTCTAGACCCCGTATTTTTGTCCGCAATGCTCTACCAGCAAAACGGACTGGGTCGTCTTATCGCGACCGCTGAGAAGTCTGGGGCCTGCAGCCGGCCGACGATTTATCGACTTTGGGATTTGTTGTGCCAGTTTGGACTCGCGTCGGCATCGCTAAATCCTAGGTTTGACTTATCAGGGGCGCGCGGTCAAAAGCGATTTACTAAGCCAGGTGGAAAGAAGGTCGGACGTAAACCGTTGGAGACAAAGCTCTACGGGGAGAAAGATAGCCAGCCAGGCATGTCAGCCGACTGGTATGCGACCGTTCTCAGAGTCGATTCAAAAATCCCACGTCCCAAGCCAAAATTTTCCGAACGCTGCGATAAGATCCTCCTCGGATTTTCGACGTCACTTGTCCATTCTAGCGAAGGCGTGATTAAAGAAGCGCCTGCGATCTGGACGCATCCAACAGCGCGTCAGATTCGACACGCATTGGATGATTACTCTCGCTTGAAAAAACTATTGGATGGAACAACAACAAACCATTACGTGAAAAACCTTCGCGGCTACCATGGAAAGTCCTGGGAAGGTGTAGCAGGCCCGGGACACACTTACGCCATGGATTCCACAATTGGCGATATTTACCTCCGTAGCCAGCTCAATCGCGCCTGGATCATCGGTCGGCCAGTGGTCTACATCGTCGTTGATGTTTGGAGCACGGTGGTGGTCGGGTTTTATGTCTGCCTGACGGGGCCGGCATGGCACACAGCCGCCGTCGGACTTTTTTGCACCTTCGCCGAGCCAACACTCGTTGAGCCGCTACGTGGCCTTAGGGGCGATACCAACGCCTTACATCCCAGACCCGGGCTTCCCTACAGAGTTTTGGTTGATCGAGGCGAGTATTTGTCGATTGGAGCAAGGAAGACCGGCTTAGATCTTGGCATTAACTTTGCGATCGCACCGCCGCGCCGACCCGATATGAAGGGAATCGTAGAGGTTCTAAATCGCATTGCCAAGGACGACCAGTACAGCTTCGCACCAGGTGCTTTTGATGCAAGACGACCTGAACTTGAACTCAAGGCGGATCCATCCAAATCGGCGTTCACATTGCCGGAGTACACGCAGCACCTTGCATGGCTCTTCACAATGTATAACCTTAGGCTCACACGGCGCCACCGGATGGATGCGACCATGGTGGCCGCTGGGATTTCGCCATCCCCTGCGGGACTCTGGAAATTTGGGCATGACGTCGGCATTGGTTATCGCAAAACGCAACCAGAGGATCTCTTGATTACGGCACTGCTTCCGCAGACGAAGGGGCATGTCTCGCGCGAGGGGATTTTTCGCGGAAAACTTCAATATCGGAACGATGTTCTCGAACAGCAGCAGTGGTCCACCATTGCCAAGAATTTCGGTGCAATCGAAACCCAAGTGCACCATTTTCCAGGCAGTGTTGGCAAGGCATGGATGCCGCTTCGAGACTCTCCGGGCCTGCTCGAGTTGACCTTGTCTGATCAGGCAGTTGTCCCGGCTTCGTTTACGGAGGACGACTATCTTGAAATGATCGTGCGGGAACAACTAAACAAGACCGGACGTGTCCATGACGATATGGTCAAACGGCTAGAGACAATGCAAAAATCTGAAATACATAGCGAGCGCGCAGTTAAGCTGACCAAACAAGCTGAATTGGCAAATCGCGGCGCAACCCCCACGACTTCGGAGGCGCGCGCTATTGAGACCTCTGAACTTCGCCACGGTCAATTGCCTTCGGAACCAGACAGTTCTCCAAGTGAGCGCAATGAAGCGGCGGATGAAGTTCTGGCAAAGCATCAACAGCGCTACCAAGGGCTGATGGACCAGATTATCACCGACTATCGCTGATGGATACGATCAGCCTAGCGAACATCGAGCAGTCTCCAACGACATATGTGATTCCCGCCTACGAAAACAATCCCCTGATTGAAGCATGCGGTCCGATTTTGAGCCCTGAGGTCGTTGGCCGAAACTTGCTTTGTCTACCCGTCAAGCCGAGCGACTTGCGGAGTGTACCCAACCACGTCCGCGGACACATGCTTGCGTCTGTGCAACAACTGCACATTCCGACTCAGAGTGGAATTGACCTTGGGATGCGGGTAGATCGAGTGATGCGCCAGTCGTACGTGCATCGGTCTCCCCACCAAAGAGAGGCATGGGCCCGCCTATATGGAACCCACGTGCAAAATCCGCTAGCGCTAGCTGTGCCGCATTCTCTATGCGTTGTCGGTGGTTCAGGCAATGGCAAAACGACGACCATCTACCGGATATTGAACCAGTATCCCCAATTCGTAGAGCACCCATCGTTCCCAAATGTCATTGGGCCGATGCGGCAAATGCTCTGGCTGTCTGGCGAGGTGCCCCCGTCCGGAAAGCTCGCCGACCTTGCGGAAAGCCTGATGCATAAAACCGAGATCGCTCTCGGAGAGCCAGTCTTTCGAGAGTGGCTTAGGCCGACGCGCAAACAAGGGCCTCAACTTTGGGACGCCTGGCTGCAATTCGCGAGGACGCGTTTTCTGGGCACGTTGCATATTGACGAAATTCAGAACTTGTTCCGGCTCGAGTCGGTCAAGGCGAGAAAAAAGGCGCGCGCGCAAAGTGAATCGATCGAACTTCGCGTTGTCGAAGATACGGCGTTGAAGTCACTTATCGCGCTTGCGAACGAGGGAATGTGCGCGCTCATCATTTCTGGAACAGCTGACGGCATGGAGATGTTTGGTAAACGCTTTGCGACTAACCAACGTCTTGTAAAGGATGGCTTTTTTAAGTTCGATAGGATTGCGCTGGAACCCGACCCGTACTACAAGAATTTCCTGTTTCCTCAGCTCTCTCACTACAACTTTTCTGATCATCCGCTTGAGGATGAGAAGGAGATAAGAAAATTGTTATACCAATTGTCGTGCGGCGTGCCTCGCATCCTTTTGGGACTGTGGCGGATGGGGCACGAAGCAATGTGGAAACGAATGGGTGACCGCCTCCATCCTTCTGACTTCCAGTGCGCAATGCAAACAGATTTTTCGCCTCTTCTGCCAGCCCTTGACGCGCTGCGAAGTGATGACCCGGAAAAACTCGCACGATTTGAAGACCTTTTGCCAAAGGGCTTTAACTATTTTCCAGCGCGCGCCTAGGGTTTTAAGCAGGAGATTGTGTCGGCAGGGTCGATATCGATTGAAGCGCGCGCCGAAACGGCTCACCGCTGGCACGCAAGAACGGTTGTAGCTCCGTCAGCGTTATGTCGTAATCTTTACAAACTTGGTCGAGAGTACGGCCAGAAAAAAAAGCCTTTAGTGCGGAAAAAATGTCATCAGAGATCCGATGGAGCGATGGCAGACCGGCCGCAGTGCAGAGGTCCCGCATGTATCCAACATCTAGATCAAGCTTGCGCGCCGCTGCAGAGTAAATGCCCTGGCTATCAATATAGGTTTGTACCAGCGTTTTCAGCCGGCCGTTGTCTGAAAGTAATAACGTGCTGCGTTGACTCCGCGGTTTCGTATCTTTTACTAGGTCAAATAAATCTCTAAGCGCGTCATCTGCAGATTCGTAGAGGAGAGCCGCAGCAAGTGCATATGACGACGTTGATACAAGCGCGCCGTTTGACGTACAGGCGCAGTCGAACGAATACAAAAAACCATCGGGCGACTTATTCGTAATCTGCGGGAAGTTCTCCAACAGCCAGCATGGTGGCAATTTCGCTTTCGCCAAATCACTCAGCAGCGGCCGCCTTCCTGGGCTGTGCCGGATGCCCTTAATGCGTGCTCTAGCCTCCAAACGGCGCGTGACATGTGCCTTTCCAAGAGGCTGCGGGTTGTCCAGTAAGCCTATTGAGATTTCCGAATAGCGGTTGACAATGTCTGAGTCAATTGCCAATCGTTGTTGAGCTCTTGCCCCTGCGCAAGGCACTGCTGGATTACTCGCAAGATCCAACGCCTTCACAATATGGAGCATCGCGGAATGTTTCGAGCAAGTTTCGATCCCAGGTATCTGATGACTTCTTCGCCAAAACGAAAATCCCCAAAATTGCAGATCCTCGGATACGCAATGCTCGCAAAAACTTGCCCACTCGGCCCCAAGCTTCATGCCCAGCTTATGGAGCCGATCGGGCTCGGACGGGAGGCCGTGCAAATACACATCAGCGCTATTTCGAACGCCAGCGAAAAATGGCACCAGAGAATGATTGAGGACAAATTCTGTTGGCTTCTGTGCCGTGGCGGCCGCGAGCAAAACGACGGCCGGTGGCCGTGGCCCGCTCCGGCCAGTGCTTCCTACTCGTCGGTCAATGGCTCTCAGAGTCCATTCGCGGTTCGGATATCCATTGATCGTCGCAATTCGACCCAGGTAGCCGGCTGCGAATTCGTCAGGCAAGATTTCTGGAATCAGCATTTTTGCCCTCAGTCGCCCTTGGGTCTGCCGTTGCCGAGGCTACCCGCCGCACGGATCATGATCGCCAAAATTTCCGCCTGCCGATTCGAGCCGTCCCAAGTGGCTGCGATTGCGTCCATCAGTGCCGAGTTTTGCTCGACCATTCGCTTGCTAATGTCTCCGCGGTTCGAATTTACATAAATGCATATTCTTTCAGCGAGCGCAGCTTGGCGCTTTGATTTGCCAGCAAGGATCCTGCTGACTTGGGATTGGCTTGCACCTACCACTCGAGCGATTTCCTCCTGCGTAATACCAAGTGCCTTCGCGCGTTGGGCAGCGAGTATCGGTGCCGGAGTCCTTAAAATGGGTGTCATGCATAGAATATACATAAATGCATATAGCAATACAAGCTTACGTCGATGTGTTCGCTAATCTGGCCAACGGCGTTGCCTGACGAGACGCTTTACTCTTGGGTAGCGCGAGCAGCCGCGCTGAATGCCGCATCAGATGCGTTTCGCTTCTGCCAGCAGGTATCAGCAGTTGGGATCAATTCGGTACTCGAATGCCAACTCGATCCTGCGAAGATACGCTGTGCGAACGACGAGGACGACGACGCCAAGCGGCGGTTTTTGGATGGGCTGACTCTGCGAACCGTTGAACGACGCTTTGAGAAAGCCGACTCGGCGGGAGTTTTAAAAACCTTGGTGCTCAGCGAGTGGCAGACCCCATCGCTCGGGTCGCTATGCCGTTGGAAATTTTGTGAGAGATGTGTTGAGAGCGATATCGCATCGTATGGCGTCGCCTACTGGCATCGATGCCATCAATTTGCATTGGCACCGATTTGTACTGTTCACAGCATGGCGCTTAAGAAATACGTCGTCCCAACGGCGGTGAGCCGTGATCAGCTGTTGCTGCCCCATCAGCTGACAAAACGGCCGGTTACTGATTTCGCGGACACGGTCGCACCGCACTTTGAGTTTTGGCAGGAATTTGCGCAGCTATGCGCAGACGCAGGCAGTGATCAAGAAACAACCGTGGCGTACGATTCTGCGAAACGCGCCATACACAGTGCACTGCTTCTCAAGGGGATCGTCGGGCGCAATGGCAAGCCTAGCAATCATAGGTTCCGCGAGGCCTTCAAGTTAGGAATGCAGCCGCTGCTGGTATCGAGACTGCCACCCAAAGGGTATAGCGATCTGAAGCCGTTGCAGACATTGATCAGATGGGAAAGCGGAAGCGCAGTCGATTTAGAGGATCTCCTGATGGTCGTTTACTGGCTTTTTGGCGGCTGGGCGGCGTTCAGGGCGCGGTGCCATTGGGAGTTGCACATGCAAGGCGGCGGGTTCGGTTCAGTCGACCCCCAGCCAGTAATAGAAACGGCTTTAGGGCCTCGAGGTCGTCACCGGGCGATTTGTTCGAATTATTTCCAAGGGGCAGAGCTACCCAGTCGGGCCGAGTTTTTGCAGGAAAACCCAAAGAGCTTGCGTTGGCTGCTGGAATACGACCAACGGTGGCTCGATAATCTTTTGCCTCTGCCAGTTAGGTTGCGGCAATTAAAGCTGTTCGATCAGTAGACTCTTAGGCTCAACTCTGCTCCAATTGGACTATAGATGGAGGACGGCGACATGAGCAAAATCTACCTTCCAGCGGCAAATGCAGAACAGTGGGCGCAGCTCTTGGCTGACCCGGTAAAGCGCTGGCGGCAGGGTTACTCGGCCCGAACGCTTGCATATTCATGGCAAGAAGCCAACGGCTTCCCGACCGAGGTATAGAGAGTGTTGACCGCGCATTTCCCTGCCATTGAGATGCTTCTCGCGTTACCGGAGCATCAAGTATTCTTGCCTGGCGGCAGTCGACCATCGCAAAACGATATCTGGGTGTTAGCCCGCTCGGCAGGTCAGCTGATCTCCATCGCGGTTGAGGGAAAAGTTTCAGAGCCTTTCGGCCCTACCGTTCAAGAATGGCGGGCAAAAGCTAGCCCCGGAAAATCTGAGCGGCTCAACTTTCTTTGCGGACAGCTTGGCATCCAGTCAGCAGTCCCTGATTCATTGCGTTATCAGCTTCTACACCGTGCGGCCTCCGCCGTTATTGAGGCGACGCGGTTCGGCGCAGCGCACGCGCTGATGCTGGTTCACTCGTTTAGCCAGTCCAGCGAGTGGTTCAAAGACTACGCGGCCTTTGTTGCCCTCCTCGGCGGGAATGAGCCACAAGAAAATAGTTTAGTGTCAGTGGGCGCCCGATCCGGCATTCAACTTCATCTAGGCTGGGTTCGTGGCGATTCGCGCTACCTCTCAAAGTAGTAGGAGAGCGCATGAAAGCAGCCAAGCAATCAGATTGGAAGACTCTGGCGCTACCTGGGAAGAGAACGACCATCCGCCTAAATCACTTTTTCACGGCGGAAGAAATGCAGCGTATCTGCAGGGGCGTTGTGCCAGAGCAAATGGAAGACAAGTGGTTCATCTACTGGAAGGCAGATTCCCTGTACTTTCATCGTAGTTGGACAGGGGTCTGTGTTTACGTTGTTCGCTTTAACACTCAAAAAGATGGTTGGACTATGTCTGCGGCTGATGTGAATCGGGACGCAAAGCAATACTCTGAGGTGAGCGATGAAACAGACAGGGAAATGGTCTCCTATCTGATAGATGTGCTCCTGCTGCGTCAGGGCGCCGTATTTCCAAGCAGTGAACCATCCGCCGAGAAATCTGCGCTGATGAATTGGAGCCAGGTTGGAAGGGCAATGTTGAGTCAATACGCCGCTGACGAAAACCTCGACCCACAGGGCCTTCCACCGGCCGTGGAAATGCCGCACCAAGGAGTTTCTAAGGTTGAAAGTATGAGTACATTTGTGACTGACCCATCCTTTGAAGTCCGTCTCAGGCGAGCAATATCCGTGGCTTGGAATGTGTTCGCAAGAAAGGTCGGAGGGGGACTTATCCCTATTAACAAGGAAGCATCGATGCAGCTTCAGTACGCCTACATATTGCGGCAACTCCTTCCGCTCACGCTGCACCACGCAGGAGAGCACGCGGAACTTGAGCTGGAAACTGGAGTGGTAACGAAGAAGGGGACCAACAACATCGACGTCTTACTGCGAGCTTCCTCAGCGTCGGGCGAAGTTCGCATTGCGATCGAGATGAAGTGCTATCGAAAAATTGCCTTCTCAGGCCGCTCGCGTGGGGCACACGACATCTTCATGAAGGACGTGTACGAAGATCTCTATATCCTTGAGGAGTACGTGGCTCTTGGTCATGCGTCTCGTGGAGTGGCACTTGTTATGAATGACCTTGAGAGATTCGTAAATCCCAAAGTAAAGAGTGGCAAGTGTTGGGCTTATGACATTTCGCATGGCCATGTTTTCCCTGGCGGCAAGCTATCCACGCCGATCGGAGGCAAGGTTATAGCAGTCGATCTGAAGCAAAGTTATGCGTTCCACTGGGAAAAGTTTGGCGCAATTTGGTTCTCTGAAATTGAAGGGGCGCATAGGTCCAGCAACTAGAAGCGAAACACTGCCGCCACACTCAGCAAACAACAACTCAAAACGAACGGACGCAAATGGACCGAGAGCCACTCGATGCGCTGGCAAGGCAACTTATTTCAGTATTGGGGGAGCACTTCGCGAAGAGTGCGGATGATTGGTGGCAATCGCGCGTAATCGATAAGCTGACCTTTCAGCAACAAGCCTATGCGAGCCAGCAGCAATACCACTCACTAAGCCAGCTAGATCTCGCCGCGTTGTTGCGAGTGGCCGATCAAAACTGGTATGAACTGTCACAGTCTCTCGGCACGAATAGTCAAGCGCGCAATTGGCTCAAGGAGGCTCAGAGTATCCGCAATCGTTGGGCGCACGCGCCCGCGGCTGGCGTGGATGATGAAGCCCTCTATCGCGATCTCGATACAGTAGAACGCCTGCAGCAGGCGTTAGGTAGTTCGGTGCAAATGATCGACGATTTAAGGAAGCGCAAACAGGGTTTGATATCCAAGATGGCGGGCACAAGCTTGAATGTCGTGGAAAACGGCAGAGAGACGCCTGCATCTAGCCAGTTCAAGCCAGGAGACATCGTCCAGTTGAAGGCCCAATTGGCTATCACGGGTGCGATTGTCACCGTTCTGCCGGGCACCCCGGAGGATCGCTTTCAGGTCTTTCACGATGGCGCTTCCAAGACCTATTACGCGTCTCAACTCCAACTTTCAGACAGCGGTCCCGCTCGAAAAGTTGTGTCTCCGCAATCCCTGCATGCAGCGCTGTCGGCGCTACAACTGCGTCACCCCAGCATTAGCCACCTCTACTCGTTGCATGCTTCCCGCGTCAATTTCGTCCCCTATCAGTTTCGACCTGTCGTCAAGCTCATTCAAGCCGACCGACCGCGCCTGCTGATCGCCGACGAAGTGGGCGTCGGCAAAACGATTGAGGCCGGGCTGATCCTCAAGGAGCTTCAGGCTAGGCGTGAACTGCGGTCGGTATTGGTGATTTGTCCCAAGCCTTTGGTGGCGGAGCGAAAGTGGCTGGAAGAAATGAAGCGCTTCGACGAGCAGTTTGCACATCTCGATGGCCCGTCTCTTCGCTACTGCATCGATGAAACCCATCTAGACGGCGTCTGGCCAGCCCAATATGCACGAGCGATTTTGCCTTACTCGCTTCTGGATGAGGCGCTGTTAATGGGGAATCAACAAAGCCGTAAGAAGCAACGCGGCTTGCTTGATCTCGATCCTCCACCGGCTTTTGATCTTGTCATTGTTGACGAGGCGCACCACATTCGTAATACCGACACTTGGGCTTATCGCAATGTGCGCTATTTTTGCGATAACGCCGAAGCGGTTGTCTTACTCTCTGCGACCCCGATCCAATTGGGCGACAACGATCTCTACAACCTTCTACATTTACTGCGCCCGGACGCAATACCAAGTCGGCAGGCATTCGAACAGATGTCTGAGCCAAATCCGCATATCAACGTTGCAATTGAGGCGGCGCGAGCTGTTCGTCCGGAATGGAAGCTTGAAGCACGCACTGCCATGGACCGGGCTGTTGCAACACCGTGGGGCCGCGGCGTGCTTACGCAGAATCCTGCGCTTCAGCAAGCCAGTGACAGCATCGAGTCTCAAGACGACGACATTGAAAAGCGTCTCACGCTCATTCGCCAGCTAGAAGAGCTCTATACATTCTCCCCCTTCATCAATCGTACCCGCCGGCGTGATATCGGCAGCTTCACAATGCGGAAGCCTGAAACTGTCGAAGTCAATTTCACACCCGAACAGGAGGCCCTGCACAATGATCTGATTGGCCTCATCGCCCGAATTCTGGCCCACC
>Ga0105049_10007763_pt1 | contig 12444 bp, 9 predicted proteins | sample MAT06_FD_78087 | JGI IMG/M metagenome (GOLD analysis project Ga0105049, IMG submission 78087) | Freshwater microbial communities from Lake Fryxell liftoff mats and glacier meltwater in Antarctica - MAT-06 | ecosystem: Environmental > Aquatic > Freshwater > Ice > Liftoff microbial mat | place...
CACTGGCGCCATCTCAACTCGATGCGCGTGATGTCGATGCCCGACAAGTGGGAGTACCCGTGGTTCGCCGCGTGGGACCTCGCGTTCCACATGGTGCCGTTCGCGCTGATCGATCCTCGGTTCGCGAAGGATCAGCTGTGGATGCTGCTGTTCGAGCAGTTCCAGCACCCGGCCGGTCAGCTGCCCGCGTACGAGTGGGAGTTCTCCGACTTGAACCCGCCGGTCCACGCGTGGGCGGTGTGGCGGGTCTACAACATGGAGAAGTCGCGCCACGGTCACGCTGATCGCGAGTGGCTCGAGCGCTGCTACCACAAGCTCCTGATCAACTTCGCGAACTGGGTCAACAAGGTCGACAAGGAAGGCAACAACGTCTTCGAGGGCGGCTTCCTCGGGCTCGATAACATCACGGTGATCGATCGCAGCGAGAAGTCGCAAGACGGCTCGACGCTGCACCAGTCCGACGCCACCGGCTGGATGGGCATGTTCTGCCTCAACCTGATGCGGATCGCGCTCGAGCTCGCGAAGGAGAACCCGGTCTACGAGGGCATGGCGAGCAAGTTCCTGCAGCACTACGTCTACATCGCCTACGCGATGAAGCACATGGGCGGTCGGGACTACTCCCTGTTCGACCAGCAGGACGGCTTCTTCTACGACATCCTCGAGAACCAGGACCGCAGCTTTCACAAGTTCCGCGTCCGCTCGCTGGTGGGCCTGATCCCGCTCTACGCCGTCGAGCGCCTGGAGCTCGAGTGGATCGAGCCGTTCAAGGAGTTCACCGCGAACCTCAACTGGTTCCTCAAGAACCGGAAAGAGATGGTCGAGCACGTCATCCATACGCTCGAGCAACCGGATGGCAAGACGACGTACCTGCTGACCATCTGCAACCTCGAGCAGCTCAAGGGTGTGCTGAGCGTGATGCACAACGAGACCGAGTTCCTGTCGACGTACGGGATTCGCTCGCTCTCGAAGTCGCACGAGGCGAATCCGTTCAGGTTCGGCCACTCCATCGTCGGCTACGAGCCGGCGGAGTCGGCGGGCAAGATGAAGGGCGGCAACTCGAACTGGCGCGGCCCGATCTGGTTCCCGACGACGTTCTTGATCATCGAGTCGCTTCGCAAGCTCGGGACCGCGCTCGGCGGCCGGATGCCGATCACGACGCCCGCCAGCAAGGGCGAGCCGATCGTGATGAACCAGATGGCCAAGGACATCGCGCGCCGGATGATCGACATCTTCCTGCTCGACCACAACAACGAGCGCCCGGTGTACGGCGGCGCGCGGCACTTCAAGGACGATCCGAAGTGGCGCGATCACCTGCTATTCTACGAGTACTTCCACGGCGACAACGGCGCCGGCATCGGCGCGAGCCATCAGACCGGATGGACGGCGCTGGTCGCGAACTTGATCGACGAGTGGCCGAAGTAGCCGCCCCGTGAGCGAGCTCGCCACAGTCCTCGCGACCGTGTTCGGATCGCAGGTCCGGAGCGATGGCGCCTGGCTCCACACGCTGGTCTGCTCGGACGACGGCGACTTCCCGGTGCGTGTCCGCACCGCGCCGGTCGCGGAGCTGTTCGTCACGACGCGACCGCTCGATGGCTTCGAGCTCGTGCTGCGCGGCGAGCGCATGCGATCGGACGCGACGTTCGACACCGCGTTGACCGTGTCGACCAACGATCACGAGCTCGCGCGGCTGTGGCTCGATGCGACCGCCCGCACGGCGCTGATCGACTCGGCGTACGAGGACACGCCGTTCGAGCACGGGATCATGGAGACCATTGGCCTCGGCCTCGGCCTCGGCGATGGAGCGGTTCGGCCCTTCGTGCCCGCGCGCCGGATCTGGAGCTACGAGCTCGGCAACGACGAGCTCGTAGCTTCCAAGGGCGCCGGTGAGACGCAGCCCGATCGGATCGCGACGGCACTGTCGACCGCGGTCACGATCGTCTCGCGCTGCCGGCGATGGGCGACCGAGTACGGGGCGATCGCACGGCGGATCGGCGGCGAGGCGGCGACCGAGATCGAGCTCGGTGGTCCGCCGGTGATCACGTCCAAGCGTTCGGCTGCCGAGGTCACGCTGCAGCTGCTGCGCCGGCTACCGGGTGATCGCACCGGCCGGCTGCGGACGTTGATCACCGCTCGCCGCGCCGGGCATCACGACGACCGCACGTTCAGCCTGGTCGCCCGCAGCGCCGTGCGCGCGATGGTGCCGCCGATCCCGACGGGTGATCGCCGCGACATCGCGCTCGACGACTACCGGATGCGTGCATCGACGGACACGGCCGAGCTCGACGAGCTGACGAAGACGCAGGTCGCGGTGGCGCGGCCGAGCGTGGTGATCGCGGATCACGACTCGATCGACATCTGGTTCGACGGCGCGCCGATCGAGGCCGATCGGCTCGAGGCGGCGTTCGCGCTCGCCGCCCAGCTGGCGATCGGCACCACGGTGCAGCACGGACCCTATCGCTAGGCATATAAAGGGTCGTCATGTCGGCCCACCTGTACGCCCTCGCGAAGCGGTATCCCAACATCCCGGCCGCGCTCGCCGAGCTCGCGAACCTGAACGCGATCCTCACCCTACCCAAGCCCACGGTTCACGTGGTCAGTGACGTCCACGGCGAGTACATCAAGCTCCGCCAGGTGATCAACAACGCCTCGGGCAGCCTGCGCCCGCTGGTCGATCGGTTGTTCGGCGGCTCGCTCGAGCCCGACGAGCGCAATGACCTGCTCGCGTTCTTCTACTACCCGCGCGAGACGTGGCTGGCCGAGACGCGGGGCAAGGGAGAGCAAGACCGGCGCGAGAAGCTGCTGTGGTTCGTCCCGCTCGCGGTCACCGTGATCCAGGATCTCGCGCGCCACTACACGCTGCGGCACGTCGACAAGATCATTCCGGATCCGTTCGACGCGATGTTTCACGAGCTGATCTTCGCGAACGAGCTCCACCGCTCGCCGGTGTACGTCACCAAGATCCTCGATCCGTTCCTGCGCCACGATCGCGATCTCGATCTCGTCCGGATGATGGCGCGCACCGTGCGCAACCTCGCGATCGGCGAGCTCGTCGTCGCCGGCGACCTCGGCGATCGTGGCCCGCGGATCGACAAGGTGATCGATCTGCTGATGCAGCAGCCGAAGGTCTCGATCACGTGGGGCAACCACGACACCGTGTGGATGGCGGCGTGCCTCGGCCATGCGGCGTCGATCATGACGGTGATCCGCGTTTCGCTCCGCTACCGCCGGCTGTCGCAGCTCGAGGAGGGCTATGGCATCGCGATGGCGCCGCTCGAGAAGCTCGCGCGAGAGATCTACGGCGACGATCCGGTCGAGCGCTTCCAGTGCAAGGGCGAAGGGCTCCGCGATTCGCAGCTGATGGCGCGGATGCAGAAGGCCTCCGCGATCATGCAGTTCAAGCTCGAGGGGCAGCTGTTCCAGCGTCGCACCGAGTGGAACATGCAGCATCGCGCGCTGCTCCATCAGATCGATCGCGAGGCCGGCACCGTGGATCTGGGCGAGCACGGCAAGCATCCGATGCGCGACCTCAACCTGCCCACGATCGACTGGGCCGATCCGTACAAGCTGAATGCCGCCGAGCAGGCATGCCTCGATCGGCTCCAGAAGTCGTTCTACGACTCCGGTGCGCTGTGGCGACAGATGACGTTCGTCGCGTCGCGCGGCCGGATGGGCCTGCGGCGTGACAACTGCGCCATCTTCCACGGCTGCATGCCCGTCGACGACAACGGCGAGCTCCAGGAGATGTCCGTCGACGGCACGCCGAGGCGCGGCAAGGCGCTGTTCGAGGCGGTCGATCACGTGGTTCAACGCGCGTTCCGCAAGCAGGATCCGCGCGACGTCGACATGCTGTTTTATCTCTGGACCGGGCCGCGCTCGCCCTGCTTTGGCAAGGACCGGATGGCGACGTTCGAGACCTACTTCGTCGCCGACAAGGCCACGCACGAGGAAACCAAGAATCCGTACTTCAAGCTGATCCACGACGCGGCGTTCTGCGGAAAGATCCTGCGCGAGCTCGGCGTGTCCGAGCGCGGCTACCTCGTCAATGGCCACGTGCCGGTCAAGCTCGAGAAGGGCGAGGTGCCGATCAAGGAGAGCAAACGCGCGATCACGATCGACGGCGCGTTCGCCGCCGCGTACGGCGACAAGGGCTATTCGCTCGTGCTCGACGCGCACCGCATGTACCTCGCGCAGCACACGCACTTCGACGGGGTCGACGCGGTGATCGAGGGCGGCGCCGATATCGTACCGACGGTCTCCGAGGTCGAGGTCTACGCGACACCGCGGCTGGTCGGCGACACCGAGGCAGGTGATGCGATCCGCGCGGAGATCGCGGCAATCGAGGAGCTGGTCGCGGCGTTCGAGATGAACGTGATCCGCGCGGTCGATCGCCCGCTCACCTAGTTATCCTTGGCACCCTCGGAGACCCAGTCGCGGACGCGCTGGAGGTCGGCCGCGGACAACGCGCTCGCGCCCTTCGGCATCCGCACGCCGGCGAAGCACGCGCCGTTGCCCTGCAGCTTGAAGATCAAGAAGCTGGTCGTCGGCGAGCCCGGCACCACGCGGTCGAACGAGGCGCATGCGTTGTGCTTCGACGGCACGCCGACCAGCGATCCGTGCGCCTCGCCGAGCTCGAGGATCAGGCTCGACGCCTGCGTGGTCTGGTTGTGACAGAACCCGTTATTGCACTTCGCGGCGAACAGCGGCCCGAGATCCGCGGCGAGCGAGACGCCATCCGCCGGTGGCGCGATCGTGAGCTCGGCATCGGACTCGTCGACCGCCACGGCGCCGAGCGCATCGGTGATCGTGATTCGCACCTTGACCTGCGTCGGTGCGGGCACACCGGTCGGCGTCCATTCGAACGTGCCCTGCTGCCCCGCTGCGGACGTCAGATCGATCGCGATCGGCGTCGTCGTCTCACCCTCGAGCAGGGTCAGCGACACGGTCGCATCGCCTGCGAGCGGCGCCCACCGGATCGTCGCCGACTCGGCTGGCACCAGCTGTTCGCCACCGTTCGGCGCGAGCAGCGTCACCGCGAGTGCGCTCACCGGTGCATCTGGATCATCGATCGGCACCGGATCGCCGCCGCAGCCAACGAGCAAGAGTCCAGCGAGCACCCGCACGGACGTCCAGCTTATCAGCGTGTGGAGGTCGGGAGCAGCCCTTCTGAGCCAGTCGATCCGGGGCGCCTCACGAAATCGCGACCTCCCACAAGCGTCGAGAACCTCGCGTGTTACGGTGCCCGCTCTCAAGGGGAGCACGTCATGGCCACTCTGCTCGATCAGCTCAATACGATGACCGTCGCCGTCTGCGATACCGGCGACCTCAACTCGATCAACAAGTTCAAGCCGCGCGATGCGACGACCAACCCGTCGTTGATCACCGCGGCGGCGCAGATGCCCGAGTACGCGGACGTTGTTGACGGCGCGCTCAAGTGGGCCTCGGATCAGGCGGGCAATGACAAGGCGAAGGCGAAGGCGCTCGCCCTCGACCGGCTCGCCGTCGAGTTCGGCCTGCGCATCCTCAAGATCGTCCCGGGCCGCGTCTCGACGGAAGTCGATGCGCGCCTGTCGTACGACACCAAGGGCTCCGTCGAGAAGGGTCGCCACCTGATCCAGCAGTACGAAGCCGGTGGCGTCGCCAATGCGAAGGACCGCGTGCTGATCAAGATCGCCGCCACCTGGGAAGGCATCAAGGCTGCCGAGATCCTCGAGAAGGAAGGCATCCACTGCAACCTGACGCTGCTGTTCGGCATGCACCAGGCGGTCGCGTGCGCCGAGGCCGGCGTGAAGCTGATCAGCCCGTTCGTGGGCCGCATCCTCGACTGGCACAAGAAGGCCGACAAGCGTGACTCGTATCCGCCCGCCGAGGATCCGGGCGTGGTCTCGGTGACCAAGATCTACAACTACTACAAGAAGCATGGCTACAAGACCGAGGTGATGGGGGCCAGCTTCCGCAACCTCGGTGAGATCACCGAGCTCGCGGGCTGCGACCTGCTCACGATCGCGCCCAACCTGCTCGCCGACCTCCAGGCCAGCACAGCGGAGCTGCCGCGCAAGCTCGATCCGGCCAAGGCCGCGGCGATGGACATCCCGAAGACGCCCGTCGACGAGGCGACCTTCCGCAAGCTGCACGAGGCCGACAAGATGGCCAAGGAGAAGCTCGATGAGGGCATTCAGGGCTTCTCCAAGGCGATCGTCGCGCTCGAGAAGCTGCTCGAGGAGCGCTACGACGCGATCCATGGCAAGACGGGAGCGGGCAGCCTCGCCCACGATTTTTTTAAGGTCTACGACCTCGACGGCGACGGCTTCATCACCCGCGAGGAGTGGGGTGGCGCGGCCAACGTGTTCGCCGCCCTTGACACCGATGGCGACGGCCGGATCTCGCCCACCGAGCTCGGGGCCGGCCTGGGCGGTGCGTTCGTGCTCTCGAAGTGAGAGCGCGTTAGGATAGAGCTGCTTTGATCGGGCAGCAGGTCGGTAACTACAAAATCATCTCGCTCCTCGGAGCGGGTGGTATGGGCGAGGTGTTTCTCGCAGAGCACGTCACGATCGGGACGCGCTTCGCGATCAAGGTACTGCAGGCTCAGATCTCGAAGGACCAGGAGCAAGTCAACCGGTTCTTCAACGAGGCCAAGGCGGTCAGCAAGGTCCGCCACGCCGGCCCCGTGAAGATCTTCGACTGCGGTTTTCACGACGCGTCTGGACAGCGCGTCGCGTACCTCGCGATGGAGTTCCTCGAGGGCGAATCGCTCGCCGCGCGGATCAAGCGCCTGGGTACATTGCCCGGCGAGCAGTGCGCCGACATCGGTCGTCAGATCGCCGGGGTGCTCGACGCGGTTCACACCGCCGGCATCACGCATCGCGATCTGAAGCCCGACAACATCTTCCTGTGCCCCGATCACGAGCTGCCGTCGGGCGAGCGCGTCAAGGTCCTCGACTTCGGCATCGCGAAGCTGACGGGCACGATAGCCGGCCCGCAGACCAAGGGCACGATGGGCACGCCCGCGTACATGGCGCCCGAGCAGTGGAACAACTCCGGCACCGTCGACGGTCGCGCGGATCTCTACTCGCTCGGCTGCGTGATGTTCGAGATGGCGGTCGGCAAGCCACCGTTCCCCGCGCAGTCGATCGGCGAGGCGTGCAACCACCACCTCAACTCGAAGCCGCCGCGCGCGAGCGAGGTGATGCGGGCGATTCCTCCCGAGTTCGACGCGCTCGTCGATCGCATGCTCTCGAAGACGGTCGACCTCCGTCCGACGATGAAGGAGGTCGCGCGCGCGTTCGACACGCTGCGCACCAGCGGCGCCACGCAGCGCTGGGAGGCAGCCTCGATCTCCGGCGTCGCGGCGACGATGCCGCCGGTCGGCTCGGAGCCAAACCTCCAGCTCGGCTCGTCGCCCGGCGGTCAGTACGGCTCGCAGCCGAACCTGCCCGCCGGCTATCCGAGGGGCCATCAACCCGGGCTGCAGAACCCGCTGATGACGCCACAGCACGGTCACAGCGCGCAGTACGCCGCACCCACGCCGATGCATGGCCCGCCGACGCCGGTGCACACCCCGAGCGCGCACTACCCGGTGCAGCACACGACACCGATCCCACAGCACCACACGCCGCTTCATCGAGGTGCTCCGTCCGGGCTGACACCGCCGGCGAACAGCAACAAGGGTCTGTTCATCGGCCTCGGTGCGATCGTGCTCGTCGGTGGAGTCGCCGCGGTGGTGCTCGCGACCAGCGACGACGACGGCACTCCAGTGGTTGCCGGTGCCGTGGACAAGCCGGTCGACAAACCGGCCGACAAACCGGCCGACAAGCCCGCCGACAAGCCCGCCGACAAGCCCGCCGACAAGCCCGCCGATCGACCGGTCGACAAGGCCGTCATCGGGCGCGGGGATCCGGAGGATGCCGGTGTGGTGACGCCCGACAGCGCGCCCGCACCCGCGAAGCGCGATCAGATCCTCGCGAACAACGCGGTCGTCGATCGCAGCGGCGTCCGCGTGCTGTCGTCGCAGATCACGGCCGCGGAGTACGAGCTCGTGCTCGGCAAGCTGCCCGATGGCGTCACGCGTGCGGCCGATCCGGAAGCACCGATCGCGTTCCTCACCCAGCAGGAAGCCGCGGCATTCTGCACCGCGATCGAGGCGCGCCTGCCCACCAGCGACGAGTGGGAGAAGGCGTCGAAGGGTGCCTGGGGCATCGCCGTCGATGCGGTCGCGGGCCCACTTCAGGAGTGGACGTCGACGGTGCAGGACGAGCTCGTCGTCGTGCGCGGCGGTCACGCGATGATGGCGCAGGCGCAGCTCGACAAGGCCGCGCGCAGCCAGCCGGCCTATTTCCTTCAGAAGGATCCGACCGGCGACCGCAAGATCGCGTCGTCGCCGACGATCGGGTTCCGCTGTGTCGACGGCACCGCGATCAAACCACCGGTGAAGACCTTCACGGCAGCGAACAAGAAGCTCCTCGACGACATCCTCAAGGCCGACCAGCCGGCGCTCGCGGGCTCGCTCGATCCCGAGATCGTGCGTCGCTACATGCTGCGCGAGATGTCGGAGATCCGGATGTGCTACACGCGCGAGCTGCTCAAGAACCCGGGCCTCGAGGGCAAGGTCTCCACGACGTTCGTGATCTCGTCGACCGGCAAGGTCGCGAGTGCGACGGCGTCGGGGATCAACGCCGAGGTCGCGAACTGCATCGCCGGTGTGATCAAGAAGGTCGAGTTTCCGGCACCGAGCGGTGGCAACGTGACGGTCAACTATCCGTTCATCTTCAAGCGCGGCTGAGCTGCGATCCGCTGGGTCACGCCGGCGGGCTGTCGAACAGCGCTGGCGCATAGCGCGCGAACAGCGCGCGCGGGCTCGAGCGCAGCACCGCATCACGAACCCGCGCATCGATCACCGCCGACGTGTCGCCGCGAAACCCGGCCTCGGTCGTCGCGATCACGCGACCGTGCAGTGCGTCCAGCCGCGCGAACATGCACGCCGCACGCGCGATCCGAAGCGCGGCATCACACGCCGGAAGCTGGTGGTGGACGGCGAGCGCGACTCGCGCGAGATCCGCGGGCTCCTCGCTCATGATCCGCGCGAGCTCGGCGACATGCATCCGGTACGCGGCGTCGCTGCCGTCGGGACAGAACGGCTCGACCAGCGCGGCGAGCTGTGCGAACCAATGGCGGCGGTGATCGAGCGGGAGCTCGGTCGGCTGCTGCGGCTGTAGCAAGAAGAAGTCGGGCGGCTCGGCCTCGGGATCGAGGTGGTCGGCGAGCTCCTCCGAAGGACCGACCGCGGCCTCGAGCTCGAGCACCAGCCAGCGACGCGCGAGCCAGTAGAGCCAGATCCACTGCTTGAACGCGATGTAGTGCGCCGTGAACCGCACCAGCTCGTCGCGCACCGGCACCAGGCGCGCGACTGGCCCGGTCTCGAGGTTCGCGACCGGGGTCGCCGCGACGTACGGCTCGTAGAACTTCAGCATCATCTTGTCGGACGCCGCACAGACCTCGTGATCGGCGATCAGCGTGCCGTTCGCTTCCGACGACTCCCAGATCTCCCGTGCGGTCAGCGCCGGCCCCGGGGTCACGAACGCGCGCAACGCGAACTGATCCACGAGGACGCGCGCGCCCCAGATCCCGATGCCGAGCGTCGCCTTCGACAACGCCGCCGCATACGCCGGGCACACCTCGCCGAGCCGCAGCACGTAGAACCACGGGAGCGCCGAGCCCATCTGACCGACGCGCCAGATGTCCATCAGGTCCGCGTGGTAGTCGCCACGTGCCGTGCGATACGCCTCGCGTAAGAACCCGACGCAGTCGATGATCTCGTCCCAGTGCGCCGAGGTCTGGCGCAGCGCGGAGGCGTTCATCGGGTTCGCGTGCTGGTAGCGAGATCCCGCGTACGGGCACGGCTTGTACTCGATCTCCCCATCGCCCAGCACGCCTTGGGGCGTGCGTCCCTCACGGATCGGCCGGCCCTCGTCATCGCGGTGGAACCGCTCTTCGACCATGCGCAGCAGCAGCACCCCGCGAGCGTAACCCCCGGGATGCGTATCTCGGAGACGTTACCCGGGGAGAGCGAGCCAAGTGCTCGAAAGCCCGGCGACTCCGGCGTGGCACGTCGGCTGCTGTAACCCAAGGAGCAACCGCGACTCACCAGGCGCGGCCATCCCCACCACCCCGAGAGAAAGCCATGCCCATGCCCATGCCCAACGAGTTCGAAGCGATCGCTCTTGAAGCCCTCCAGAATGTCGCCGGCGGGGCGGCCCGGTCCTCGTCGAGCGACTCGGAGCTGACCGCGATGCTGTCGTCGATCACCAGCTCGATCAAGGACCTCGCTGGCAGCAAGAACAACCAGTCGATGGACCCGATGCAGATGATCCTCATCATGATGATGATGGGCGGCGGCGGCGGCGGCGGCGGCGGCATGATCGCGGCGCCCGGCGCATCGCCTCCGGTGATCAACGTCGACACCGGCGTCTCCGGTGGCGGCTGGGGCGGCGGCGGTGGCCGTCGCGGCGGCAAGAAGGGCTGGTAGCGCTCAGCTCGCGATCGTGACGATCGTGTCGATGGTCTCGATCGCGCGCACGTCCGCGTCCGAGAGTGACCGTTCGAGTACGACGAGATCGTCCTGCATGTGTTGCAGACTCGACGTTCCAGTGAGCGGGATCATCCCGATCTGGATCGCGAACCGGAACACGACCTGTTCGCGCGTCATCCCGCTTCGCCCCATGATCTGATCGATCACCGGTCGCTGCAGCTCGCGGCGATTCGCCGTCAGTAACGAGAAGCCTTGATAGCCGATGCCGCGCCCACGGCAGACGGCACGGGTCTGCGCGTCCCAACCCGTGGACGCGTAACACCTGTTCTGCACGAACGACGGGGCGATGCGAGCGAGCCCACACAGCTGCTCAAGCTGATCCGTCGACACGTTACTGATCCCGATCCGGCGCGCGCGACCGTCGTCACACAACGCTTCCATCGCACGCCACGCCTCGACGTCCTGCGGCGCCAAGCCGTGGTTCTGCGAGGGTCCGTGGAGGACGAGGGAGTCGAGGTAGGAAGTTCCGAGATGCTCGAGCGAGCTCTCGAACGACTGCTGCACCTGGGTGGCGACCGGGGCACGCGGGTCGTAGGGCAACCGCTGGTCCTGCCCGGGCTGGTGGGTGAACTTGGTCTGCAGGAACAGCTGCTCGCGCGGGATCCCCGACCGCGCGATCGCGGCCCCGACCCCCGCCTCGAAGTAGTGTTTCCGCTGGTTCGCGGTGTCGATCGCCCGAAACCCGGCAGTCAGCGCGAGCGCCGTCAGGGTTTCGGTGCGGTCTTCTTTCCAGGCCGTCCCGTACCAGAACGCGGGGGCATGCATGGCGACCGTGTATCATGAGGCGGTTCGATGAGCAGCAAGCGCGCCAGGATCGCCGGGTATTTCCTCGGACTGTTCATCGTGTTCACCACCTGTCCGATCCTCGAGGTGCTCGCGGATGACACGGTGGAGACCGACGGCGAGCCCAAGCCGGCCGCCGAGGACAAGCCCTCCAAGCTCAAGACGATCGCGGGCTACGGGCTCTCGATCGCCGGCTCGTTCGTGGTCATCGCGATCGTGTTCCACACGCTGTCGAAGACGCTGCAGTACGAGCAGGCGCGCAACGCGATCGTGCACCTGCTGCGATCGAATCCAAATCAGGCCGAGCTGCAATGCGCCACGCTGCCGCACAGCTTCTACGACGCGGTCGGCGCGACGCTGAAGGTCGGTGGCATGACCGGGCCGATGCCGGAGGTCTCGGTGCTCCAGCAGGCGACGGTCCCCACGTGGGACGCGATCGCCGCGCAAGTGATCCAGCACTGGAAAGGCTTGCTCGGCAAGGCCAAGCTCGCCACCGCTGCGGCCGGCGGCGCGATCATTCTCGCGACCGGCGTGCTGACGGTCGTCCTCGGCGTCGTCGCCGTTGGTGGCCTGTTGTGGCTGATGTTCTACAAGTCCGAGGTCGAGCGCTCGTTGTTCCGCGCCAAGGTCGAGGTGTTGCCCGAGATCGAGGCCGCGTTCGTGCAGGGTCGCTACTACATTCAGCCACGTGCCTGACCGTGCTGCCTCCGGCTCGTAATCCTTTCCTCGCCGGCAAGGCGAAGCCGATCGTCGTCGGTCATCGCGGCGTGCCGCTCCTCCATCAAGAGAACACGCTCGCCGGGTTTCGCCGCGCGGTCGAGCTCGGCATCCCGGCGATCGAGCTCGACGTCCGGATCACCAAGGATCGCCGCGCGGTCTGTCTACACGACTCGAACCTCAAGCGGCTGACCGGCCTCTCCGGCGAGGTCGTCGACCTCAGGTGGGATCAGCTGTCGAAGCTGCGCGTGCTGCGCGATCTCCACATGGGCGTCGACGGCAAGGGCAGCGATCTGGTCGTGCGCTACGAGCGGGACGAGCCGATCCCCCTGCTCGCCGAGGTGCTCTCGGAGGTCGGCTCG
>Ga0105049_10007765_pt1 | contig 12437 bp, 11 predicted proteins | sample MAT06_FD_78087 | JGI IMG/M metagenome (GOLD analysis project Ga0105049, IMG submission 78087) | Freshwater microbial communities from Lake Fryxell liftoff mats and glacier meltwater in Antarctica - MAT-06 | ecosystem: Environmental > Aquatic > Freshwater > Ice > Liftoff microbial mat | place...
AAGGGCTCGATCCGCGCGAACTTGCTCTACGGCGCCCCCGCCGCGACCGAGGATCAGCTGCGCGACGCGACGCAGAAGGCGCGGGCCGAGGAGTTTGTCCTGGCCAAGGCGGGCGGCTTCGACGCGCTCCTGGCCGAGGGCGGCGCAGGCCTTAGCGGCGGGCAGAGGCAGCGGCTTGCGATCGCGCGGGCGATCCTCCGCGAGCCGGCAATCCTGATCCTCGACGAGGCGACAAGCATGATCGACGCCGACAGCGAGGCCAAGATCGCCGCCGCCATCGACGACTTTGTCAGCGAGAGTCACGCCCGGCGGACGTGCCTGATCGTGGCACACCGGCTCAGCACCGTGGTCCACGCAGACCGCATCGTGGTCATGGACCAGGGGCGGCTGGTCGACCAGGGAACACACGCCGAGCTGCTCCAGCGCTGCGCCGTGTATCAGCAGATCGCCGAGCACCAACTGGTCAAGGCCCCCGCAGTGGTCGGCTAACGAGGACGACGACGATGCACGACGAGAGCACGACAGGCAATGGCTTCTTCAAGTGTGACTTCTGTGCGCAGCCCTGGGCCGACGACCGGCCCATGGTCGAAGGCCATCAGGGGAGCCTCATCTGCTCCAAGTGTCTTACGGCGTCCTACGCCGAGATCGTCCATATGGGGCTGGGCGTGTTGCAGCCGAACGAGAAGTGCGTGCTCTGCCTCGAAGTTCGCGAGGAGCCGCTGTGGCTCAGCCCGCTGCGCGATGCGCGGGCCTGCAAGCGCTGCATCAAGCAGAGCGCCGGCGTCTTGGAGCGCGACCCCGAGTTCGGCTGGAAGCGACCCACAGCCCCCGGCGCGGCGTGAGGGCTATTCGGATTCTCTTTGACCATCGCGCTTTGGCAGGGTGAGAAGAGCCCGTCCGGAGGGTACCCAAAGCACGGCATATAACCGGCTGAAGCCGGGCGCTCGGAGCATGTCGGAGCCCCAGGCGGGTGCCCGGCGTCGAACTGCTTGAACGCGCGAGAATCAGAGCGAATCCGTATTATTCGGGCAGGCCGGTCCAACCCATCCAGCGCAAGACCGCCCGCGCAGGGCCGACAATAGCCGCGGCGTAATTGCGGTCGAACTGGTCCGCCTCGCGCCTCGGCAGCCACACCGTGTCCAGATACTCCCAGTCGTTTGCCTCCGCAGACGCCGCACAGATGAGCCCGCGGCGCGGGTCGATGATCTCGGGCCATGTAAGTGCGCAGAAGAAGTCGTAGCAGTGGGCCGTGTCGTCCCTCGCGATCGCGAGCAGCCGAGCGTCGGCGACATCGAGCGCCAGCCCGAGCTCGTCGCGGGCTTCGTGGCGAACGGTGGCGATCACGTCGGCGGTGCTCAGCGACGCCACGCCGACAGGGGGCGGGTCGATGCCCCCGGCCGGGGCCACCTCCCACATCCCGCCATAGATCCGCGTCGCGGTCCCGCGGCGGGCCAGCAGCACATGCTCATGCCCCGCGGCGTCGCGAGCCAGGATCACGGCCTTCACACCCAGCAAGCGAACTCCTAAGTCAAGCCCATCGCCCTGCACGGCCAGATGTTTGAACGAGCCGACGGTCGCGTTGACGTGACCACGATCCGCGTCGAGCGCCGCGACGCTGAGAATTCGCCCGTCGTGCAGCCGCGGGTTCTCGTGGCGCAGCGCGGCCCAGCGGCGTTGCACTTCCGCCTCGGCTTCCTCTGGCAAACCAGTTGGCGACGCGTGGTCGATATCAATGCGGAGCGGCACACCCCGCCGCCAAGGCCAGAGCGCCATGCCGGGAATGTCAGGCCAGTGCATCGACTTCGGCGACATCGGGAAAGCCTCAACGCGAAAGCAGCGCGTCCAGCCCGGGAATGTTCGGCAGCCCCAGCGCCTGGGCTTCGCGCTTGATCTCTTCGCCGATCACCTGCTGAGCCCGCGCCGACGCCTCGTTGAACGCCTCGACGAGCAACTGCTCGAGCATGTGGCGGGCGTCGTCGTTGGTCGCGGTAAAGACCATGGGATCGATCCGCACGCCAACGGTCTGCATCTTGCCGTTGACGGTCACCGTGACGGCCCCGCCCCCGGCCCGGCCCTCGATCCGCTTGGCCAGCAGCGACGCCTGCACGCGTGCGGCGGCCTCCGCGATCGCTTCTTTGTTTTTCATCAGGCCCGCGAGCGCGCCGGCCGCTTTAAGTGCGTCAAACATCGTGCCCACAGGTTATGCGAGCCCCTTGGCCTCAACATCCGCCCGTCTCCGGGCGGCCCGGGCTTGACGTACAGGTAGTCTGGTGTAGCTTTCAGCATGGCCGAAGCGCCCAAGCCAGATCCCGCGACCACTCCCACGGCGGCCTCTGCCCCGACGATCCTCGCCGGCGGGCCCATCTCCCCCGGTGCCCCGCTGGGAATGGGGGCCGAGGTCGGCGGCTATCGCATCGAATCTCTGCTCGGGGAGGGCGGCATGGGCGTGGTCTATCTGGCCCGCCAGGAGCGACCCGATCGGCTCGTCGCGCTCAAGCTCCTTCGCTCCGACCTTACCGTGCCGCGGCTCCTGCGCCGCTTCGAGCACGAAGCCGAGATCCTGGGCCGTTTGCAGCACCCCGGCATCGCGCAGATCTTCGAGGCGGGGACGTTCCAATCACCCGCAGGCCCGCGGCCATTCTTCGCGATGGAATACGTCCGTGGGTCCGACGTGAAGGCTTTTGCCAGCCGCGCGGGGCTCGATACCCGCGCGCTTGTGGAACTCATGGTCGCCATCTGCGAGGCCGTCCAGCACGCCCACCAGAACGGCGTCATCCACCGCGATCTCAAGCCCGGCAACATCCTCGTGGACACCGCTGGTCAGCCCAAAATCCTCGACTTCGGGGTGGCCCGGCTGGCCGACCCCGAGCAGACCGCCCACTCCGTCGTCACCGAACACGGGCAGCTCGTCGGCACCATCCCTTACATGAGCCCCGAGCAAGTCGGCGAAGATACCGCGGCCATCGACACACGCTCCGATGTCTACACCCTGGGCGTGATCCTCCACGAGCTGCTCTGCGGGCAGTTGCCGCACAACTTCGGGCGATTCTCGCTGCCCGAGATGGCCCGGGTGATCCGCGAGGAGCCGCCCGAACGGCTTTCGACGGTCAACCCCGCGCTCGGCGGCGATCTCGAAAACATCGTCTTAAAAGCCCTGGAGAAGGACCGCGAACGCCGCTATGCCTCGGCGGCAGATCTCGCCGCCGATTTGGGCCGCGTGCTCCGCGATGAACCCGTGCTCGCCCGGCCCGCCAGCACCTGGTACCAGTTTCGCAAGTTTGCCAAGCGGCGCCGGGCCCTGGTGGCCGGCGCGTCGGCGACGCTCCTGGCCCTGGTCGTCGGCGTCATCGGAACCAGCTACGGCCTGCTCGAAGCCCGGCGACAACGCGACGAGGCCCTCGCCGCCGGGGCCCGCGAAACCACGCAGCGCGAGATCGCCGAGGCCGTGAATCAGTTCCTCAACACCGACTTGTTGGGTGCCGTCGAGCCGGCCGCCAGCGACGTGGCCGGTCGCGGAAAGGACGTCTCGATGCGGGCCGTGCTCGACGAGGCCTCGCGGCGGATCGACGCGGCCGGAGCCGTCGGCGGCCGCTTCGTCGACAAGCCGACGGTCGAGGCCGCCATCCGCGTGCAGCTCACCAACACCTACGCCAAGCTGGGCGAGATGGACGCCGCCCGCGTCCACGCCGAGCGTGCGCTGGCCCTTCGGCAGCAGCACCTTGGCCCGACAGATCAATCAACGCTCGAAGCCGCGGGGAACCTCGCGGTGGTGTTCGAGCAGCTTGGGCGGTTCGAGGAGGCCGAAGTCCTCAACCGCCGCAACGTCGAAGCCTTCGAGCGTGTCCGTGGCAAGGACCACCCCGAGACCATCACCGCCCGCAACAATCTCGGCTCGTCGCTGCAATCCATGGGCCGATTGGCCGAGGCGGAGCCGGTCTACCGCGCCTGCGTGGAAAGCGCCGAGCGGGCATTCGGTGCCGAGCACCCTGAGACGCTCTTCTATAAGTGCAACCTCGGCGGCCTGCTCAGCGACCTGGGCCGCGAACGCGACGCCGAGCCGCTCCTGCGGGCGTCCATGGACGGCTTCCGCAAAGCCAGAGGCCCCGACGACCCCGAGACCATCTGGGCCATGGGCCGGCTCGCGAACACGCTCACATCGCTCGACCAGGCGGACGAAGCGGGCAAGCTCTACCAAGCCGCGCTCGAAGCCCGCCGGAAGGTGCTGGGTCCGGGCCACCCCGAGACGCTCATCACGCTCAACAACTACGGCTGGTGGCTGCACCAGCAAGGCCGATTCGAAGAATCCGCCGCGGTGCACCGCGAGGGGGCCCAACGGCGCACGGCCATCCTCGGCCCGGAACACCCGACCACACTCGCATCCCTCAACAACCTCGGCTCCGCGATGCAGCAGCTGGGCAAGCTCGACGAGGCCGAGGCGATCTTCCGCGACATCTTGACGCGCCGCATGGCCGTGCTCGGCCCCACGCACCCCGACACGCTCTCGACGATCAACAACCTCGGCTCGCTCTGCAGTGCCAGGGCCCGCACTGATGAAGCCGCGGCCCTCTTCCGCCGCGCCTTCGACGGCTACCGCCAAACCCTGGGCGACGACCACACCATAACGGCGACGCTCAAAATGAACCTCGCCGCCGCGCTGCTCAAGCTCAACCAGCGCGAAGAAGCCGCAAGCCTTGTCCGCGAGGCGCTGGCTACCCGCCGCAAGCTCCTGCCGCCGGGCCACGCCGACATCGCCAAGGCCCAAGAGCTTCTGCGCGAGTCGGGCGGCTGACCGGGCCGGGCAGCATCGGGCCGTGGCGGGTCGCGCCGGGTCGCGCCGGGCCAGAGGCCCACCCCCTATACTTGCGTCCCCATCGGATCGGTTGACGGCCGGGCCCGGCGCACGGGTGGCCCGTGAACCTGGTCAGAGCTTGATCGCAGCAGCCATAAGCGGCCGTCGCCCGGGTCGCCGGTCACCTGGCCGTCAACCGAGACGATGGGGTCGAGCCACCGGCTCTGAAGGCGGTTTACCTCCCGCGCCAACCCCCAAAACCCGCCGCTAGCATCCCCCATGGCCTACACCGTCCTCGCCCGCCGCTATCGCTCCCGTTCCTTTGCCGAGGTCGTCGGGCAGGAGCCGATTGCCCAGACGCTCCAGAACGCCATCAAGCAGAACCGCGTCGCTCACGCCTACCTCTTCTGCGGCACCCGCGGCGTCGGCAAGACCTCCACCGCACGCATCTTCGCCAAGGCCCTCAACGCCCTCGACGCCAACGGCAAAGAGATCCCCGAGGTCGCCCAGGCCATCATGGCCGGGCGCGACCTCGACGTCATCGAGATCGACGCCGCCAGCAACACCGGCGTCGACAACGCCCGCGAGCTGATCGCCAACTGCGCCTATCGGCCCATGCGCGGCCAGCGCAAGGTCTACATCATCGACGAAGTTCACATGCTCTCGACCGCCGCGTTCAACGCGCTGCTCAAGACCATGGAGGAGCCGCCCGAGCACGTCGTTTTCATCCTCTGCACCACCGAGACGCACAAAGTCCCCGCCACGATCCAGTCGCGCTGCCAGCGGTTTGATTTCCGCAACATCTCCACCAAGCAGATCGGCGGGCACCTCGCCCAGGTCATCAAAGACGAGGGCGCGGCCGCCGACGAAGAGCTGGTCCACCTCGTCGCCCGCCTCGGCAACGGGTCCATGCGCGACGCCCTCTCGCTGCTCGATCGCCTGCTCGCCAGCGGCGAAAAGAAGCTCACTGTCGCCATGCTCGAGCGGCTGCTCGGCCTGCCCGACCGTGACCTCATCACCCAGCTCGTCGATGCCCTCGCCGACGGCGAGCCGGGGCCCGCGCTGGAGCGATCCGACGCGCTCCTCTCCAAGGGCGTCGGGCTCGACCCCCTCATCACCGCCTTGGCCGAACGCTTCCGCGATCTCATGGTGCTGCGCGCCTGCGGCCCCAAGACCGAACTCGTCGACCTCACCGACGAATCCCGCACCGCCGCAGCGGCTCAGGCCGAGCGGTTCGACCCGGCGGGCTTGGTCCACATGATCGCGCTGTGCGAGGGCGTAGGACGCTCGGCCAAATCGAGCTCGTTCCCCCGGGCGGTCTTCGACGCGCTGATCGTGCGGCTCGCACAAACCGAGAAGCTCGCCGACGTCACGGCCCTGGTGGCGGGCCTCCGCGGCGGGGCCACAGCGGTCGCCGCCCCAAAGCCGACGGTCCCCGCGCGGGTCGCGGAGTTCCCGGCAAAAAAACGCTGACGGCGACGCCGCCCCCGCCCGAGCGAACCCAGGCTCGGGCCGCCGAGCCGTCGCCGACCTCGCACACGCCCCCGGCCATCTCAACTGTGCCACTGCCACAACCCGCCGCGTCGCCAACCGCGCCCGTTGCTCGGCTCGCGCAAGGTGCGAGCTTGGCCGACGTCTGGGCCGCCGTCCGAGACGCGGCCGCGGGCAAGGCCGCGGTTCGCGCGATCATCGATCGCCTCACCTTATTGGAGCTGGACTCCACCCGCGCCGTCGTCGGCTGCTCCGCGACGTTCGTCGCCATCGCCCAGAGTAAGTCGGCGGCCGTGGCCGACTGCTTCGCCGTTGCCCTCGGGCGCACGCCCAACATCCAAGTCCGCGCCGTTGAACCCACGGCCGGCGACCTCGACGCGCCCGAGCACCCCGGCGACAGCACAGCTCCGACCACGCCCGCCCCGCGGACCATCTCCGCCGCCGAACGCGCCGGCCTCGGCTCCCCGCTGCGCGATCACCCGCTGGTGCGCACCGCCGCGGAGCTCTTCTCCGCCAAGATCGTCGAGGTCATCGACGAGCCCCCTGCCGAGCGGGCACGCTAGCGGATCGGCTAACACCATGTCCAAACGCCGGGAATGAAAAGAGCCTTCACGACTCAATCCCAGGATCGCTTCGCGCGTTTATCCATTCGACGCGGGGGGCGTGATCCGATCCGCGCCGGTGCGAAGGTGCAGTGTGGCGTCGCCGGTGATCAGCCGCACCCCGCGGTCGAACACCACGTACTGCGTGATCCAATCGATCATCGTCGTCAGTCGGCTGCGGAACCCGATGAGATACGCGATGTGAATCAAGGCCCAGAAGAGCCACGCGACCAAGCCCGCGTACTCCAAGTTGAGCCCGAACCCCAAGACGCCCACAGCGCGCGCCCGTCCGATCGTGGCCAGCTCGCCTTTGTTGAGATACTTGAACACCGGTCGCGGCGGCGCGCCCCGGCCCGCCGCCCGGGCCTTCACCTCCGAGGCAACGATCTTCGCGGCAAACGTCCCCATCTGCATCGCTGCGGGGGCCACTCCGGGCACAGGCATGTCGCGTACGCGATCACGTACGCTCGCCAGGTCGCCCGCGACAAAGGCCTCGGGGTGACCCGGAAGCGACAGATCGGGCTCGACCAGCACGCGCCCTCCGCGGTCGAGCGGCACGCCCAACGTCGCCGCCAGCGGCGAGGGTTTCACGCCCGCCGCCCAGATCACGCACCCGGCATCCAGCCGCTCGCTGCCGATCTCCACGCCCCGCGCGTCGATCCGGCTCACGCGCTGGTTCACCCGCACCTCGACCCCCAGCGACTCCAAGTCGCGCCGCGCCCGCGCCGAGAGTGCCGGCGAGAAGCTCGCCAGAATCCGCGGTCCGCCCTCGATCAGCACGATGCGGGCGGACTTGGTGTCGATGTGCCGAAACTCATCGGGGACGTCATGCCGAGCGACCTCGGCGATCGCCCCCGCCAGTTCCACGCCCGTAGGCCCGCCGCCCACGATGACGAAGGTCATCGAGGCGCGCTTGGCTATCGGGTCGGTCTCGCGCTCGGCGGCCTCAAACGCCAGTAGGAATCGGCGACGGATCTCCAGCGCGTCCTCGATGTTCTTGAGGCCCGGGGCGAAGGCTGCCCATTCGTCATGCCCGAAATAGGTGTGGGTCATTCCCGCCGCGAGGATGAGATAGTCGTAATCAACTTGTCCATCTCGAAGCACGACCCGCCGGGCCGGCAGGTCGATCGACGTGACTTCACCCAGAAGCACCTCGGCGCGGGGGTGCTGTGCAAGGATCTTGCGGATCGGCGCGGCAATCTGGGCGGGTGAAAGCGAGGCCGTGGCCACCTGATACAACAGCGGCTGAAAAACGTGGTGATTCCTGCTATCAACCACGGTTACTCGGACCTCAGCCTTCCGCAGAGCCTTGGCGGCGTACAAACCGGCGAATCCGCCACCGACGATCACGACATGCGGCATCTGCGAGTTCATTGAAGGCTCCGGGACGCCGACACCCTAGCCGGGCTGCACGGCATAGCGATGGCCGCGCCTTGGACCCGAGCCGCGCCCCTTGCGGCCCGGTGTATACACCTTGAGTACACTGCGGTGGCGCTGGCCGCGATCGGCGGCCCACCACGCCGGAGATGCCGATGTCCGAGACTCTGAAGACGACGGTTAACCGCAAGTGGCTGATGAAGATGACGATCTTCTTGATCGTCCTCGTCGGATTCGGTTGCTGGGGCTTCGCGGATGCCGCTTGGATCTACCCAAACCGGGGTTTGGAAGACGCTTCGTTCAAACAGAGGATCTACCTGGAGGCCGCGGCTCGGGCGGGTGGCCTCGGCACCGCATCGATCGAGAGCCCGGAAGCCAAGCGGGCCACACTCGAAGCTAGGCGGAGCGAGCTCGAAGAAGCCGAGCGGAAGGCGATTGCGCTGGAATCCGCGGCGGCCCAATCGACCCCCGAGGGCCAGCGGGCTTCGGCTGAACTGCGCGGGCTGGCGACCAGCCGGGCCGATTACGCGGCCTTGCAATGGTTCGACGCGCTCGCGCGCGTCAACCGCCTCGGCAAGGACAAGACCACCTTCGCCGATGGGCGGGTCGAGCTCGACAAGCTTAACGAAGCATGGAAGTCCAAGTCGCCGCCCAAGCCGCTGGCGAGCTACGACCTCCCGCTCCAATGGTTCTTTACGGCTGCTGGCTTCGGCGGGGCCATCTACCTCGCGATCCTCCTAATTCGAGTGGGCAGGATGTCTTATCAGTTTGAGCCAGCGACGCAGCGGCTAACGCTACCGACCGGGAGGACGCTGGTCCCGGCGGACATCGCCGAGTTCGACAAGCGCAAGTGGGACAAGTTCTTCATCTTCCTCCAGTTCAAAGACGGCAGCCCAGAGCTCAAGCTCGACCTGTTGCGTCACGCCCCGCTGGAAAAGTGGATCCTGGAGATGGAGGACACCGCGTTCCCCGATCGGGCGGCCGAGCGGGCGGCAACCGCGGCCAAGACCAAGGCCGAGGAAGAAGCCGCGGCGCTCGCGGCCAGAGCCGGAGCCGACGATGCACCTGAACCCAAGCAGGGTTGACCGACACGCGGCGTAACCTAAGCGCATGGCGTATCTCGCGGCGGCCATCGTGACGGTCGTAGCGCTGATGGGCACGGCGTTGACGCTGGTGCTGCTGCCGGGCGCGTGGATCGCTATTGCCGTGGCCGTAGCGTGCCAGTTGTGGCAGCCCGAACTCTTCAGCTGGTGGACGCTGCTCGCGTGCGTGGGCGTGGCCCTTCTGGGAGAGATCATCGAACTGGCCGCATCATCACTGGGAGCGGCCAAGGCCGGCGGGTCCAAGGCCGGGGCGATCGGGGCGCTCGTCGGCGCCTTGCTCGGCGCGGTCGCGGGGACGTTCATCCCACCGCCGATCATCGGCAACATCTTGGGGGCGGCGCTCGGCGCGGGCCTGGGGGCCGTAGTGGGCGAGGTCCGATTTGCCAAACGCGACTGGCGGGCCTCGGCCAAAGTCGGCGCGGGGGCGGCGGCCGGGCGGCTGGTGGCCGTGGTCTTCAAAACTGCCGCGGCCGGGGTGGTCGCCGGGATCCTGATCGTGGCCGCGTTTGTCCCGTGATCGGGTCCGAGATTCTTCACGCCGCACGATCCGGCAACTGGTTTGCGTCGTATATCAAACATCCCTCAGCCCGAGGGTGCGGGGGTCGATCTAGAGTAGTTGACGGTGAAGCGGCACTTTGCACAGCTCGAGTTCGGTCCGTGGGCGCTCCGTCCCCTGCTTCGAGAGATCCTCGAACCGGGAGAACGCGTTATCGGATGGGCTACGGCTCGCGAGCAGGCCTCGTCGAGCCTCTCGCTGTTGCGGATCGGGCTGGCGATCATGCCCGGGATGGGGCAGGTGCTCGCGCTGGCCGTGGGGGCGATCTTCGGCCCGCCACGTGTGCTACTCCTGCTCACCGACGCGCGGCTGCTCATGCTCGACGCCAAGCCCTCGGGCCCCGGCATGCGCGTCCCGCACTTGCTCTGCGACTTCGGACTGAGCACCCTGCGCATCAAAGCCGGGACGTTCCGGACGGGCTTTGCGATGTGGGGCGAGGACGACCGCGAGCGGCGTTTCGACGTCGAGCCCCGCGGAACGCGACCTTCACAAACTCTTTGGAAAGCGATCGCAATCATGGATCCAGAAGCCGCCGCCCGGGCGGGGCTGTCCGACGAGGCCGATTTCGACGCCCAACAGGCGGATTTGGAGTCGGAACGGGTGCCCGCTTGGGCGACCGCGCCGTCCACATCGGCCCGCAAGCGTGGTGACGGGGGCGCAAGTTTTGTATCTTCTCGTGGGTCAGTTGGGCCGAAATAAGAGACATCGCAGAGTCATGGACCGACCGGCCTTCTCAGGATGAGGGATCACGGGTCAACACCCGGGACCGAGGCACGATGCGCGAACACCACACGACGTCTTCCACCCGTCAAGGCCCCGAGCGTGGCACGCCCGAGCCGAGTGCCGCACGGCGAGCGCACAGCGACGCGGGGATCAAGCACTTCGTGCTCGATACCAACGTCCTGCTGCACGACCCCAACGCCCTCTTCGTTTTCCAGGAGCACGAGGTCGTCATCCCGTTCACGGTCATCGAGGAACTCGACAAGTTCAAGCGCGAGCCGGGCGACATCGGGCGCTCGGCCCGCGAGTGCATCCGCCACCTCGACAAGCTGCGGCAGATCGACCGCCTCGTCAGCGGCGTCGCCTGGGCCAGCGTCGCCCCCTCTCGCCCCGGTATCGGGACCAAAAAGACCGGCTTCGTACGCATCGACGCGGGCGAGCACACGCGGCCCACGATGATCAGCGACGACAAGGCCGACAACCGCATCATCGCCGTGGCCTGGGCCCTGCACCACACCGGCGTGCCGACGGTCTTTGTCTCCAAGGATCTCAACGCCCGCATCAAGGCCGACGCCCTGGGCCTGTTCTGCGAGGACTTCGCGAACGCCAAGGTCGACGCGGAGCGGCTCTACCAGGGCCACATCACCGCCGATGTGCCCGGCGACCTGATCGACGAGCTCTACGGCAACCGCATGCTCCCTCTGAGCCGCCTCGAGGAATCCCTGCGGATGATCGGGACCGAGGGCGAGGTTTACGATCGGCACCTGCTGCCGCACCAGTTCCTGGTCTTGCGCGACGCCGAGGATGAATCGCACTCGGGCTTGTGCCGGCGGCTGGCGGATACCGATCACGTCATCCCCGTGACGGCTCCGCGCAAGCCGATCTTCGGGATCCTGGGCCGCAACATCCAGCAGACGATGGCGCTGGACCTCTTGATGGACGACGAGATCCGCATGGTCACGCTGCTCGGCTCCGCCGGTACGGGCAAAACGCTGCTGGCCGTCGCGGCGGGCATGGCCAAGGTCTTCAACGAGCAGCGCTACGACAAGCTGCTGGTGGCCCGCCCGATCATGCCCATGGGCCGCGACATCGGCTACCTGCCCGGCTCCAAGGACGACAAGCTGGGCGCGTGGATGCAGCCGATCTTCGACAACCTCAGCTACCTCTTGAGCACGCGCGGGGCCTCGACCGAGAAGACCGGGCACAGCGGCGGGCAGCACGCCGAGAGCCATTCAACCGAGCAGAAAATCCGCAAGCTCGTCGACGGCGGCCAGTTGGTGATGGAGCCGCTGACCTACATCCGCGGGCGGAGCATCCCGCACCAGTTCATGATCGTCGACGAGGCTCAGAACCTGACGCCGCACGAGATCAAGACCATCATCTCGCGCATCGGCGAGGGGACCAAGGTCATCCTCACCGGCGACATCCAGCAGATCGACCACCCGTACCTCGACGCGGAATCCAACGGGCTCTCGTACGCCATCGAGAAGATGAAGGGCCTGCGGATCGTGGGCCATGTGACGCTGGGGCGGAGCGAGCGGAGCGAGCTGGCGAGTTTGGCCGCGGCGCTGCTGTAAAGATCGACACGCGTATCGGGCACTCTGTTCCATCTCCGATGGCCGTCAGAGGTGTTCAGTAACTCGCGCCAGATGCTGTCGCCGTGGCGAAATGGACCGCGTCCATCGGTTTGCTGCCCGCGTGTGAGCCCATCCGCTGGGCCCGCTCGGCACTCACTCCGAGAGATAATCGGTGATGTACGCGCTGAGGTCTTCCTGGTTGAGCACGCCGTCTTCGTTGTA
>Ga0105049_10007768_pt1 | contig 12435 bp, 9 predicted proteins | sample MAT06_FD_78087 | JGI IMG/M metagenome (GOLD analysis project Ga0105049, IMG submission 78087) | Freshwater microbial communities from Lake Fryxell liftoff mats and glacier meltwater in Antarctica - MAT-06 | ecosystem: Environmental > Aquatic > Freshwater > Ice > Liftoff microbial mat | place...
CGACTGGAGCGTAAACAGCGTCACACAACTTACTATCGCAGCAATAGCGGTCCTAATAACTATCGTTTTGAGTATCGCCGGAGTATTTCGGGCGCGGACTGAGTCGGCAACCTCACGCGTGGAGGCGAATGGTTGAAGTCGGTCGGGCACGCGGTTGCCCGTCTGTGCGGGGCCGCCCGCACCTGTTGATTTGCTGGAATCGCTCTCCATGGTGGCCCTAACAGCCTAGGGGTCACGCCGTGGAGAAAGATTGGATGAGAAATTATTAACCCTGGTCCCACACTCTTGGGGTTATATAGAAGATGGCGGAAGGTTTCCGTCAGGGTATTTGCCAACGGAAGAATGTGGGGAATTTGCTTACCGCTTGCGAACCACGAGCTCAAAGACCGGGGGCAGAAGCACGAATGAGCCAGGATCGCGCGAAGCTTTTTCCCAACTCGCGTAGAACGCTTCCATGTCTTCCTGGGTGATAAAGTTAGTTTCAACTAACCGAGGAACGAAAGTCTGCCAGAAAGAATTTGGCCAGTGCCACAGTGTGCTTCCCGGCCGCGCCATCCGTTGCACCACATCGATGTGTTCGACTTCAAAGCCTCGTTCGGCGAACATGCTCGGCAGTTTCGACATCACGTCTGTGTCACCGCCGCGAGCCCTCCAAGACGCCGCGACTGCATGGATGACCTTTGTAAACGCCTCGCTCCGAGGCGCGAGCGTCAGACTTCGCTCATAGTTAAAGTAGTCTTGCACGGCCACCCGGCCGCCCGGCTTAAGCAAGGTCGAGAGGCCATCGATTACAGCACCCGGGTTTGAAAGAAAGCAAAACACCCATCGGGCGTACGCAAGATCGATCTGCCCCGCCTCGTGGGCAAGCACGGCTGTCAAATCCTGGACATCTCCCAGCACCCGTTCAATGTGGTGGAATTTGCGCGAGACGGCGTTGTCGTGAAGCTGCTTAAGAAAGGTCGCGGACTCATCGATCGCTATAACGCGCCCCGTGGGACCGACAATCTGAGCTAGGTCCATCGACGCATGACCTGGCCCACAGCCGATATCTAGCACGCTCTGGCCGGGAACTACCTGCGCCTTTTCCCACAGCGTGTGCGTCGCCGCAGACCAGAGCCGGTGCTGAAGTCCAAGCCGCGTCGACTCGTCGTTGCGAGTACCTAAGACATAATCGCCCTTAGGACGGTGTCCTGAGCCTGACGCGTGCAGGTGTTGATCCACGATTGGGAGTTTGGGTGGTGAAGTAGGCATTTCGTCTCAACTGAATTCGTCTGCTAAATCGGGCTACTACCGGTTACTCCGCTCGCCGGGGCTTGGGGTCCCGCGAGCTGCTGTCTTGCCGTCATGAATGCTATCGGCCGTATGTCTCTAAGCAACCTGCTTCTTTCACTCATTATGCCGAGCGACCGTCCAACCGGGTGTGCATAATCGGAAGGCGATTCCTCGGAAGGTGTGGGTATTATTACTCGCTCGTGAACTCGCGTCGTCCGCAACCTATTACTTCAAATCATCGCGTAAGTTCCCACCAAACATCGTTTTACCGCAGTTTCGCTTTGTATAACCGATGTTCGGACCCTTACCTTCCGGCTTTTTAGTATCCCCCGTTGAAGTGGCGGCGCAGGGGGAGAGGAGTTGTAGCGATGACCACGGTGCGGCTTGACAGCGTTGTGCACGCAGCAAGCTCCTCGTTATGGCGATCAAAGCATCATGCGGTTCCAAAAGCCATCCCGCAGCCTCGTGCGAGAAGTCGAACGCTCTTGGCATCGCTGCGCTATTGTCTCAAACTCTTCGTCCCTTCTACTGGTCGCGTCGTTCCCGCATGACTCTCCTCAAGAGTGTTCGCCATGATGCTTTCGAGCCGGTCCTAAGCGCCACGCCCCAGCCTTCATCAGTTGGTTCGCTGTCTGCGGTGGTAATGGTCGTTGCCGCACTGGGGTTTTTGGTCTATTTTCCTTTTCTTGGGTACTCGGGCCTCTCACTCAGCGAGGGCCACAGAGCTATCCCCGGCTGGCAGATGCTTGCGTCTGGTGAGTGGTTTCCAACCAAGCTGTTTGAGTATCCATACCTACGCAAACCCCCGGGAATGCCTTGGGCGGTCGCATTTTTTTCCGCCTTCCTTGGCCAGACGGCCTTCTCGGCCCGCGCCGTCTCAGCACTTGCCACTGTCGTCGCAGCGTGCGCTTCCGCGGCATGCGGTGTCCGATGGTTTGGGGCGCACGCGGGGTTGGTAGCGGGCGTCGTATACCTGCTGACGCCGCTTTTTTGGTACCCGGGAAGGTCGGCCGAGATTGAGGCGTTTCATAATGTGTGGGTGCTGCTCAGCACGCTTTTGATTATCGCGATTCTTCGGGCCGCTGCGCAAACGCCCCGCGTTAATCTACTTATCGCCGCTGGCATGTCGATTGCCCTAGGTGGCTCTCTCGCGATGATGATGCTGGCAAAGGGTCCAGCGGGCGCGATCGTTCCGATCGTCGCATTGGCCATCGGTTGCAAACTTCTCCGCCCCCGCACCGTGCTCTGGTTGCCCGCGATATTCGCCTCCGTCGCGATCGCTACCGGTATTATGTTGGTCGTGATGGTAAAGACCGTCGCCTCGCTCTCCGGCCTCCCACGCGCACTTCTTCAGCCCCCGAGTCATTTTCTCTGGAACCCAACTAAGGCCCTGGACGTTCTATTTCTACCAGTGTCCGCGCTTGTTTCATCGTTACCAACGTGCGTCGGCATCTTTATCTTCGCCCGCTTCACCCCGCTTTCGCCCGGTCCGGCGATTGCCCGTGCCACCGCGAGAACGCTTGCCTACACCTGCGTTCTCTCCATCATTGCTTACATGATTGCAGGCGTTGCCAACAGCCGCTACGCGATGCCGCCACTCACACTTTGCCCGCTCGTGCTGGCCGCAAGTTACTTTCGGTGGCGACACGCCGCGAGTACACGCTTCAAGCACCGCGAACACCTCCGCAGCTGGGCATTCCCCGTCATCGCGGGCATGCTCGCGCTCGCGGCGGCGCACCACACCTGGCTGGAATATCGCCGATCGCAACTAACCAGCGGCCAACGGGAAGGTGAGCGATTAGGCTCTCTCCTTCCCGATCACGCAACTGTCTATGCCTTCGAGATCATCGACCAACGCCCCGAAATTCTCTGGTATGCCCAGCGGGCAGCAGCGGACTTGGGTAAAACAATTTATATTGAGTGGCGCCCGAACCCCGCCGTCTTCGGACAAGAAGGGCCGCCAGCGCTGCCGCGGAGTGGCGATTACGTGCTGCTCCGAACCGATGATCTGCCGCGCGATCAATATCCCCCGGAAGTCTCGCAATACGTTGCTGCGGGGTTCATGCCGATGCTTCGGGAGGTAACCTCCGGACGCGTACATAAGTTTACATTTACGCTCTTCCGGTATCAGGGGTCGTGAAGTAACAACCTGCCGCGGCCGAGGCTCGAAGTGTCAATTTCTGCGGGAAAGCCAGCTGATTGCCAGCCTCAAACCTCCCAGTTAACCCATAGCCACTATTTCTCCCAGTTACCCCAAATTTCGGTATTTGCAGGAACTGAAACCGATCCGCTCGCCTGTAGTTGCCTGCATGACCGAGCTTCCGCCTTAGGACCTCCCATAACTCACTCTATTCAAAGAGTTTACGTCGAAACAATTTGGCGCACGCCCTCCTTTCGGTTATGCTACTGGTCGTGGATATCCGGAAAGCATGGGGCGGACGCGGCTGAGTGACCGCGTTCCCGCCAACCCGAAAGACGGCGGCCTTCTGGAGAGAGGGGCCGCTGTCTTCTTTTTTGCCATTATTCCTTCAGCAAACCATACTTTGAAGGCCCGTGGGCGCGGTGCTCCTACACTCTGATCCATGCCCGCATCGCATGGATTACCCCAACAAAATACTTCCGAACTCGCCGGTACTAGGCCAGTCCTGGTCGATCTGAGTGCGCCAGCAGTGCTGTCCAGGGCTCCGACCTCTAAGGCAGACGGCTCCCCGCCCGGCAATACGTTTAACTCGCCGCCGCGTCCCGATGCCGACCAGCCCCGACGCACCAACTTGGCCGATCTGGCCGCGAGCTCAGCCGATTCAGAGTTTTACAGCCCGGTACCAGAGGGCTACCAGACAGGTTTCCACAAGTACGTCATCGTGTTGGGCACTGTGATGTCTGGCCTAGGCAAAGGCATTTTTGCGAGCAGTTTGGCGAAGATGCTCAAAGATAAGGGGTTGGTGGTCGCCCCCATCAAGATGGAGGGGTACCTGAATATTGATTCGGGCACGCTCAACCCCTACCGCCACGGCGAGGTCTTCGTGCTGGAAGACGGCACCGAGTGCGATATGGACCTGGGAACTTACGAGCGGCTGCTCGACCAGAATCTCACGAGACGTAACTTTACAACCTCGGGGCAGATCTTCAGCGAGATTCTCGAGCGCGAGCGGCGGGGGGCATACCTGGGCCGAGATGTGCAGATGATCCCGCACGTCACGGGGGAAGTGAAACGTAAGTTAAGGGAGCTGGCCGTGCGCGGCGACGGCACCCGCAAGGCCGACGTGGTCTTTGTCGAAGTCGGCGGGACTGTGGGCGATTACGAGAACGGTTTTTATATCGAGGCGCTGCGGGAGCTGGCGTTTGAGGAAGGCCCCGGTTCGTGTTGCTTCGTCGCCTTAACTTATATCATCGAGCCCAAGGCCTTGGGCGAGCAGAAAAGTAAAGCGGCGCAGCTGGGTATAAAACGGCTCATGGAAGCGGGCGTGCAGCCCCACATCATCGCATGCCGTGCCGGCAGCGTGGTCTCCGACGTTGTGTCGCAGAAAATCGCGATGTTTAGCAATGTTACGATGAGGCGAATCTTTTCGATGCACGACCGCGAGAGCATCTACACCATCCCCGATGAGATGCGACAGGAGGGCTTGGACCGTGAAATTCTCTCGATCTTGAACCTGCATGACCGAACTAACATCGCTCAGGAAGATCGCTCGCGTGAGCGATGGACCAGTTTCGTTCGCCGCCTGACCTCCCCCAAGCCGCGCACCGTCCGCATCGCTCTCGCGGGCAAGTACGCCAACCTGCGTGACGCTTACGCTTCCATTGATAAAGCGATCGAACATTGTTCGACGCACCTGGGTACGCGCGTTGAGCTCGATTGGATCGAAACTACTCAGGTGAGCGACGCCAACGTTGCGCAGCACCTGGCCAATGTCGATGGTGTCATAGTCCCCGGCGGATTCGGTGCCCGCGGCGTTGAAGGTAAGATCTCCGTTGTAAAATACTGTCGCGAAAACGCGGTGCCCTACCTTGGAATCTGTCTGGGTTTTCAGGTCGCGGTTATCGAGTTTGCCCGTAATGTGCTGGGGCTGGCCGATGCTACCAGCACCGAGTTTAATCCCCGCACCACGAACCCTGTTATCGGTGAACTCCCCGAACAAAAGCGAATCGAAGGCTTGGGCGGCACCATGCGCCTTGGGGCGCAGGACGTTATGATTACGCCTGGCAGCCTCGCCGCGTTTCTCTATTCCAAAGCCCCCTCGATCCGAGAACGGTTCCGTCACCGCTACGAAGTTGAGCCAGCATACATTGCCCGTCTGGAAGCCGCGGGAATGGTCTTCTCCGGACGGCACCCCACCAGCAATATCATGCAGGTGCTGGAACTTCGCCGCCCCGGCCCCGATGCGCCAGCAGGCATGCTGACCCACCCCTTCTTTATTGGCGGCCAGTTTCACCCCGAGCTTACATCGCGGCCTCTGCGGCCACAGCCCCTGTTCATGGGCCTGGTCGCTGCGGCGGCTCAGCGCCGCTATGGCGATCAGACCGACGCGCGCGATGCCTGGGCCGATGAACTCCGGCGGTGGATGGTTACATTCAAAACCCACTTCGCTGCGCCGCTGGTTACACCGTTAGCTGTGCCTTGAGATATTGCACTCCGCTGTCTGTTGTAATCGAAAGATACCGGAGAGCCTTTGTTCCTCGCCGCGTAGTTACATGTGCGTCTTAAGCCAAGCCGCCGCGTCCCAAAGTATGAGCGCTGAGAAAAGGTCCGGCACGCCCCCGCCACCCACCACAGCGTTATGTAATAACGTCTGGGCGTACATACCCGCATCCGCGTCGGCGTTCAGGCATTCTCCCGCCGCGAAGACGTGAATGCCCCAAGGGTGGTTGGTCCCGTTGTCGGGTTGTAATGTTTTAACCAGCCACGCCGCCGCGTCCTCCGCCCGCTCTTGGTGTTCAGGCATCCACGAGAGGGCGTGCAGGCAACTTAACTCATTCTCCGTCCACGTCTCTACTGATTCTTCGCGCATCTCCGGCGCAAGCGCCCGAACATCAACTGCCGGAAAGTAACTCGCGATCGGCTCGTTACCGGTCAACGCACCGCCGACAATGTCCCCCGGCCTTAGCCGCGATTCCAACCATCGCCGGGCCGGTCCTTCATCGGCCAGCGCACGCCAGAACCAGACCGAGGGTGCATCCGTTGAGTCTGACCGGTTCGACATTTCCGGCATCAGCGCGGCGGCAGGCGTTACAACCCCCAACCCGCGCAACAAAACATACCGCAGAAATGGTTCATCAACCTTTCTGCGATGTCCCGCATCATCGGCAAAGCGAGCGATAAACGCCTCCACCTTCGCCACCCTCGCCTGCACACCTCCCTCACCCTCTTCACCGCCCTCCAGCAATGCCAACGTCGCTGGTGGCCACCCCGCGCGCGCAGCACCGGAAATTCGCTGATGCCATGCCGCGAGAGTCGAAGGTCCGATCATGCACAAAGCGTACAGGCCATCGCGGCATAAAGCGTGCGGACGGTCATTTCTCGGATCATCCGTGGGCCGCAGTATTGACCTTTGATCGTTGAGCGTCGATACGCCGGGTACCTTCGGACGGTTAGAGGTCGGCGCCAAGAAAGTTTTGGGTCCACACCCGTTTACTAGAGATGTAATGCAACCCTCACTCCCGACTTCATTGCTAACCAATCTGCTCCCACACATCCAAGGCCACCCCTTCGATACTTCGATCATTGTAGTTGAGTTGAACGAAAATGGTGAGCCAACCACCCCGTGGACCGCACGAGCCGTCCGCCTCAGCCGCTCACACCTGGTGGTACGGTCAAAAAAATTATGTTATGTCGAGCGCTACGTGCTGATCGCCATCCACCTGCTCGACGCCGACCCTACCTGCCTCGCGGCCGTGGTGAAGCAGTGTGATTACATCGGCGGTATGCACTACGCGCTCGGACTCGCGCTCGTAGAACTCCCGCAAACAGCCTTCGTGGATGCCTGGATCGCCGGCCTTCAACCGCGGGTGCCGCGCAAGGCCACCCATGCTGCCCTGCGGCAGGCCAAGCCCAAAGCACGCGTCTGATTCAAACTCGTGCGCGCCGATCTTACGTACGCTTACTCGTGCTTATCGCTACCACCAACGATCAACTCAATCAATGGAAGCGAGGTTCTTGCCTCCTCGTCCCCACCATGGGTGCGCTGCATAGCGGCCACGGCACGTTGGTCCGCGAGGCCGCTGCGATGGCGAAGCAGCGGGGGAGCAGCGTCATCGTAAGTATCTTCGTCAATCCTACCCAGTTCAACGATCTCGCCGACTTTTCACGCTACCCCAAGACTTTTAATTATGATACTGAGTTATGTCAGAGCGCCGGTGCCGATTGTGTCTACGCCCCGCGTCTCGAAGATGTATACCCCAACGACCCCGATCCCCAACACATCGCGCTCCCGCTTCAAGCGACCCAGCCCAAGCTGGAAGACAGCATGCGGCCCGGCCATTTCGCGGGTGTCTGTCAGGTGGTCGCTCGATTATTCCGGCTCGTCAAGCCCGCCGCGGCCCTCTTCGGCGAAAAAGACTGGCAGCAGCTGCAGGTCATCCAAGCCATGACCGCCTCGCTCGCGCTGCCCATCGAGATAGTTCCCGTTGCAACCGTTCGCGAGCCCGACGGCCTCGCGATGAGCAGCCGCAACCGCTTCTTAAGTTCTGATGATCACCGCCGCGGCTTGGCTCTCTCGCTGGCGCTCTGCGAATGCCAGCGAGGTCGCAGCCCCGCAGAGGCCGAGGATATAATGTTACAAGTGATGAGGGCAGAGGCAATCGACCCCGACTACGCCGTAGTTCGTGATGCACAAACGCTGCTCGCGCCTCTCAGCCCCGGCCCTTATCGCGCCATCATCGCGGCGAAAGTGGGCAACGTAAGACTACTGGACAACGCGGCCTGGGCACCCGGAAAGTAAACCGCCCCCGCCCCCGTGCCGCAGTTTCTATTGCAAGAGATGACGGCCTTGCCGACGGTTAACTTAAGCGGGAAATCCGCTCAATATTTGACCTTGGTGAGTACTCGCAGCTCACGACAACCGGAGCGTTGCTCTACTTAAGTACTGCACCCACCCGCGTCAGGCTTTCTTCGCCTCCAAAGCCTCCCAGCGCGCGTACAGCCGTGCGCTCTCGCCCTGCGCTTCACCCAACACAGCGCACACACGCGCCAGCTCCGCCGGATTGCCCAGGACATCTTTCTGATTCATCTTCGCTTCGAGTTCCTTCACCCGTTTGTCGTTGGTTTCGATCGCGGCTTCCACAGCCGTTAAATCGCGTTGCTCATTAAAAGTTAACTTTTTTTTCGGGGCCGAAGCTGCTGGCGCGGCAGGCTTCGTTGAGCCCTCACGCTGGGCGTTCCCCTTCGCAGGCGCGCCCTTCGCATTGCTGACCTTTGCCCCGCCCCCGCCCGCACTTTTGGCCCCGCCGCCCTTTTGAGGGCTTGCCTTTTGCACTTTCTGCGACGCAGACCACTGATCATAATCAGTATGCATCCGCGAGCCGCCCTTCCCATCGAGCGCGAGGATGTGCGTCGCCAGCCCCGCGAGCATGGCACGATCATGGGTTACTAAAATAACTGCGCCGGGAAACTCCTCGATGCTTTCCTCTAGCACTTCGAGGGACGGGATATCCAAATCGTTGGTCGGTTCATCCAACACCAGCACATCCGCAGTCTCTAACATAAGCCGCGCGATGTGCACCCGCGCCCGCTCGCCGCCGGAGAGCGCCCGCAGCGGCTGCTTGAGCTGCTCGGCGGTGAACAGAAACTTGCGCGCCCACGTTGTAATGTGCAGGCTGCGCCCCTGATACACCACGCTATCCATCTGCGGAGAGAGGCCCTCTTTCAGCGTAAGCGATAAGTCCAGCTCGTCGCGCACCTGCGAGAAGAAGACTACCTTCAGATTCTCCGCAAGCCGAATCGTGCCCGGTTCGGGCGTCCCGGGCGGAACGTCCACCGCCTCCGCCGCGGCTTGCAGAGCCTCAACGGTGGGGGGGTCGGGTTGCAGTGCCCCTGTTATAACATTAATAAATGTCGATTTACCGCTGCCGTTGGGCCCCAGAAGGCCCAGACACATCCCCGGTGAGATTACGATGTCAACATCAGTAAAGAGCCGGCGCGTGCCGAGCGTCTTGGTAATCGCTCTCGCAACAATTAACTTGTGCGTGAGCCGTCCGCTGGCCGACCAGTCAATCTCCGCCGCACCCTGTGCCACGTTACGGTCGCGCAGCAGGGCCAGCTCATCCATCCGCTCGTACGAAGCGCCGATGCGGCTCTTTGACTTGGTCCGCCGTGCCTGAGCCCCGCGCCCCAGCCAGCGTAAGTCTTCGCGCACCTGGTTTGCCAGACTCTGCTCGGCCTTGGCCTGCCCATCCAGAAACTCCTGCTTTCGACGCAGAAACTCGCTGTAGTTGCCCTTGACGCTGAACGTGCCCTTGGGATAGGCTTTGCTTAACTCAACAATACGGGTGGCGCAGCGCTCCAGGAACGAGCGATCATGCGTGACGATCACGCTGCCAAACTGGGCGGATGTGAGCATCTGCTCCAGCCACTCAATCCCCTCTACATCCAGATGGTTGGTCGGTTCATCCAGCAGCAGCACATCGGGCTCTTTAATTAACTCTCGCGCCACCGCCAGCCGCTTACGTTGACCGCCCGAGAGCACGCCCGCCTCCGTCTCGGCCATGTTGTCAAGGCCCACACGCTCGAGCAGCATCTGCGCCTCCACCATCGCCTCATGCTCATCGTGAATCGTCGGCACGTGCGCCGCCAACGCGGCCTCCACCAGAATATCTAGGCACTTCTGATCGGGATTAAAGTCATCCTGCTGTGCGACGTAAGCAATCCGCAGCCCCTTGCGGGTCTCGACATCGCCCAAATCGCTCGTCTCGGCATCACCGATAATCTTTAAAAGCGTGGATTTCCCGCTCCCGTTGGGGCCGATGAGCGCAAGTCTCTCCCGCTCGTCCAGGTTAATGCTCACCCCGCTAAACAGCGTGCGGGTGCCAAAGGCTTTGGATAAGTTTCGAACCGAAATCAACATAAGTAGCTCAATTGTAACCCACCTTCCACCACCCCGCAACCAACCCATCCAACCCAACCAATCCAACCAATCCAACCAATCCAATCAATCCAATCAATCCATCCACGCGGCACGCGGCCAAACATAAAACAAGGAAAACCGACATCCCCGGATTCCCCTTCATCCGGCACCAGCAGTCTCCCCGTCGTCCCGCACCCTTGCTACCAGCCTGCCCCTGGCACGGTGAAGCTCGGAAAGCCGCTTTGGCACGCATTCTGCCAAAAGCACAACGCCCGCACCACCAAGGCACAGGCGTTGATAATCACAAGTAGGATCACTCAGCCGCCAGCAGATTTATGTGACGCGAACGCTTGCTTCCCCGCGAAGCTCACTTATTCGCGAAGCTTTACTTGTTAGCCAAGTATACTTGCTAGCGAAGTATATTTGCTGGCGAAGCTCACTTGCCGCAGCTGCTTACTTCTTGGCAAAGTAGTTGCCCGCGTACTTACGCTGGAACTTCTCAACGCGGCCCGCCGCGTCAACAAAGGTCTGCTTGCCCGTGAAAAAGGGGTGCGAGCCCGACCACACTTCAACGTGCATCTCGGGCACGGTGGCCCCGACGGTCATGACGACCTGGCCGTTGTGAAACACGCGGCAGTTTGGATAATATTTGGGGTGGATCGCGTCTTTCATATTCTTCACTCCGAATGCCGACGCACCACGCGCCGGAGCCCCGCTAGGGCCGAGATTGTAGCCAGCACCTCCGACTCGCTCAACCCGCCAAATCCTTCGGGGAGAGGCTTCTTCTAGTCAAGGTGAGCCCGCAAATCTCCCAAACAAGCCTCCGGATTCCTCGCCAGAAGCAAGAATCCTACCCACCAAACCTACCCACGCCCTCATTGACCCGCGAAATTGAGCCGACAAAGCATCCCTACCCACCTTGACGCTCAACGCCCAGCACTGATACACTAACCCCCGCAAGAAGGTGCTGACCAGAGAAATCAAAGCCAGCACCGAATTACATTCCCTGATAGCTCAATGGTAGAGCGATCGGCTGTTAACCGATAGGTTGCAGGTTCGAGTCCTGCTCGGGGAGCTTTTGACCGCCACGCGAAAGCGTGGCGGTTTTAGTTTACCCGTGGCGCGGATTCCACCCGTCGACATCGTGCGTCGAAAAACTCTCAAATTCTCGAGCAATTCGCCATGCAGACTTTCCGCCCGCGCTCTCTGTTTTATCGTGCGCGTCATGGTCGCGAGCGCAACTCCGGGGGTTTTTGTTCCGCCGCCCGCCAAACCTCTGAAACTCTCTGACTCTCTTGTTTAACGGATTGCCGGGTTCCCCTCAGCGGGTCAACAGTTCAGTTGTCGAGCGAAATGGACCGCCGATGATGAGAGTGTTCTCGCGCGTGGTCACGACCCGCGAGCTTGTTCGTGCGGTTTCCTTGTTGTTGACGGCTCTCGCCCGGTCGCCCGCGCAGACAGTCATAGCCTACATTTTTTGAGTCCAACTCGCTCACCTCGGCCACGTCCGAACTTAACTTAGGTGTGTCCCGGTGGTGCGTGGCACGGCTGGGATGGGAACCTTGTCTAGCCCCCACATTTCATACCCTCATCGAGAATCAAAAAAACAGGCTCCTCACATAGCCTGTTGAGGTTCGTGCGCCATATCGATCGATTTGCGCACTTTACCGCGCACCGGCCCCACCCCATCGCCCTGCTTTGGATTATTGTGGTGTTATGCAGCCGCCACAACCGCTCGGCGAGGTAGCTGAATACCGCGTGCCATGGCTCGCCACTTGAGAGGCGCGGCATGATCCGCCGCACCGATTACGCGCGAATCAGTGATGCACGAGGACAGCTGTTCGACAAGTTTGAGTGAGCGCTCGGCGTCGCGCAGCAACAACGCCCTGTCGTCTAAAGAGCTCTGCCCGCCACTCAAGTCGGTGATGAGCAGCTGCCTGCCGAATGCTCAAAAGCGAATGGAATTTGACGCGGAAAGATGGATACAGTGTGTCATAGCGCGAAGCCCTTGGGTTTATGAGCAAATGGTATGGTAACCCTTTACTCTGCAGGCACTCGGGCCACCGCGATTGCGCGCTTTTGGGCGCAATGATTTTGGTATGAA
>Ga0105049_10007770_pt1 | contig 12433 bp, 11 predicted proteins | sample MAT06_FD_78087 | JGI IMG/M metagenome (GOLD analysis project Ga0105049, IMG submission 78087) | Freshwater microbial communities from Lake Fryxell liftoff mats and glacier meltwater in Antarctica - MAT-06 | ecosystem: Environmental > Aquatic > Freshwater > Ice > Liftoff microbial mat | place...
ATCTTGAGCCATAAATGCTTGTAAATGCCCGCCTTTACTAGTGCTTTACAATTTTATTAGCACGCTCAGATCGATGCGTTGATAAGTGCATTACCAATCCCCATCAACGCCGCAGCGGAAACTAACCCCGCACAGATTGGTTCGCAGCCTTCTAGCCAAAACCGGTGGCCAAACTCCCTAGCGGCGGCGCTCCTGCTTGAAGGATAAGGCCTGCTCTGTCCATGTTTGCCAAATAAGGCCTTGCCAGAGGGTTCGAAAAACTGACACTTATGTCCCCACTGGGGACGCTATCCCTGCGGGACACACCCGTCCAACTGCCGTTTCTAGGTTGAAGTGCGCTTGGCTATTGGTGTTTTAAGTTTTCGCTTTGCCCTTTATCCTGTGCTTTTTGCGAGTCGTAGTGGTAAGTCAGCCGAATGCGCTATTGATTGGCTGAGCCACATACTGGCAAATTCATTGGCCGGCATTGGGCGGCCAAAAAGGTAGCCTTGTGCCACATCGCAACCACTTCCGCTAAGAAAATTAGCCTGCGCGTCTGTTTCTACGCCTTCAGCCACTACCGTTGTGCCAATCGCATGACCGAGCTTAATAATCGCGGCACAAATCGCCTCGGCGTGCGGGTCACGGCCGATGTCTTCAACGAATGTGCGATCAATTTTCAGGGTGTCAAATTTAAAGCGTCGCAGATAAGAAAGCGAGGAGTATCCGGTACCGAAGTCGTCAATGGCCGTGCTAAGGCCAAGCTGACGGAGGGCACGCAGCGAAATTATTGCCTGTGTTACGTTTTTAATTGCGGCTGATTCGGTAATTTCAATCTCGATTAGCCGTGACGAAATCTTATTGCCCAGCAACATTTGCGATAGCTCTTCGGTCAGATTTGGCCTTGCAAATGTGCGCGCAGCGATGTTGATGGCAATGGCGGGCACATCCAATGATTGCGACTGCCATTGCCCTATTTGCGCGCACACCGCGGCAAAGACATAGCGATCAAGAGACTCGATTTGACCCGTTGCCTCGGCAAGTGGAACAAATTCGGCGGGACTCAACCACCCGCGTTCGCAGTGATGCCAACGCACCAGCGCCTCCGCTCCGACTAAAACGCCTCGATTGCGAAGCGATACCTTCGGCTGATACCACATTTGAAGGTCGCCATTGGCGAAAGCGTGGGTAAGGTCGCGCGTTAGTAGCTGACGTTCGCGCGCTTGATGAGCATGCGTGCGGTCAAAATACTGATATTGCACATCCGCATCTGCATAGGCATCGCCAAGTGCGAATTCGGCGCGACTGATAATTTCATCTGCATCGATAGAACCATCTGCCGCATCGACAATTCCAATACGTGCTTCTTGTAGATACGATGCATCCCCATCATTGGCTATCGTGTCGGTTAGTAACAAAATTTGTTCGGCTGCTTTCGTGCTAAGTGCATGACGAATTCCGCCGTCTGCGCTGGGGGTATCGCGGCTCAGTGCAAATAGCGTTGGACTCAGTTGGGCGACTAAATCACGCGATCCTGCAAACTGTTTCAGTCTGGCGCTAAACGTTTCTGGTGCGGCGCGAGCGAGCAGATCACGTCCCGTAAATTCGATCAAAAATAATGTCGGTCGTTGCGATACAACCTCTGCATCACTAAAAAATGCTTGCAGATGTTCGGTGAGCGCCAAGCGGTTTGGAAGTCCGGTTGCCGCATAAAGTCGAGCGAGACTTTTTTCACGTGCTTGGGCTGTATCTGCCTCACGGCGCATGCTGTCGGTGACGCGAATGAGAAGTGCGTTAAACGCATCAACAAGGTCGCCCAGTTCATCCCCGCGCAGCTTAGGCAATACATAAGACGACGCATCTTTCGGCGTGTTACCTGCCGCCGTGGCGCTCGTACGTAATGCCAGCAGCGGTTTTAGAAGCATCCGATAGACAAGCACCATCGTGCCGCCCGTCACTACTAAGACGATTACGAACACTAATCCACCAATTCGAATTAGATACCCGATTAATTCACTCGCCAATTGCGATGCATCAACCACGGCAACCACGATTGGCTCACCACGTGCAGCACTTCGCCAAAGCACCGCAATTTCATTACTGCCAAGCTCATATATCATTGGTAATCGACCAGATTCGACGATTGGTAATGGCCATGTCATTTTTGTTTTAACCATTTCTATTTGGCCAGAACGGGCGATCTCAGCCCCATCGGTGGATTGCACGAGCAATCCTTTTATTCCATATTGCCCGGCCAATGTTGCAAGGTCTCGTGTGAGTGGCCCTAGCCCAGATAACCCTGGCCCCAGTAACAGCGCAGGCTCAACCGTTTGCTGCGTTCGCGCGGCTAGCCGCTCCAACTCGACCTGTTCAAAGCGCATCGCTGACGGAATGAGCAATACGCTTTCAATAACCAAAATCAACGTAAAAACGCCGAACGTGATGCGCCAACAAAGGCGGCATGAAAATAGTAAATTGGCTAGATTGGAAATAGTTACCGCCGACGTTGAGGGGTTTTGCGTAATTTTGTTCATCGCCAGCGTTTAAGTGGCAAGGCGCGCGTAGATGGTCTAGTTACGGACCGATCACAAAATCGGATTCCGAACGGGCAATGAATCAAATGAATAGCACAAGTCAATGTCCAGTTAATCCTAGAAACGGCAGTTGGACGGGTGTGTCCCATAGGGATACCGTCCCCGATGGGGACATAGGTGTCAGTTTTTGGACTCTCTGGCAAGGCCTCATTGGGCAAACACGGACGACTGAGGCCGTTTCTCGGTTTATCCTGCAAGGAGAAGCAACACGGCCAAACCGCCTGTCAACGAGTTTGAAAAACGTGCTATCGCACCGGTAGCCGAGTTAGCTAAATAAGTCACCATATTGGTGAACGAGATAAACCACTAACCTCGTTGCTAGACGCGCACGTTCAAGCATCGCAAGCGGTCAACTGCCGTTTCTAGGTTAATAGTTTCGTTGATACGAATCGTGTCTATCGGCGCAACGCCGGTGTTAGTCACCATCATGTTAGTTCGCAAGCAAAAAAATGAACGGCATCATCATGTAGCCCGCCGCAGTAGCTGTTGATTGGGTCGCGTTGTTTTCAAGAACGGTGAATTTTTGCGATTCTAAGCCTCAATTTCAAGGCTCAATTTCAAGGCTCAATTTTGAGGCTCGCCAAAATCCGAAACAGCGCAAACGACACGATCATTGAGGTAAGCCCTATGCCGATACTAATGCCCGTTTTTGCGCCGATGTAAAGTGCCGTCGCAATTAAAACCCCACCGACCAAAAACCCCGTCACACCCTCGCGCACCGTGAGCTGCGCCAGGTCGCCGCGATAGACGTTATTCAACCTCCATGCATCTTTTTGCTGACGCGACCAATCGCAAATTTGTTCTTCATTTAGGCTCTGAATAGCCATGCTGACTCCTCGTTGATTGTTATTTGCGGGCATCTGGTGAATGCCGTGCGATGGGTGTGATTATGGGAGAGCTTCAACGTGTGATGTGGCGTGGAAAAGTGGCTTCAGCGCGGGTGTTTTGTTTGACGTAGTGGGTGAGACGGCAATGTCATGCGCACAAAAATTCAATGACTCCTGCCGCGCTCAATCTGTCATTCCGACAGAGCCGTTTTTGGCGACGAGGAATTCTATCGTCAATGTAAATGGCACAACGCGGATAAAGTTCCTCACAAAAAACGTTCGGAATGACAGGTCTTAGAGCAGAAGTTGTACCATCTATGTCATCGGCATCAGCACGAAAACAGACTAGCGTTTCAATTTCGCTTGGCGATTTACAGGCGGATTGTCATCATCTTCTTTTGAAGTGGATTTATTCAAAGCGCTATGTTGCACTTATCGCGCAACACAAAAGCAAACAAGATGAACGAGGCAACGTTTACCTTTCGCGTAGATGAAGACCTGACAGATGAATTCACCAATGCCGCCAAGGGGTGGGATCGCACTGGTGCGCAGCTATTGCGCGATTTCATGCGCGATTTTGTGAAGCAATAACAAGAACAAACCGCCCATGATGCTTGGTTTCGCCGAGAAGTGGCGATTGGTGTTGCAGCGGGCGATGCGGGCGATGTTGTACCCGCTGCGAAAGCCGAGGCCGATGCGGCGGCGTGGCGTTTGAAAATGCCCACCAAATTGACGGGAGCAAAACGCGTTGGCAACGCGTGAAATTAGTTTAGACGCGGCCGGCACTCGACGACAGCAAGCGATGCGCGAATATATCGCTACCGATAACATCAATGCCGCTATCGACGTTGATTTGTTGTTGTCTGAGAAAGCAACGGCACTTGCGAGTCATCCACGACTTGGGCGAACGGAACGCGCGGCGGGCACGCTTGAATTGGTCGCACATCAAAATTACGTGCTGATTTACGACGTGGCAGGGGACATAGTGCGAGTACTGCGCGTGTTGCCTGTGGCGCGAATGTGGCCGCCTAATCTGGAAGGGCATTGATGCATTGTGGTTGCCCTATTCGCGGCGGCAGCGGGTTACTAACAATAGAGTCGATGTCAATTGGACAGCGCGGGCAGGGTTCTTCACGAAACGCTATTTCGAATGACGTGCGCTTGAGATTGGCGGTTAGCCCATCTCAAGCTGTCATCTCATCGAAGCCATGAACCAGCACAGCGCATCGTTATCAAGCAGCCGCAACCTCACCCACCAACCCACGCAACACATACGGCAATATGCCGCCGTGCAGGTAGTAATCCACCTCAATCGGCGTATCGATGCGTAGCAGCACGGTGGTGACGTGCTTTGTGCCATCTTGACGGGTGATGGTGAGCGTGACATCCATCTGCGGTTTGATGCCGTTTTCTAAGCCGGTAATGTCGAATGATTCATTGCCGGCGAGGCCAAGTGAATCCGCTGATTCGCCATTTTTGAATTGACACGCGAGCACGCCCATGCCGATTAAATTCGAGCGGTGAATACGCTCGAAACTTTTGGCGATAACGGCTTTCACGCCTAGCAATTGTGTTCCTTTGGCGGCCCAGTCGCGTGATGAGCCGGTGCCATATTCCTCACCGCCAAAAATAACCGTCGGCGTGCCTTGAGCAATGTATTGCATCGCCGCGTCATAGATGTAAACCTGCTCGCCGTTTGGCTGCATGAGCGTGAGCCCGCCTTCAATGCGTGATTTATCCGCGTTTAATGGCAGCATCAAATTTTTGATACGCACGTTAGCGAATGTGCCGCGCATCATTACTTCATGATTGCCGCGTCTAGCGCCGTAACTATTGAAGTCGGGCTTCAAGACATTGTTGGCGATTAAATATTTACCCGCAGGGGAGGTGTCTTTTATTGAGCCTGCAGGAGAGATATGGTCGGTGGTAACAGAGTCGCCGAAGATGCCCAATGCGCGCGCACCTTTTACATCTTTTGCCACATTGGCAGCCATGCCGAAATTGTCGCCGAAGAAAGGCGGCTCGGCGATGTAGGTGGAAGTAGGCCAATCATAAATTTGACCATCTACACCTTTTATGTTTTGCCACAGCGGGTTATCCGCGCCGAGGTTCGAATACAAGCGTTGGAAAGTCGCGGGGTCTTTCGCAAAATTCATGACAGCGGTAATCTCAGCAGACGTCGGCCAAATGTCTTTCAAGTACACCGGGCCATCAGTGCCGTTGCCAACCGGCTCAGTTTCCAGATCACGCAGCACCGTGCCCGCAATGGCGTAGGCCACCACCAGTGGCGGGGACGCTAGGAAATTTGCCCGAATATTGGCATGAATGCGTGCTTCAAAATTACGGTTGCCGGAAAGCACGGCAGCGGCGACTAAATCGTGATTGACAATGGTTTCATTAAACGCCGGGGTTAAATCGCCTGCGTTACCGATGCAGGTGGTGCAGCCATAGCCCGCAAGGTAAAAACCTAATTTTTCTAAATACGGCAGCAGCCCCGCCTTGGTTAAATAATCGGTTACCACGCGTGAGCCAGGGGCGAGTGAAGTTTTAATATGCGGCGCGACGGTCAAGCCTTTTTCGACGGCTTTCTTCGCAAGTAATCCCGCCGCTAGCATAACGCCCGGATTGGAAGTATTAGTGCAGGAGGTGATTGCCGCAATCAGTACATCGCCCGAACCGATTTCTACACCATCTTTGGTGGCGAAGCGTTTAGCGAGATCGTCCGCTGATTTTGCAAAGCCGCTATCGGCCACGGGTGCAGAAAATAAATTGCTAAATTGCGATTTCATCTTGCCTAACTCAATACGATCTTGCGGACGCTTAGGGCCAGCTAATGAAGCGCGAATGCAATCAAGATCAAGCGCTAGCGTCGTGGAGTACTTACAATCACCAGCTACTGGCACGCCGTATAAACCTTGCGCCTTAAAGTAGGCTTGGAATGCGTCAATTTCATCGGCGGTGCGGCCAGTTGATTTCAGATAATCCACAGTGATGTCATCCACCGGGAAGAATCCCATTGTCGCGCCATATTCAGGCGCCATATTGGCGATGGTGGCGCGATCTGGCAACGCCAAGCTGGCCGTGCCTTCCCCAAAAAATTCGACAAATTTACCGACCACTTTTGCCTTACGCAGCAACTCTGTCACTGTTAAGACTAAGTCAGTTGCGGTCACGCCTTCGCGGAGTTTGCCAGTGAGATTCACACCCACCACGTCTGGCGTTAAGAAATACACCGGCTGGCCCAACATACCGGCCTCAGCCTCAATGCCACCCACGCCCCAGCCAACCACGCCAATGCCGTTAATCATGGTGGTGTGCGAGTCAGTGCCGACGAGCGTATCGGGGTAGTAAATGCCATTCTTTGCATGTACGCCACGCGCGAGGTATTCGAGATTGACCTGATGGACGATGCCGACGCCTGGTGGCACGACCTTGAAGGTATCAAAGGCTTGCATGCCCCATTTCATAAATTGATAGCGTTCCACATTGCGTTGAAATTCGAGTTTCATATTCAAATCAAGTGAATCCGCGGTTCCGTAATGATCCACCTGCACTGAATGGTCAACGACTAAATCGACCGGTACCAGCGGCTCGATTAGCTTCGGATTTTTACCCATCTTACTTACCACACCGCGCATCGCGGCTAAATCAGCTAACAGCGGAATGCCGGTGAAATCTTGCAACACGACGCGGGCAACGATAAACGGAATTTCATTTGTGCGCGGATCATTTGGCTGCCAATTTGCGAGCTGCTTCACATGTTCTTCGGTCACTTTTTTACCATCGACGTTGCGTAATACCGCCTCTAACACAATGCGAATCGACACCGGCAATTTGGCGACATTAGGGTAGGTTTTCGCGAGTTCGGGCAGCGAATAAAACTGCCCTGATTTGCCCGAGGCTAACGTTAAAGACTGGAGAGTATTGTGGGTATTGTGTGGCATTGAGATTCCTTCTATTTAGTTTTGCGATGGTGCTTGTTTGATAATGAGCCGCCTGGCAAATGGTCTAGGTCCGCTAAGTCTTTATTACGGCAAGTGGATTGCTTGTTGTGAATCAAATCTTCAAGAGAAATCATGTTCGCTTCTGTTTCATCGTACTTAACGCGCTTATGGTTTTTATATGCCTGTGCAAAAATAAGCCCGGTTGTAAAAGTGATAATCGCTGATTGCATCGGCGGTACACCCATGCGAATGCCAAAATTAGGGTCACTCAACGTAGCTGCATCAATGCCATCACCTGGAAAACCAAATGCCGCAATAGCATTTTAGGCACGGGTCGCGTTCTCTCTAGTGGCGTGTACCCAAATATCGAAATCTTGCGTTCCCCTCGGATAGCCATAGAATGCCACCGCATGGCCGCCAAGCATCAGATACTCAACCTTGTGGGCCTCTAAAAATTTCAAGAACTCTTTGAATTGGTGCGGTAGGGTCGTAGTCATACATTACCTGTCTGTTGTGCTCTGGCGCTCGCATGCGGGCTTCCGGTGTTTGGGCAAGCCAATAACCAACGTCTTCGTCATCAGTATCAGGGCGAAAAATTTCAATTTTTTGAACAGTTAATGTTGGATCGGACATGCTGAATATACTCAATTGATAGGATTAACAATTTTAAGCCCTTTGAAATATTCGCGATAAAAACCTTCATCGCGCGTAATCAATGCATCACATTGCAGCAAGGCGTGCGAGCCGACGAGAAAGTCCGCAATCACTCGCGTGCGACCACCGCCACGCTTGCGAAACCGTTGTTGCATGATGCCAGCGCGAATAGCGGCTTGCTCAGACACCGCTGAAAATCGAATGCCTGCTTCGGCTAGACGCTCCAACAGGAGTTCAACAGGTTCTGCAAATGCACAGACCTCAGCCAGCGCCGCGTCACAAATAACGACATCACCCGTATCAGCGGCATGACTTAAGGCAACCCCTGAAGCCTCTGCAAATCGAGGGTCGTTATAAATAACGTCAATGATGATGGATGAGTCAACCGCAATCATTACATCTTCGATTCATCAATAGCGTCCCCCGGCGCACGACCTTTAAGCTCGCGCATGACGTCATCAGTGGTCATTCCAAGTGGCAGCTTGTAAATGCCGCGGAGCTTCGCGACTGCCGCTGACGTATCCTTCCGCAAAATGATGCGACCTTTATCTATTTCAACGGTGAGCTTGGTTCCTTTTGTTAGCCCCAGCGTATCCCGTACTTCTTTGGGTAACGTGATTTGACCGCGTTCGGCAACGGTGGCATCCATAGCGAAAGTCCTTGATTAAGTTGTCTCTTCCAAATTATAAGCTAAAATTTTTCTGACGAAATAAGTATGCTCAATGCAAGCATACTTTGCGCAATTGAAGGCGTGGCAGCCCCTCTGCGCCAGCTAACGTGGCCGCGCCGGTTTGTCTATCCGCAGGAATACATACTCAAGCATGACAACATCGAACATAAATCAACCACCGTTCGCAACAGAGTCGCGGAAAAATCAAGTGGTGCGCAAATTTAAAAGAGAAAGTCATTCGGCTCGATTGGGCGTTTGGGTCACGAACCGGTTATCCGTTTCTAGATTGAAGGCCGAATTTTAGAACTCAACAGAGTGGCGAAAAAATATAAAACTCTAATATTGGCGGCGCGTTCAAGGCAAAAATGCTTCAAAAAGACCGCCGATATTGGGGGTCACAATTTTATTTAACGCTCAATAATTTTACTGGCAGCGTCTTTATAGACGCAATAAGCGCGGTCATTTATGGATCGATGTTGGACTTGATGAAACTTGCTTACCTACAGCGCAAGATGGTAGGCCACTGAGGGGTGGCTAGTACATTTGGTGGTGCACGGCAGAAATTTATTTTTCTGACATTGGCTGCGGCAACGTTGGTCGCTGAAGCGACCAGTGCACTCAAGCAGGCCGATCAAACCCATTTTCAATCCACGCCGTTGCGCTCGCATCGGTTAATTTAAACGTTGCTGCCACGCGTACTTCGGCGAGTGGCGCGGCCGCACGTTCGCGGCCTGGCTTGGCTGTTAGCGTGGCGTAGGGCGCATCTTCATCGGCAACGATAGCGAGCGTAACCACAATATCTGCACCGTTGACTTGCACCACCACTTTTTTATTAAGGGTTGCATGAAGTTGGTGCTCATGGCGCATCCGAATCTCGCGCGCGGCGCGCAACAACACGTGAAATGCGGATACATCCAGCGGTTTTGGATTTTTCTTATCGCGGCCCATCGTCCACGGCACCACCAAGCCTGCTTCCGGCTCGCCATCCTTGGTCATTTCTACCGCCCAACCGTCGTCATCTTGGTTTTTAATGACCCGCGCCAACCAGCCATCATTGTGCCAGAGGCGGTCTTCTGTAATGGCGGCGGGAGTGGTTTCTGTTACGGCAACATCGATGTGTTCAGACATTTTTTTTCGTGAGTAGTTGGTGGATTGATTTACAGGGATTTTTTGCGTTGATGTTCAATATTGTGGTCGGTAACAGCGTCAACACTTCACATGTGGAGAATGCAGCAGGTTAAACGAATTTAATGAATGTACTTTTACACATTCACTTATTTAACCAATAGACAGAGACGATCAGCCGTGATTTCGCTGCGGGTGCGTGATAATGATGTCGTGTCGTTTTGAGAAAACACACTTTAGTTGATGCTGTATGCAAATACAGTATAAAGCTGCCGCTCACTGATTGCAACGGCAATTTTGGCTTGGAAAAATAAGGGCAAATTTTAGATTTACGGCAGCGAGGATGGTCATGCACTGCTCGTAGCGCATAAATTAGGTGAGGGCGCTTAAGGAAGTCAATGGATACACACGATACCGTAACCGTTTGCTCGCCGTTGTTAGCGGAAACGCTACCTTTTGAACACATTCGTCGCGCCTCGCCTAGTGATGCTTCGGAGATTTCGCAATTGGTGCAATCGAGCTTTCGGGTGCATGTCGCACCAGATTGGGATGCAGAAGCCCGCGACACTTTTTATACCGAGACCACGCCAGAGAAGCTAGCTTACGCACTGGCCGAGTCAACATTTTCCGCAGTCTGCAAGGAAGATGGAAACATCATCGGTGTAATCCTGCTCTCTCGCCCAAACCTAGTGCAACTATGCTTTGTCGCTACCAGCCACCTGCGTCGTGGAATAGGGGCTGCGCTGTGGGAGGCGACCCGCGCGCATCTTGAAGCGAATCTGCCGGAGGTTAAGACGGTAGAACTCAATGCTTCACCACAGGCGGTGGCGGCCTACAAAGCGATGGGATTTCACGTCATTTCAAAGCAATATCGTCGGCGTGGCTCGGTTGCTACACGCATGGCATGTTGGTTAGCTGATCGAAGCGTTGAAAGCGCGGCAGATGCTGCTCTTCTTAAATAAATCATCCTAGCCAATTTATTCATATGACCATTGCTTTTTTTCACTTCGGCGCGATTTACCTCGGCGCAATTCATGTCATTCGGCAGGTTTTACTGCAGACGATTCACTTTGCTAGATTTTTTTTTGCGTGGGGCAGTGCGGCATCATTTCATGCGCACCCAATTGTCCAGCATCGCCAAATGTCACTTGGCGCGAACGCTAGCGATTTCACATGCGAATAGATGGCGCTCTCACCCAATGGAATGATGACCGCGGTTATGGTTTTATTGCACCTGCCCAAGGCGGGCCTGAGGTATTCGTTCACGTTTCGGCTTTTCCGAAAGACGGGCAGCGCCCTAGTGTGAATGAACGGCTTTCGTTTGAGATTGAAGCCGATGCAAATGAAAAAAAATGCGCAATAAATCTGGTTTGCGTAGATCGCCAAGTTAGACGCGAACGTAGCGTTAAGTACGCTGCTCATCCGCTCCCATGACGTCTGGCTCGAAACTAATACATCGACTTGCACGTTCAGACGATCTCGATGCACTTCGGGATCTGATGAGTGCCGCAATCTCTGAGCTTCAAAAGCCTTTCCTGAATGCGGACCAAATCGAATCAAGCCGAACCATCATGGGCCTAGATACCCTGCTTATCGAAGACAGAACTTACTTTATTGTCGAGATTGGCAATACCTTGGTTGGGTGCGGCGGTTGGAGTCGACGTGCCACCTTCTACGGTAGCGATCAAACGACAGGCCGTAGCCCCGGGCTACTCGACCCCAAACGCGATGCGGCGCGGGTTCGAGCAATGTACACCTACCCCAATCATGTTCGTAAGGGTGTGGGGCGTTTAGTCCTCAGCCTGTGCGAATCGAGCGCGAAGACCGAAGGCTTCCGTAGGGTCGAGCTGATGGCAACGATGAGTGGTGAAGCGCTTTATGTGGCCTGTGGGTATCGGCCGATTGAACATCTGGTCGACGACCGAGGTGGCGTGGCCGTACCCCTGATACGAATGGTGAAGGAACTTCAATGACAATCTGTTCGGGGAGTAAGACAATGCAAGCATATAGTAGCTCGCCACTCGACTGGGCGACTTCACCCTAAGCGCTTCGGTACTGCATATCGGCGCGTTCGCCATCGAACGAAACCTTCGAATGCCCTGATCGATATCAATCAGCACATTCGCACCATTCGCTAGGCAAACCATTGCGCACACTCGCCTGAAGGCTTTGCTGGTAGAACTGGGAAGAATCGCTAAGCCAAAGTCATCGAAAACAGTGGTCTGTCGGGTGAAACTGCTTGAAAACGCCCGTAATAATTAGTGTTTATCTTTTTACTCGCCACCGGTCGGCACACGCACAACGCCTTCAAATAACACCCGCGCACTGCGGCTCATTACTGCTTTTTTGACTATCCATTCGCCGTCAATTTTTTGTGCTTCCGCACCGACCCGCAGCGTGCCTGAGGGATGACCGAACTGCACGGCTTCTTTCTCGCCACCTCCCGCAGCAATGTTCACCAGTGTGCCGGGTATCGCCGCCGCTGTGCCGATTGCGACTGCTGCTGTACCCATCATTGCGTGATGCAGCTTGCCCATCGACATAGCGCGCACGAGGAGGTCAATATCGGTGGCGTTAACTTGTTTGCCACTGGACGCGATGTAGTCACGCGGTTTCGCGACAAAGGCAATTTTTGGCGTG
>Ga0105049_10007771_pt1 | contig 12432 bp, 12 predicted proteins | sample MAT06_FD_78087 | JGI IMG/M metagenome (GOLD analysis project Ga0105049, IMG submission 78087) | Freshwater microbial communities from Lake Fryxell liftoff mats and glacier meltwater in Antarctica - MAT-06 | ecosystem: Environmental > Aquatic > Freshwater > Ice > Liftoff microbial mat | place...
CGAGCAAACTTTCGGCGGCGTTGCACACACCGGGGCGGCTGCACTTCGCGTTCACCACGATTCGCTCCGCCATATCGAGATCGGCCGCCGCATCAACGTAGATGTGGCAATTCCCGTCGTAGTGTTTCAACACGGGCATCATCGCTTCGGCGACGACCCGCTCGATGAGCGATTTCCCGCCTCGTGGGATGGCGAGGTCGATGAACGCGGGCATCTTCAGGAAGTGACCCACGGCTTCGCGGTCAGCGGTTGGGACGAGTTGAATAGCGTCGCGGGGCAAGCCGCACTGTTCCAGGGAATCGGCGAGAATGCGGTGCAGCGCGGTGTTCGTGTGGACGGCTTCTTTGCCCCCGCGAAGGATCACGGCGTTCCCGCTTTTCACGCACAAACCGGCGGCGTCTACCGTGACATTTGGCCGCGATTCGTAGATGAAGAACACCACGCCGATGGGCACACCAACCTTCAGGACTTGCAGGCCGTTGGGCCGTAAACCGCCTTCGCGGATTTCGCCAACCGGATCGGGCAACGCCATCACCTGTTGAAGCCCACGCTCAACCGCCGAGATGCCCGCTGTCGTCAGTTTGAGGCGGTCAATCGCTGCGGCGTTCAGGCCGAAACCCGGCGCGGCGGCAAGGTCGCGTGCGTTCGCTTCAAGTAGTTCCGCCCCACGCGCTTGAAGATTCACCGACGCCCGCAGAAGCCAGGCGTTCTTCACCGCTGTGCTCGCCGAAACCAGCACTTGCGACGCCGCTTTCGCGCGTTCCGCCATTCCCCGGCAAAGCGAGGCAAGGGACGCAAATGATTCCGGCGGGTTCTTCAGTTCGACATTCACGGCAACCCAGGGGAAAACGAAGAGAACGAGACTTCACAGGGTCGAGATTGAGCCGATTGATTGGTGAGGCGTCAGCGGCCGGTGACGTTCCTGTTGCGTTTCTCTGGACGCCTCACGCCAGGGGTTGCGTTCCGCTACGCTCCACTTCACCCCTGGCTACTCGCCGGTCGCCCTCCGGGCTGCAAAGACAAACCTCATTCAGCCTGTTTTTAGCCCAGAGGGGCGTCGGATGGTAGCCAGGGGTGGAACGCTTCGCGCAACCCCTGGCGTGAGGCGTCACGAGAACGCCGCCACCGTCCGCGATTGTAGCAGCGCCGGGTTAGCGGCGATAGCGGTCAATGGCTTCGAGCATCCGCATGGCGTCGCGTGTCTCGGCGACATCGTGGACACGCAGTATGTGAGCTTGACCTCTCGCGGCGACGATGCACGCAACGGCGAGCGAACCGGCCAGGCGTTCGTGACGTTCCCGGCCACACAGTTTACCGATGAACCCTTTGCGTGAAACACCCAAGCACACGGGGCGATGGAAGCGGGCGAACGCGCCGAGATTCGCCAGCATTTCCAGGCTGTGATCGAGAGTTTGCCCGAAGCCGATTCCGGGGTCGATACACACGGCTTCACGCGGAATACCCGATTCATCCAGAACCCGCAACCGCTCCTCGAAGAAGTCGGAGAGTTCGCGGGCGATGTCGTCGAAGTGCGGGTCGAGTTGCATCGTTTGCGGCGTGCCACGCATGTGCATCACCACCACGCCGGCGCGATGGTCGGCGGCCGCACGGATCATCTCGACATCGCGGAAGCCGCTGACATCGTTGACGATTTCCGCGCCGACTTCAAGACAGCGCCGGGCGACCTCGGGCTTCATGGTGTCTACGGAGATGGGCACGCCCGCACGCTCCGCCAAACCCGCGACCACCGGCACGATGCGGCGGAGTTCTTCTTCAAGCGGAACAGGCTCGGCACCGGGCCGCGTGGATTCCGCGCCGATGTCGAGGATGTCGGCCCCATCGGCGACGAGTTTCAAAGCGTGATCGATTGCAATGGATGCGTCGAAGAAGCGGCCGCCGTCGGAAAAGCTATCCGGGGTGACATTCACGATACCCATGACCAACGGCCGCAAACCGAACGTGATCGTACTGCTACGGAGTTGCCAGCGAAGTGGAGGCATGGTGCGAGATGGGGTGTTTTGAAGGGAAGCCAGGGTCTCACGACACCTGGCTACAAACTACCGCCCTTCCAGGGCTTCCAGAGGCGGCTGGTCTTGGTATTAGCCCCGGATGGGGCGACAATCTGTAGCCAGGTGTCGTGAGACCCTGGCTATCTTTCACCAATTACTTCGGGGCGGCCTTGTCGAGTTCGGCCTTGATGGCCTTGACGACTTCGTCGGCGTCGGGCGAGAGGCCCGGTTTGAAGCGGCCACTGACCTTGCCATCGCGGCCCACGAGGAACTTCTCGAAGTTCCAGCCCACTTGCTCGACCTTGCCCTTGTCGGTGGGGGTGGCTTCCACGAGCGTCTTGTACAGCGCTACTTGGCCTTCGCCCTTCACGACGACCTTCGACATCATCGGGAACGAGACCTTGTACTTCGTCGTGCAGAACTTCTTGATTTCCTCGTCGGTGCCGGGTTCCTGTGCCCCGAACTCGTTCGCCGGAACGCCCACAATCACGAAGCCGTCTTTTTCGTACTTCGTGAACATGTCTTGCAAGGTAGCGTATTGCTTGGTGTTACCGCAGTTCGTCGCCACGTTCACGAACAGCACCACTTTGCCCTTGAGCTTGGACAGATCGTAGTCCTTGCCGTCGATGTCCTTCATCGTGTAACTGAGGGGGCTGGTCATCTTCTTGTCCTCTCCATTGCCCACGGCCGCACATCCGGCCAGGGCTACCACTGCTGCTGCCACTTGCCACATCTTCATGTTAGTCTCCGTAAGGGTTGCAGAACCATTCCTAGCCAACCTGCGTAGACGGACAAGCCACGGCGGTTATTTTCCGAATGTTTAGGGTTCTTCCGAAGACGGCGGGCAAGCCGCTATATGCGGGCGCATTCCCGCATGTAGCGGATGCTTTCGCGGGCGATGGTGTCGGCGTCGGGCGAGTAATCGAACACCTCGACGGAAACCCAACCCGTATAGTTGATGTCACGGAGCGCCAGGAAGATCGGCGCGAACTTCGTGGTGCCGAAGCCTGGGCCGCGTTTGTTGGGGTCGTTGGCGTGGAAGTGGTGCAGATACTCGCGGTTCGCGCGGATCACACCTGGCGTCGGGATAATTTCCGCCGACATCGCTTTCACATCCAGATGCAGTTTCACGAACGGGTGAGCGAGGCTGCGGCACAGCGCGACGGCTTCGGCCGCCGTGTTCATGAAGTTCGTCTCGACCGACGTGAGCGGTTCCAGGCACAGCGTCACGCGGCTAGATTCGAGGGCGGGGAGACAGTGCGAAAGCGTATCCAGCGCGAAGTCGGCGGCCTGTGCGGCGCTGTGGCCTTCGGGGATGTTCCGCTGCACGGGCGAACCCAACACGAGGATGTCGCCACCGAGATCGGCCGCAGCGCGGGCCAGTTCCGCGAGGTATTCGCCCGTGTGTTTCCGAACTGTGCTGTCGGGCGAAGTCAGTTGAAAACCTTCGGTTTTCGCCAGAAGCCAGTGCAAGCCGATAATCTGCACGCCAGCGGCTTCGGCGTCGCGGCGCAGTTCGGCCCGGCGGCTCGCGCTCACGTCGGTGATGCGCGGGGCAAGCGTGAACGGAGCGACTTCCAGGCCGGTGTAGCCCAGTTCCGCGACGCGGTCACACACCCGAGCGTGTTCCCAGCCGTCGAAGGTTTCGTTGCAGATGGCGTACTTCACGGGATTGTCAACTCTTTGGAGCGTGGGTTGGTTTCGCTCGGGTCGAGGAGCGTGAGTTTGAGCTTATCTTGGCCCTTCGCGGCCTTGATGAACTCGGCGGGGTTGGTCACATCCGTGCCGTTCACCTGCGTGATGAGCCAGCGGGTTGGCGTGTCGCCGAGCGTCTTGAACGGAGTCGCGGCCGGAGAACCGGCGACTACCTCGCGGACGCACACACCAGCGCGAATTTCGCGTCTCTCGTCCATCCCGAAGAACTGAGCCTGGGGCAAGTTGCTGGGCAGCATGGTGTTGTAATCGACACGCAAACCGAACACCGCATCCGGGCGAACCGAGGTAATGTACGCTTCCTTGTTCGTGTACTTGGCGAGCGTCGCTTCGAGTTCGACCACCCGGTTCCGCCGCAGCACGGATATTTGCACTTTCGACCCGGCCAATGCTGACCCCACATGAAGCAACAAATCGTCGAACGACTCAACCGGGATGCCGTTTACCTTGGCGATCAGGTCACCGTTTTGGATGCCAGCGAGGGCGGCCGCGCCGCCGGGGATCGGGTCGATGGCTCTCGCATCGCCATTGGGAGCGAACCGACTATTCGGGGATGTAACACCCAGGAAGCCGTATTCGACTTCTTCACCACGCCGCAGCACTTCGACAACGCGGCGGAAGTGGTCGTCAACGGGCACCGCGTAACCCGGCCCAATCGCGTTGCCCCACGCCACGGCCATCGCGTTGGTCAGGCCGATCATCTCGCCGTCGAGGTTCAACAGCACGCCGCCGGTGATGCCCGCGTTCACCTTCACGTCGAACTCGAGAAACACGCCGTATTCGCTGTACCATCGGGCCGGCGCTGGCGTGTCCGACTCGGGCTTCTTGGTGCGAAACCGGACATTCGTGATGCTCCCGAACGCGGCGATTGGGCTACCTAACCCGAACTTCGAGGAGTACGGGCTTGCCATCAGCACGCACAACTTGCCAGCGAAGACGTTGGCCTTCTTCTCGCCCACACCGACCGTGCGAACATTGGCCATCTTGATGGCGGTCATCTTGGCGGGTGGCGTGATGAGTTTGAGCACGGCGAGGTCGGCCCGAGCGTCAGCGGCGTGAATGTCAGCATAAGATCCGCCACCACCTTGGAGGAACACATACACCCGCGTGGCACCATCAATGACGTGATACGGCGTGAGGACGTAGCCTTCGGCGTCGATGACCACGCCACCCGCGTAACCGTGATCGGGAATCGCGTCGATATTGCTGAGATCGAGTGACTTCGCCAACTGCGCCCGTTCCAGCGTGGCGTCGGTCTTCAGGAACTCCTTGGGGTTGAACCCGCCGAGTTTGCCGGGCGTGTCTGCGTTCGCGGCCTTGGGGTAATGCTCGGAACGCGACACCACAATGGTCGCAATCGCTGGCCCCGCCGTCGCCGTCGCCTGCTTGAGTTGCTTCTCGACGGCATTCAGCAACTCGCGCTGCGTCGGCTCCTGCCCGTGTATCATGGGCACGAGAACGAGACTCACGGCGAGCAACACGAACCCGCGAACGACAAGCATGGGCAAAACTCCCGCGAGAGTTAATCACAATGATGAGGAGTTAACCACAGAGGCACAGAGACGACAATAGAGGAGAAATTGAGAAAACCGGTTTGTTGTCCTCTGTCCTCTGTCCTCTGTCCTCTGTCTTCTCTGTGTCTCTGTGCCTCTGCGGTTAACTCCTCATCTTCATCTTCAGCCCTTCACGGCCCGGATGTAAGCCTCGAAGTTCGCCACGGGGGTGTCTTTATCGACGCCGTGGTTGAGGTTCACGATGTGCCGATGGCCGCCGCCGGCTGCGAGGCACGCGCGGGTCGCAGCGGTCACTTGCTCGGTGGTGCCACCGCGGAGAATGTCTTCGTCCACGTTTCCCTGGAACACGAGGTTCGGGTAGTCGCGGCGGGCCTTCGCGAGGTCGTGACAACTTCCCAGGCTTATTATCTCGGCCCCGCTTTCGCACATTCGGTCAAGATACGGGTTTTCCTTCACGAACAGCACGCGGGGCACGCCGACGGTGTGTGCGAAAATGCCCATGTGGTAGCGGTGACCCCAGATATCGTATTCCCGCTGATCGAGGGCACCGGCCCACGAGTCGAATAACTGGTACAAATCGATGCCGTCGCCGATGAGCGTGTTCACGAACCCGATGGTGGTAGCGGCAAGTTTGTTGAGAAGTGCGTCCCACACGCGGGGGAATTCGTTGGCGAACGTGCGGGTGCCGACGAGGTCTTTGCCCGTGCCGATGCAGTACGTCGCTACGGTGAACGGTGCGCCGGCGAACGCGAGTACGGGCAGTTCGCCTCGGAGTTCTTCCTTCACCCGTTTCAACAGTTGACGAATGTGTGAATAGGTCGCCGGGTCGGGCGAAGCATTCAATCGCTCAACATCGGCAAGTGTGCGGATGGGATTGTTCGGCACCGGACCGGCACCGGGCTTCAACTCGAACGGCAAGCCCATCGCAATGGGAAGCGTGGTGATGTCGTAGAAGAGGATGATGCCATCGACGCCGAACCGCCGCGGCGCGAGCGTCGCCTTCACGCTTGCTTCCACATCTTCGGAGAAAGCGTAGAAGCCTTTGCCCGCACGCACTTTCCGGAACTCGGGGTCCCAGCGGCCCGCTTGGCGCATCGCCCAGACCGGCGGCCGTTCGACCGCTTCCCCACGCGCAGCACGAATCAGGAGATGTGGAGAAGATTCGGACATCACGCAAAGCCTCGTTGAACCCCGACTAAACGCGGAGGGGTTTGCTTCCAACATACAAGGTGGCGATGCCAAAGGTGAGCGGTTCGTATGTCACATCGGCAAAGCCGGCGGCGCGGAGCTTGTCCGCGAGGTCTTCGTAATCGGGAAACTTCAGCACGCTTTCCGGCAGATAACGGTACGCACTTTCCTTGTTCCGCGAGAGAAGTTGCCCGACCAGCGGAAGCACATAGCGGAAGTACCCGCGATAAAGTCGGCCCAAGAGCCAGTGCCGAGGCTTCGAGAATTCGAGAATCGCCACCCGGCCTCCGGGTCGTAGGACACGTACCATCTCGGCCAACCCCGCGTCCGGGTCGGTGATGTTCCGCAGCCCGAACGCGACGCTCACGAGTTGGAACACGTCGGCGGGGAAGGGAAGCGCCTGTGCGTCGGCTTCCACGAATCGCATGCGCCCGCCCGCGCCGGCCACCGTTGCTTTCTCCACTGCCCGCACGAGCATTTCATGGCAGAAGTCCGCGCCGATAATGGGAACGGTGCCGCCGGCCACGCGGTCGTAAGTGAGGGCGAGGTCTCCAGTTCCGGTGCAAAGATCGAGGATTGGCCCGGCTTCGGCGGGACCGGGCGGCACGAGTTTCGCCGTCTTCTCGCGCCACCGTTTATCGATGTTCAGGCTTAGCAAGTGATTGAGGAAGTCGTACCACGGCGCGATCTGGCCGAACATCCGGCGGATACGAACTTCGCGGCGGTCGAGGAGTTCGGCGGGCACGTTAGGATACCATGTGGGGTTGGCTGGGGCCGTGTCAGGCTATAAGCCCAACCGTACCGCGGTCCAGTGCGTTAACCGACCTCGAAAGCGGGCGAGTTTGAACCACAAAGGCACATAGAAGAACACAGAGAACAGATTGGCCACAAAGAGGCACAAACCGACACAAAAATGGAGCCAGGAAAAGAACAAGAAACCCTGGCTGCCGGCCGTCGGTTGGTTTTGGTTCTTCCCCTTGTCCACTGTCCACTGTCCACTGTCCACTGTCCACTGTCCACTGTCCCCGTTTCGGAGTCGTCATGCTTGAGTTCAACCGCTTCGCCATTCAGGAACACAAGAAGGTGTTCTCTTCAGTGCAGAGTTACGACATACGCAACGGGGACACAGGTGAGATCGTCGGTTCGGCCCAGGAGAACATCGGCTTTCTCACCAAGGGGTTGCGCTGGGTGGTGAGCAAGCAGTTGCTTCCCACGACCGTCGAAGTGCGGGAAAAGCCCGACGACGCCCTCGTGTTCACCTTGCGCCGCGGGTGGTATCTGTTCCGGTCGCGCGTCGAAGTTCACGATGCGATGGGGCAACTCGTCGGCTTCTTCAAGAGCAAATTCTTCACGATCAGCGGCGGTTTCCATGTCTACGACAAGGACGGCAAATACTTCGCCCAGGTGAAGGGCAAGATGTTCGGGTTCAACTACAAGTTCCTGACCGAAGACGGCAAAGTCGAGTTGGGCCATGTGGCGAAGAAACTTGGCGGCCTCGGCGGCTTGGCGAAGGAACTGTTCTTCTCGGCGGACAACTATTACCTCGAAGTGGACCCCGCGCTGAGTGAGCAACCCCTGGCGAAGATGCTGCTGCTCGCCGCAACGCTCGCCGTGGACATCGTCTACAAATCCGAGAGCAAGGGCGGTGTGGACTTCGGCGGCGAGTGAACCACGCTTGAGATAGCCCCCGACTTGGGGGTTCTTCAACCAAATCACTCGTCCACCACGTCCTCGATCTTCGAGATGGCGACCACCTCGGAGCGGCGGATGAGAATGCGTTTGCGGTTGCGCTTGATGCCGGTCGCCACAGAGTCCGCGACGTAGAGTTCGCGGGTGGTTTCGGTGTCGCGCAGGTCGTGGAAGTCCGCGTTCCGCAACTCCAGGAAGTGCTCATCGACGCGGACTAACTTGCCCAGGCACACATACGGGCTGACCAGATCAATCACGACTTTGGCTTCGAGGAACTCATCGAGCATGAAATTGGCCTCCGCGGGTCACAGCCATTGTATCCGCGTGAGGCGTGGGAAGCGAGATGGTCCCGCACTCATGATATAGCCGGGTCCGCGCGCCCAATGTCAATTCCCGGTCACGGCCGCACGTAGCCGACGGGGGCGACGATGCCGCTGATCTTGGCCTTGGGCTTCACCAGATCGATCAGGAACGGGTCGCGGTTGATGACTTCCTTGACGTTCCCAGCAGCGTCGCGGGCAGTGGCCTTGATGAACACGCGGGGCGGCAAACCAGCGGGCACACGCCAGGCGAATTGCCCCGTGTTCGGGAGCCGGCGAGCCTGGACGGGTTGGCCCGCGCCGGCCTGCACCACGTCGCCAGTACCCGCGACGGGTTGCCACGGGCCGGTCGGCTTCTCCGCCCACTCAAGAGTAATGGGGTCTTCGCCGAAGTTCTTGTCGGTTGCCTTCCACTGGATGACGAGCATATCTGGGTTCGCCGGGTCGCCGGACGGTTCGCACAGGACAAGTTCCGGCGGGGTGATATCCACCACGACGCGAAGGTCCGGGGCGTCGTTAGGGGCCGGTTCACGTTCGCTCAGGCCGGCCCCGCTGACGGGCACCACGCGGAAGCCATACGTCCCCTCGTGTTGCGGATTCCCCTGTACGTTCAGGTTCACCCGCACGCTCGCCGCTTTGCCGTCGTGGGTGCTCCACTTCAGCCAGGTCTTGCCATCGTCGCGGGTCGCCCACAGAACGACGCTCTTGATGCCGCTTGGCCCACGCGATTCCACCTCGTAAGCCATGTCGAATGTGAGGTAATTGAGGAACTGCGCCCGGCTCACTTCCACAGTCGGAGCCGCCACCGGGTTGGTTCCGCCCGTCCACACGGCTACCGGAGCAGGGCCGCCCGTCAAACCCGTTGTCGGCGGAATCGCGGGCACCACGGGCTGCCGGGGATCAGTGGGCGGAAACGCCTGACCGGGCAACGCGGTTCCGCCCACCGGAGTGGCCAGCGCGGGTGGCGTGTAAGGCGTGTAGGGTTGAACGCCCGGCGTGGTCGGCGGCGCAGTCTGCACGGGAATGAGCGGAGCGACCCCAGGCGAGATCGGGTTCATCGGCGCGAGATTCTCGGGCTGCAGCGGCCCAGCACTGATCGGCGTTCCAGCGGGCGGCGTGATAATGTGCGGCGTGGGCGGTGTTGTCGGGATGATCGATGCGGGAGGCGGTGGCGGAGGTATGATCGAGGCGGGCGGCGGCGTCGACAAACTCGTGGTGGTCTGATTGCCGGCCCCGTTCCCGCCAATATCGCGGACCGCTTCGGTCTTGTTCCCCGCGATGTCGCACGCGGTCACCCGCACCGACACCGCGCCGGCGCTTCCAGCCGGGAAACGCACGCCGGAACGGGAAGCCGCGGGCAGCGTCACTTCCTGCCAGTAGCCATCAGCACCTGCCGGGCGGAAGTGAACCTTGGTGTTAGCTTCGTCGGGGTTCTTGTCGTCCACGAACCATTCGACAACAATGTCGTCGCCGTTGCGCTTCGTCGTGGTGAACTGCACGCGGGGTTGCACGGTATCGACGATCACCTTCAAGTCGGGCGGCGTCTTCGTGAGGTCGGCCGGATTGTTCACCCCGCGTAGGTCTTCATCGACCATCGTGAACCAGTAGACGCCATCTTCCTTGGCGACGTAAGTGAACGAGTCTCTGTCCGGCGGCACGGCATCGACCTGATACCAGGTGTTCTCGCCATTGCGAGAGACGTACAGTTTCACTTGCCGGATGGCCTTGCGGTCCTTTTCATACCGAATGGGAAGTTTGATGGTCTTCGAGTTCAGCGGGTAGATGTCGGAAACGGGCGCGGCGGGCGGTTGGCCCATTGCGAACCCGACGAACGCGACTGCGGCGAAGTTCATGACCCGATCCCCCGGAAGACTACCTGTGCCGGATGTATCGGCCGTCGGGGCCATAAAATTCACTGAAGTGTCCAGAAAAGTTCAAGTTTGAGGTTAGCCAATGACCGCTTCCGAAGTGCGACAGTTGCTCGAAGGCGTGCGCGGCGGGGGCGTGTCGATTGATCTGGCGGCCGCCCAACTTGCCGGGGTTGCCGAGTTGGGATTCGCCACGCTCGACTTGAGCCGCGCTGAACGCTGTGGCTTCCCCGAAGTCGTGTTCGCCGAGGGAAAGACGGCGGAATGGATAGTCGCTGCGGTGCAAAGGCTCGCCGAAGCAGGGCAAGATTGCTTCGTCACCCGAGTGAGCGTCGCGCAGGCTGAACACCTCACTGCGCACTTCCCTAATGCGGAACAAGATCGGCTCGCGCGGACGTTCTGGATGCCGATACCAGGCGCACGGCCCGCCCTCGTGGGGCAAGTGTGCGTTGTCACAGCCGGGACGAGCGATTTACCGGTGGCGCAGGAAGCGTGCGTCACGGCGCGGGTGATGGGCGTGAACGTGGAACTCGTGACAGATGTGGGCGTAGCCGGCATTCACCGCGTGCTGCGGCAACGCGACAAACTCGCGGCCTCAGATGTGGTGATCGTGGTGGCGGGAATGGACGGGGCGTTGCCGAGTGTGGTCGGCGGGTTGGTCGATTGCCCGGTGATCGCGTGCCCCACGAGCATCGGCTACGGGGCGTCGTTCGGTGGAGTCGCCGCGCTTCTCACGATGCTCAACAGTTGCTCAGCGGGTGTGACCGTAGTGAACATCGATGCGGGATTCAAAGCAGGTTACACGGCGGCGCTCATCGTGAAGCGGATCGAGAAGGGAAGGCCCTGACGTTTAACGTTTAACGATTCATGTTAAAGACATTAATGTCCATTGCTGTCCATCAACGCCGTATGCCTTTCGTCTTCAACGTGAAACGTTAAACGTTAAACGTTGAGAGTGTTGCGCGTAAATAGACCCCCGGCAAGCCGGGTCTATTTACGCGCAAGGTTCACTTCGACCCGGATTGGCCACCCTGGCCTGGCATCCCTGGGGCCATTGGGCCGGCGGGTGGTGCAAAGCTCCCCACGTTGCCGCTGCCTGGAGGGTTGGGTGGGATCGGGCCACCGAAATCGCTGAACGCGGGCGGTGGGGGATTCCCCATTCCCTGGTATCCGGCCGGGCCTTGCGGCGGGTATCCGCTCGGAGACATGTTCGGCACGAGCGACGCAGGCCCAGGGTTCGTGTTGTAACCGGGCTGTGCTGGCAATCGCCCGGTCGGGGGCGTGTTGGACAACCCGTTTGGTTGGTTGTAAGTCGCGGGAGTTGCCGCGCCTGCCGTCCCGAATCCACTCCCAGGTTGGACGCCGCCCGCAGGCTGGACGCCGCTACCCGCACCGTTGTATGGGCTGTTGTAGCCCGGCTGATTGGGCCGCGACCCCGTGTTCGCGCCCGGCAGCGTTGGGGTGTTTGGCAACCCCGCTGTGGGCTGCTTCGTGTTGGGCATCGTGCCGGACCCGTATTTCGGCGGAGCGGTCTTATCGGTTCCCGCGCACCCGAGCGTGCCGACGCACAACACCGCCCCAAGTCCGGCGACGGCCACCCGGACCCATCCCCCGCGCGTTCCCTGCGCCATGGCTGTTCCCCCGTTTGCTCGCTGCGAACGACCGGCATCCGTGCCGGTCGGCTTCGTATTCTCAGCGGGCCATAACCGCGACACGGGGCGGAATCAACCCGACCTCTACTCGAATCGTGTTGCTTCTTTCCGCGGAGTACGGCCGTCTCGGCCGCTGGTTTGCCTGTCAGGCGCAGGAAAAAGCGGCCAAGATGGACTGCCGATCGCGCGACGAAATTGTTCCCCGGTCGGTGATTATTGATTCCGGTGCCAAACCACACACCCCAGAACCGGAACCATTCTAAATGTCCGGAATCATCCCAAAACGTCCGGAATCAATGCCATTCTAACCGGAATCAATCCTTTTCGTCCGGAACCATTCCCTTTTCGTCCGGAATCAATGCCATTCTAACCGGAATCAATCCTTTTAATCCGGAATCAATGCCATTCTAACCGGAATCAATCCTTTTCGTCCGGAACCATTCTCGTTTCGTCCGGAATCAATCCCGTTTCGTCCGGAA
>Ga0105049_10007773_pt1 | contig 12431 bp, 12 predicted proteins | sample MAT06_FD_78087 | JGI IMG/M metagenome (GOLD analysis project Ga0105049, IMG submission 78087) | Freshwater microbial communities from Lake Fryxell liftoff mats and glacier meltwater in Antarctica - MAT-06 | ecosystem: Environmental > Aquatic > Freshwater > Ice > Liftoff microbial mat | place...
CAAACAGGATGCGGCCTTCGCTCGGGTCCAGCAAACGTGCGATCAGGCGCACCAAGGTTGACTTGCCGCAGCCCGATTCGCCCACCAGCCCCAGGCTCTCGCCCGGAGCGATTTGCAAGGAAACATTGTCGACCGCATGCAACAGCGCGCCCCGCCGTTTGCCCGGCGTGCTGACGCCAAAGCGCTTGCTCAGCCCTTCCACCTTCAGCAGCGGTGGCTGGCTGGCGCGCGCAGCCCGCTTGACCGGGTCTTCGCGGGGATTGCGGTCATGGCGGTCATTGGGGTCATTGGGGTCATGGCCACCGTTACGACTCCGGCAAGCTCCAGCCTCAGGTGCAGGGGCCAGATCGGCCGGGTCAGGGCTCAAGGTTTCAGGCATCTGGCAAAGGTGTGGCTGGGGGTGTGGGCAGGCTAGGCCTGAAGCACTTCGGAGGCTGATTCTGCGGCCAGCCTGTCTGCAACATCTGCAATGTCTGCGGTTGCTGCTTGAGGCGCGGCGCTTTGCTGCAATGGATGCCAGCAGGCCACGGCATGTATCTGGGCCGCGTCGAGCAGCGGCAGCGGCTGTTGGCATTGTTCGCTGGCCCGGCTGCAGCGGCCACTGAAACGGCAAGGCGGCAGATCGCTGCGGCGCAGATCGGGCAACTGCCCGGGCACCGGCAGCAGGCTGTGCAACTGGCTGCTTTGCGTGGGCGTGGACGACATCAGCAGCGCCGTGTAGGGGTGCAGCGGTTGCCTGAACAGCTCGCGCGTGGGCGCGCTTTCGACCGCGTGGCCGGCGTGCATCACCACGATGCGGTCGCAGTATTCGGCCGCCAGGCCCAGGTCGTGGGTGATGAACAGTGTGCTCATCTCCCGCTCTCGCGCCAGGCTGGTCAACAGGTCCATCACCGCGGCTTGCGTGGTCACATCCAGGCCGGTGGTGGGTTCGTCGGCGATCAGCAGGCTGGGCCTGCAGGCCAGGGCGATGGCGATCATCACGCGCTGGCACATGCCGCCGGAGAGCTCAAAGGGGTAGGCGTTGAAGCGTCGCTCGGGGTCGGCGATGGCCACCTCACGCAAAGCCTGGATGGCGCGCTCTCTGAAGCCCAAAGCCTGGTCAGGACCCGTGCGGCCGCGCGTGTGCACAGCGTGGCGGCGCAGCACATCTTCGATCTGCAGGCCCACGGTGCGGATAGGGTTGAGCGCAGTGCGTGGGCTTTGAAAGATCATCGAGATCTCGCGGCCCCGCAGGTCTGACAGCGCGGCGCCTTCGGCCTTGAGCAGGTCCATGCCGCCAAAGTGCACCTGGCCGCCGGTGATGCGCGCTGCAGCGTCCGAAATGCCCAGCATGGCGTACGACAACACCGATTTGCCCGAGCCACTTTCGCCCACCAGCCCGACGATCTCGCCTTTGCGCAACTGCAGGTTGATGTGCTGCAGAGCAGATACGGTGCCGCTGCGGGTGCGGAACTCCAGGCTGAAGTCCTTCACCGTCAGCAGCGGTGGCCGGTTAGCGTCTGGTGGCTTCATCCGTGCCCTGCCTCAGGTTCTCTTTCTGGGGTCGAAGATGTCGCGCAGCGCGTCCCCCAGCAGGTTGAAGGTGAAGACTGCCAGCATCAGCATCATCCCCGGGAAAAAACTCACCCACCACTCGCCGCTGACGATGAACTGCGCGCCTTCGGCCACCAGGATGCCCCATTCGGGCTCGGGCGGGCGCACGCCCAGGCCGATGTAGCTCAGGCCAGCGGCATTCAGGATCGCCCAGCCCATGTTCAGGCTGACCTGCACCATCGCCGGCGGCAGGGCGTTGGGAAACAGATGCATCGCCAGGATGCGTGCATTGCCGTTGCCCGACAGACGGGCAGCTTCGATCCAGCCTGCGTCCCGCCGCACATTGGCTTCGGCGCGCGCGACGCGGATGTAGAAGGGCAGGTTGATGACTGCGGTGGCCAGGATGATGTTGCCCACCGTGTTGCCCAAGGCCGCGACAATGCCCATCGCCAGCACAAACAGCGGGAAGGCCATGATGGTGTCGGCGCCGCGCGAGATCACACGGTCCCACCAGCCGCCCAAGAAGCCCGCGCACAAGCCCAGCGGCATGCCGATGATGAAAGACAGCAGCACGGCGCTGAAGGCGATGCCCAGATCGAGCCGCGTGGCCACCACCACGCGCGAGAAGATGTCGCGGCCCAGGGCATCGGTGCCGAACCAGTGCGCGCCGCTGGGCGGTGACAAGGCCGGCCCGACGTTGGTGGCGAGCGGATCGAACGGCACCAAGGACGGGCCCAGCAGGGCCATCAGCATGAAGCCCGCAAACAGCGTGGCGGCCACCAGCGTGACCGGGTTGTCGGACAGCACATGGCGGATGTGGCCGAGCGTGCTCAAGGGCGTGCTCATGGGCGTGCTCTTGGGAATGTACCTGCCATTTGCCACAGCAGGCTTTGCGGCGGTCTTGGCGTGGGACTTGGCGTGGGTCCTGGAATGCAGCGGCGCTCAAGCATCGATCTTCACCCGCGGGTCGATCAGCACATAGAGCAGATCGACCAGCAAATTGAGCAGCACAAACAGGATGCCCATCGTCAGCACGAAACCCTGTACGGGGGCGTAATCACTGGCGGTCAGCGCATCGATGGCGTAGCTGCCCACACCCGGCCAGCCGAAGACCTTTTCGATGATGACCGACGATCCGATCATGAAACCGAACACCATGCCCAATGTGGTGACTACCGGCAGCAGCGCATTGCGCAAGGCATAACGCACCAAAACAGTAGACGGCCGCAGCCCGCTGGCGCGCGCCGTGCGCACAAAGTCTGCTGACAGCACCGAGATCATCGAAGCCCGTGTCATGCGCGCAATCGGGGCCAGCACGAAGATCGTCATCGTGGCCACCGGCAGGATCAGTTGCTTGAAAGCGGCCCACCACAGTGCCCGGTCGCCTGCCAGCGCGGCGTCAATCAAATACAGGCCGGTGACGGTGGGCGGCGGCGAAAAGATCGGGTCCAGGCGTCCCAGCGGGGCCGGTGCCCAACCCAGCAAGAAGTAGAAGACATAAGCCAGCAACAGCCCGGTGAAGAAGGTGGGCGGCGAGACCCCGGCGGTGGTGATCAGCCGTGCCAGCTGGTCAAACCACGAGCCAGGTTTGGTGGCCGCCAGCACACCCATCGGGATGGCGATGGCGCAGGCCAGCAACAGCGACAACAGCACCATCTCCAGCGACGCTGGCAGCCGCGCCATCAGCTCTTTGAGCACCGGCTGCCCAGTGGTCAAGGACAGGCCCAGATCACCGCGCGCCAGATTGCCCACGTAGCGGAAAAACTGCTCGATCAGGGGTTTGTCCAGCCCCAGTTGCTGGCGCACCTGTTCCACCGCCTCCATCGTGGCAGCGCCGCCTGCAAAGTAGGCGGCGGGGTCGCCGGGGATCGCGCGTGTAAGCAAGAAAGTGATGACCACCACGCCCACCAGGTTGGGCAGTGCGGCCAAAAGCCGCTTGAGAACGACGCGCCACATCTCAGCGCTGACCTTGACTTTCAGCCTGGCTTCGAGCTTGACTTCGAGCCTGGGTTGCCAGCGCAGGCTGCGGGGTGGGCGGCAGCTCGTGCAGGCTTGAGGTCGGCAAAGCCTTGAGCAAGTCCTCAAGTTGCGTAACCCAGCCCACGATGGCGCCCTGCGCCACCAGCATGTCCAGCGTGGCAGCTTTGAACGTCGGGAAATAGCTCTGGGTGGCCTCTTCGATCAGCAGGCACTCATAGCCGCGGTCGTTGGCTTCGCGCATCGTGCTCTGCACGCAGACTTCGGTGGTGACGCCGGCAAACACCAGATGCGTGACGCCCAGGCCCTGCAGGCGTTCTTGCAGCGGCGTGGCGTAAAAGGCTCCCTTGCCGGGCTTGTCGATGACGATTTCGCCAGCCAGCGGCGCCAGTGTGGGCACGATGTCGCTGCCCGCTTCGCCGCGCACCAGCAGCCGGCCCATCGGGCCAGGATCGCCGATGCGCAGCGCGGGGCTGCCACGATCTCTTTTGGCTGGCGGGCAATCGGACAGGTCTGGGGCGTGGCATTCACGGGTGTGCACGATCGGCCAGCCCCATGCCCGCCATGCCCGCAGCAGCGTCAGCGTGGGGGCGATGGCGCTGGCCAGCAGCGAGACATCGTTGCCCAATGCAGCACCAAAGCCGCCGGGCTCGATGAAGTCACGCTGCATGTCGATGACGATCAGCGCGGTGCGGCCAGGTACCAGTGCATACCCGAACGGCCGTGCCGGCACGTGGCAGGAGCCCAAGGGCACTGCATGGGCCTCATCCGGGGCAGGGAAGTTTTTCATGCGGCTTCCTTGATCCCGGCAGGCCTGGTCGCGGCTTCCTGTGTCGGTATCTCTGGCTGTTTGTGTTCAGCATCAGGGCTGCTGATCAGCGCGCGCGCTGCCCGGTTCAAGGCGCCAGGGATGCGCCAGCCGGCGCGGGCAAAGGGTGAGACATCGAACGAGCGCAGCCCGATGTTCCTTTTGCCGGCGCCGTTCTCGCCCAGCAGCGCATGCACGGTGCCGGGCTGCACCTTCATCGAGACGGCATCCAGCGCCGTGAAGCTGCCGAAGCGTTTGCTCAAGTCAACCGTTTGCAGCGACAACGCTGTCACTCCAATGCCTCCAACAGCGCGCTGCTGGTGGCAGTGGCGCCAAACACGCCGCCCTGCATCTGCACCATTTTGATCGCAGCCAGGTGGTTGCCCAGGTCGGTGGCGCCCGTGGCGTCCTCCAGCAGCAGGCACTCAAAGCCGCGGTCGTTGGCTTCGCGCATCGTCGTGTGCACGCAGACATCGGTGGTGATGCCGGTCAGCACCAGGTTCTGGATGCCCTTGGTGTGCAGCACCAGTTCCAGGTCGGTGGCGCAGAAGCTGCCCTTCCCGGGTTTGTCGATCACCGCTTCGTTGGGCAGCGGTGCCAGCTCGGGGATGATCTGCCAGCCTGGCTCGCCACGCACCAGGATGCGGCCGCAGGGCCCGGCGTCACCGATGCCCGCGCCGATGCGCTGCGAGCGCCAGCGCTTGTTGGCCGGCAGATCGGACAGGTCGGGTCGATGGCCTTCACGGGTGTGGATGATGTGAAAGCCAAGATCACGCATGCGCTTGAGCACACGCTGGATGGCCGGGATCGGCGAGCGTGTCAGGCGCAGGTCGTAGCCCATGCTGTCCACATAGCCGCCTTTGCCGCAGAAGTCGGTCTGCATGTCGATCACCACCAATGCGGTGTTGGCGGGATGCAGTTGGCCGTTGTACGGCCAGGGGTAAGGGTTGGCGTTGACGCTGACGATGACGTTGATGCTGACCTGGGCGTTCGCCATCTCAGCCCTCCAGCGGGTTGGGCTCGGCGCCGCTGCAGCTGCGCGTGGGCGCATCAAAGCCGCAGGGTGTGCCGTCGCGTACCTGAACGCTGGCGTCCCATGGCAGCTTGCAGCGGCCCGCCACCATATCCTGCATGAAGGTGCAGGGGCAGTCCTGGGCACCGCCTTTGACAGCTGTGCAGCCCCGGTGCCAGAGTTGGTAGGGGTTGTTCTCGACGCCCCAGTGCGCACGCGCTTCGCGTACCAGGTCGGGCCGCAGTTCTGCGCTGATGATCTCGTCGGGCCGCCCGCCGCCGGCGCTCATCAGCGTGCCGTCGAAGTTGCAGAACATGGCTTCACCCATGCTGTCGAAACTGCCGTCGCTGCCGCACAGGCACACACTGGCGGTGATGGCCAGGTTCTGAAACGCATTCGCCTGGTTGGTGATCTGCCAGGCTTGGCGGATCGGTGCGGTGTAGCCGGCCGTGCGCAGGATGATCTCTGCGCCTTTGTGGGCCGCCTCGCGGTGTTGGCCAGCCCCCAACTGGTTGCGCAGGGCACCCGGCAGCAGCATCGAGGCGCTGGCCAGTGCACTGACAGCCAGCAGGTGGCGGTGTTGCACGGCAGTGAGAACTCTGAGAGGCTTGCTCATGATGCGTCGGTCTTTCAGTGGCAGGTTGAGGACCAGGGACGTGTCAGGGATCGAGCTTGCTCGGGGCGCATGCCGGTTTGATCAGCTCTTGAAGCCATGCGCAGGATTCAGTCGAGCATCAAGGAAACATGCGCTGCCACCACCACCCAGCGGCCGTCGATGCGGCACCAGGTCTGGCTCTGGCGGCCCAGCTTGTTGCCGCCTTCGCGGCGGAACTCGGTCATCGCGGTGGCGGCGTCGTTGCCGTAGGTGGTGATGACGGTGTTGCTCAGCGTGCGCTTCAGCGCAGCGGCCGGGCGGTTGTTGCGAAAGTCGCGGATCTGAGCGATGCCGTAGAGGTTTTCACCCACGCCATAACGCACGGTGTGGGTGGAGTCCCAGAACAGCTCATCCATGACCTCGACCTTGTTGTGGATCAGCGCATCTTCGTAGCGCGCAAATGCAGCGCTGACTTCGGTGATCACAGTGGGATCGTTGATCTTCATGGGGGCGTTGTCTTGTTGGGGTGGGCTGAGAAAGGCTTGTGGGCAGGCTTGGTTTCAGCTGTGCAGTTTGGCCGTCGGCGCACTGACTTGCCCAGCCGCTTGCAGTGCATGGGCCACGCGCAAGCACAGGTCTTCGCGCCAGGGCGCGGCGATGATCTGCACGCCTATCGGCAAATGCGGTGCTGCCGGGTCCATGCCCCAAACCGGCACCGTTGCCACTGGCAGCCCGATGCATGACACCGGCTGCGTCAACAACCCCATGCTGGCGCGGGCGGGCAACTTCTGGCCGTTGATCTCCAGCCACTCGGTGCCGATCGCAGGGGCTACACAAGGCGTGGCAGGCGCCAGCAGCACATCCACGTCGGCGAATGACTCTGCCACCTGGCGCGCAAACCAGTGCCGCACACGGTGGGCTTGTTGAATCCAGGTGGCAGGCAGCAAGGCACCCGCAAGGAATCGGTCGCGCGACAAGGGCTCGAAGTCTTGCGCGCGGGACTTCAGGTCGTTGAAGTGCAGTGCAGCGCCTTCGGCGTTGGTGATCAAAAAAGCCGCAGTGCGCGCGCGGTCGACTTCTGGCCAATCGACCCTGCCGACCCTGCTTGCCATTTGCTGGCCGCCCAGGGCCTGGGCCAGCTTGTCTACCGCCGCCACCGCAGGGGCCGTGGCCATGCGCCTGAACCAGCCGTCCAGCACGCCGATGCGCAAGCCTTCAGTGCCCCGCTGCAGCAGCCCTGCCGTGGGTTGCACTGGGCGACGGGCCTGCGCAGGGTCTTCCAGGTCATCACCCTGCATCGCGTCGTAAGCCTGTGCCAGGGTCAGCACGTCGGCAGCAAAAGGCCCCAGGTGATCCAGGCTGCCGACGAAGGGATAGCTGCCGGTGCGCGGCAGCCGGCCAAAGGTGGGTTTGAGGCCAAACACCCCGCACAAGGAAGCCGGCACACGGATCGAACCGTTGGTGTCCGAGCCCAAGCTCAGCGGCACCTGGCCAGCAGCCACCGCAGCCGCTGATCCACCCGAAGAGCCGCCGCTGAGGCGGCTCAGGTCGTGCGGGTTGCGGGTCGGGCCGTAGTGCGTGTTTTCAGTGGTGAAGCCGTAGGCATATTCGTCCATGTTCAGCGCGCCGACCAGCACTGCGCCAGCGGCCTCCAGCCGGCGAACGAGTACGGCATCTCGCTTGGCCGGGGCCGCCTCACGCTCGATCTTGGAGCCGGCCAGCGTGGCCAGCCCCTGCACGTCAAAGAGGTTCTTGACGGCAAAGGGCATGCCGACCAGCGGGCCTTGTTGGCCACTGGCATCCACCGCTGTGGCGCGTGCCAGCGCCCGCTCGGCCAACACGGCAGTGAAGGCGTTGACCTGAGGGTCGCTGGCGGCGATTCGCTGCAGCGCCTGCTGCACGCGGCTCAATGCGCTGGCTGTCATGGGGTGGCCTCTGGGCCCGAGCCCGAGCCCGAGCCCGAGCCCGAACCTGCGGCGGATGCGGGTACGCTCGTTGTGCCGCCGCTGGGGGCTTCAACCGGCACGAAAAGATGCCCAACTTCATCCGCCGGCGCCAGCTCAAAGTCCATCACACGCGGCGCCATCGTGGCCACCAGTTGCAGATAGCGCAGCACGCCGGGCCGGTGCTCAGGCGCCAGCTCAAGCCCGAGCAGCTGGCACTGTACGTCCATGTAGGCCGTCATGTCCATGGGTGGATGCCTCAAGCCTTGACGATCTGCCGATAGTCGGGCTGCAGGTGGAACCAGTACATGTAGCCACCAATGTCGCTGCGCATCGCCACATCCTGGCTGGGCTGGAACATCGGCACCCGCGGCACTTCGTCAAAGGCGATCTGGATCATCTCGCGCACCGAGGCGTCATAGATCGGCTTGCTCTCTGCAAACCGGGCGTTGGTGATTTCCTTGTCCAGCTTCGGGTTCTGGTAACTCATGGTGTTGAAGACCGCGTTCTGACCGTGGTAGCACCAGTAGAAGAAGTACTCGGGGTAGTCCAGCCAGCCGCCAAAGCGGTTGACGATCATCGGCAGGTCTTTCTTCAGCAGCGCAGCGCGCCAGGTGGCGCCGGGGATCTTGTTGATCTGTGCCTTGATGCCGATGCCGGCCAGGGCCTCCTGGATCAGGATGGCCGTGGGCTCGCTCACCGTGGCGCCGCCCAGATCGAAACTCAGCGTGGTCTCAAAGCCGTTGGGGTAACCAGCCTCGGTCAAAAGCGCTTTGGCTTTGACGGGGTCGGTGTTGTAGGGCGCGGGCTGCGGCCAGGCGATCGACTTGACGGGATTCTTGCCACCATACATTGGCGCACCCCGGCCGTACAGGGCGTTGTCCTTGATGCGGTCGTAGGGGATGGCAAATGCCACCGCCTGGCGCACCTTGACGTTGTCGAACGGTGGGGTGCTGCTCAGCATGCCCAGGTACAGGAGTGCGTTTTCGATCGGCATCGTCGCCACCTTGACGCTGCCACCGTCCTTGGCCAGTTCGGCAAAGTCCTTGGGCGGCATGTCGTAGGTCATGTCGATGTCGCCCTTGAGCAGCAGGGCACGCCGGTTGCCGGCGCTGGGCACTTCGCGCTGCACGATGCGGCGCAACTTCGGCATCGGGCCGTTTTTCCAGTCGTCGTTGCGCACGTAGATGATCTCTTGGCCCGGCCTGTAGGCCTCGACCTTGTAGGCACCGCCGCCTGCCGTGTTGTTGCGCGTCCAGTTCAAGCCCCAGGGGTCTTGCGGCGTGGCGTTCTTCTTCACCATTTCGCTGTTGAAGACACACGGCACCGGAACGGCCATGTTGTTCATCGACAGCTTGTCCTTGCGGATGAACTTGACGCGGAAGGTGTGGTCGTCCACGGCTTCAAACTGCTCGGGCTTCTCGAGCGAGCCGGCGCGCATCTGGAAAGTCGCAAAACCGCCGACCGCGCAAGCGCGGTCGAAGCTCCACTTCACATCCTTGGCGGTGACTGGGGTGCCGTCGTGAAACTTGGCGTTCTTGCGCAGCTTGAAGGTCACCGACATGCCGTCTGGCGCCATCTGCCAGCTCTCTGCCAGCTCGGGCAAAAGCTTGTCGCGGTCGTACATCACACGGCCATCGGACAGCGTTTTCTTGCCGTAGGTCATCAAGCGGTCGTAGACCAGCCAGCTGACGCCATAGGCGGGGCGGTTGGCGCCGGTGGTCTGGATATCCAGCGAATTGGGGCCGAACTCGTTGGCTACCACCAGCACGTCTTTGGGGCGGGACAGGGCTTGTGCAGCAAGCGGGAAAGCGCCCAGGGTGGCAGCAGCGGTGCCTGCGGTGGCGCTGGTGGCGATGAATTTGCGACGGTCCATGGGTCAAGCTCCTTCAGTCAAAGTGGCAAGAAAGGTGAAAAGCAAGGTGGTGAAAAGGGAGAGCGATGAATGCGTCGGCTCAGGTTCGGCCGGCTGGATCAAGGGGTTGCCGTGCTGCGTGGTGAAGCTTGCGCAGCCACCTGGGGGGTGCCATTCAGGCTGGCAAGGTAAGCCCGCCAACCACCATGCGCTGAGATGTCCGTGGCCCCCTGCAGTGCGTGGCTTTCGCACAGGAAGCCATGCACGAAGCGGCCGTCTTGCAACTGCAGGCTGCCCAGACCCAAAGGCGCAGGGATCAGTGCCAGAAACGATCCGACAGCTTCTTGCGGCATGGCCCAAAGTTCGACCGCGATGGCGTGGCCCTGTTCTTGATCGTGCTGCGGCACGCGCACCAGGCCTGGCTTGGGTGGCTGGGTGCCTGGCAAGGCAAAAAGCCTGTAGCTGGCTGCCGTGTGGGTGGACTCGATCCACCAGGCGCCACGCTCCAGCAGTTGCCCGTTCAGCGGCAAGCCCGAGAGGTGCGCGCCGACAACGGCCAGGGTCAAAGTGGGCGTGGTCGCGGGTGCAAGTGCAGGCGCAGGCGCAGGCGGAGCCGCAGCCGCAGCCGCATGCGCAGCCGCATGCGCGGGTGCACCTCTGTGTGAGGCAGAGGTAGTTGAGTTGGCTGCATCTGAGCCGGATGTCCAGCGTTGTCCCAAATCGAGCAAGCGCACATCGTGTTGCCCCTCGCCGATAAAGGTCACACCAAAGGGCAGCCCTGTGCGGGTGCGGCCCGCAGGCACGGCCAAGGCGCACCAGCCCAGCAGATTGACAAAATTGGTGTAGTGGCCGAGTTGGACATTGCTGCGCAAGGGTTCGGCTTCGACCTCGGCGAAGCTCGGATGGGCTGGACTGGTGGGCACCAGCAGCGCATCACATTGCTGCCACAGCGCAGCCAGCGGCTGACGCGCAGCCTGCAAGCGGTAAAACGCTTCAAAAGTGTCGGTGGCGCTGAACTGCTGCGCTCTGCTCACCACCTGGCGCACCACCTCGTCCACCGCGCCGGGTTGCTCTCGCAGCAAGCGCTGCAGGACGCTGTAGCGTTCGGCCACCCAAGGGCCGTCGTACAGCATCGCAGCGACTTCATGCAGCGGGCCAAAGTCCAAAGGCACCAGCTCGAAGCCCAGGCTTTGTGCATGCGCCAGCGCCAGCTTCCATGCCGCTGGGTAGGCAACGGTTTCGTCCAGCAGCGGCTCGCGCGGGATGCCCAAACGCTGCTTCTGTGGCTGTGGCTGTGGCTGTGGTTGCGCTTGGTTCTGTGTCTGCGCTGTCGCAATCGCCAGGGCGGCCGGCAGGACAGCCGATTTCGCAGCCGGCCCGGGTTTGAAGTTGCTGTAGCTGTCCTTGGGGTCTGGCCCTTCGATCACCGCCAGCACCGTGGCGGCATCTTCGACAGCATGCGCAAAGACTGAGACGCAGTCGAGCGTGCGGCAGGCTGGCAACACCCCGGCGTTGCTGACTCTGCCAGGCGTGGGCTTCAGGCCCACCAGGCCGTTGAATGCGGCCGGAATGCGACCGGAACCTGCCGTGTCAGTGCCCAGCGCAAACAGCACCTGCCCACGGGCCACGGCCACTGCACTGCCGCTGCTGGAGCCCCCGCTGATCCGGCTGTCGTCGAACACGCTGGCTGGCTTTCCGTGAGGCGAGCGTGTGCCCACCAGTCCGGTGGCGAACTGGTCCATGTTGGTCTTGCCAATCCACACCGCCCCGGCTTGCAGCAGTTTGTGCACCACAGTGGCGTTGTCTGTGGCCACATGGGCAAAGGCTGGGCAGCCGGCTGTGGTCGGCTCACCTGCGATGTCGATGTTGTCCTTGACGGCAAAGGGCACGCCCAGCAGCGGATAGCGTCGCAGCAAATCGGCCTGGGTATGCGGTTCCTGCAGACGCACACTCAAGGTATGCAGTTGTTCTTCAAACCGCTCGTCAGGGCAAAGGTGGATCCAGATTGACTGCTGTGCGCTGGCTTGAGCTGCTGCCAGGCAGGCACGCAGTGCAGATATCCCATCAGCGCCTGAGCGTATGCTGCTCAGCCAAGCCTGAATGCCTTTGCTTGCAATGAGACTGACTGCAGGATGGTGCTTGATGTTCGTCATTGGTGCACAGACTGGTATACCAGTTGGTATGTGCACTCAAGCAAGCATGCAACGTGCCAGGATCGGGGCCTGTCACCGCGATCGGACTGTGGACTTCAGACTTCAGACTTCGGGCACGGCCCTGTCCAGCCGTGGGCTGGTCGTTCGCTCCGTCAAACTGGATACAAATGAAATCGATGCGCTCGTTCGTCAGGCCAGGCGCAAACCACAGCCATAGCCGCAGCTATGGCACGGATCTGCAACGACGCATGGCGGACGAAGGCGCGATTTCATGTCGTGGGTTTGGCGGAACGGTCTATTAGACGGCGAATCGACGGACGCTGGCCCGCCGAGCCCGAAACGGCGCTTTACGGGGCCGCCGATCGACCAGACGCGCCAGCCATCAGTGCTGCGCCTTCATCCTCCCCACCGGATTGGCCGGCAAGCCGCCCGCAGCCTGGAAGGTTGCGATTGAAAAGTCAAGGATTTTGATGAACCCCCCTTCGGGAAACCCCCAAACCCCCCCCCCCACCCCAGCCGGGCCCCCCCCCCCAGCGCCGAATTCCTGGATCAGCG
>Ga0105049_10007774_pt1 | contig 12430 bp, 14 predicted proteins | sample MAT06_FD_78087 | JGI IMG/M metagenome (GOLD analysis project Ga0105049, IMG submission 78087) | Freshwater microbial communities from Lake Fryxell liftoff mats and glacier meltwater in Antarctica - MAT-06 | ecosystem: Environmental > Aquatic > Freshwater > Ice > Liftoff microbial mat | place...
CCCTCTCCCGAGGGGAGAGGGAGACCGGGCACGGCGGCACAGCCGGCGTTCTCGCCCGGTCGGGTGAGGGCGTCCGGAGCGGGGACGTCTCACACCGTATCCCCTCATCCGAGGGGGCTCCGCCCCCCCACCTTCTCCCCATGGGAGAAGGGATCCGGGTCGACACCGGCTTCGAACAGGGCGGCGAGGTCAGCCAGTTCTACGACCCCATGATCGCCAAACTGATCGTCCATGCCGAGACACGGGAAGAGGCTGCAGAGGCGCTCGCCGCCGCCTGCTCCGAGGTCGAGGTCTGGCCGGTGAAGACAAACGCCGCCTTCGTTATGAGATGTCTCGAGCACCCCCGCTTCGTGACGGGCGATGTCGATACCGGTTTCATCGCCGCCGAGGAGGCCAACCTCGCTGCCGCGCCTCTGTCGGACATGGGACTTGAAGACGCCGCCTATCACCTGCGCCGAGTCACGACGACCGGGCACCGGGACGGTCCTGCATCGCCTTGGGACAATTTTGACGGAGCCGTTGGCTTCCGCGCCAACGCTCCTGCGCGTGACACGCACGCCGTCGTCGTCGATGGCATACCCCACGACGCGCGACTGCTCGACGAAGACGATCATCCAATGACGAGCCTCTTCGGTCTGTCGACCACGCGCGTGATAGTGTTCGAAAACGGTTCCGCCTTCGATGTCAGCGCCTTCGCTCGGGCCGGCTCAGCTGCAGGTGCCCCCACCTCTGACGGCGCCCTCCGCGCCCCCATGCCCGGCAAGATCGTCGCCACGCCCGCAAAGCCCGGCGACACCGTCACCAAGGGCCAGCCCATCGTCGTGCTGGAGGCCATGAAGATGGAGCACGCCCTCGTCGCCCCCTTCGACGGCGTGGTCGGAGAGGTCAGCGTCTCGGTCGGCGATCAGGTCACGGACGGGACCGTGCTGGCGACCGTGGCGGGGCCCGCAGTCCTCTGAGGCAGACCGACCCCGCCCACGGGTTCGGTGATGACGCTGTCGTGCATGGTGGCGATCCACACCAGGGCGTCGGCGAAGCCCGCCTTGATATCGGGGCGCTGCAGAGCTGCGTGGTGGGCCTCGGCGTCAGTCCAGACTTCCGTCACCCACAGCACGTCGGCGTCAGCGGGGTCGCGGGCGACGACATAGCTCAGACAGCCGACAGGCGGCACGCGACCGGCCACCAGCCGGTCGATCACGGACTCGCGGCGGCGCAGGACGGTGGTCAATTTGGTGATCAACCCGTACACAGCGCCTCCTCTGCCCGATCTTGTCTGATCTGCCGTAGCATTTACGCGCCTGCACAGGTTGAAGTTCCCCCGCATGCCTCTTCACATGATCAAGCTGTGCGTCGGCGTCGCCAGGGTCGAGACGCTGGAGCGCCGCGCCGCCAAGGGTCAGTGGCTGACCGTCAACACCCGGATGACGCCCAAGCGCGCGGCCGAACTGGAAGACGGCGGCTCGATCTTCTGGGTCATGAAGGGCTCGGTCACCTGCCGGATGCCGATCCTGGACATCACCACCCATGGCGAGGGCAAGACCTCCCACTGCCTGATCAAACTGTCCCCCGACGTCGTCCGCACCGCGCCCCAGGCCCGTCGCCCCTTCCAGGGCTGGCGTTATCTGGAGCCCAAGGACGCGCCGCTGGACCTGTCGACCCTTGACGCCGGCGAAGTGCCGCCCGAACTGGCCAAACAACTGCGCGAGATGGGAGCGTGGTGAAGAGGCGTGATTAGTTGTTAGTGGTTGGTGATTGATGCGGCCGTCACCGGGGTTTGCCGTCGCGAGCTCCAGGTCTGAGGCCGACAAACACTAACCCCTAATCACGCCTCGCGACTCGCCATAGGCTCCGCCCATGCCTGCACCCCGCTCCGACCGGTTGGAAGACGCCCTCGCCCGCATCTTCGAGGGCGGCAAGAACACGCGCGCCAGCTGGTTTGCCCTGACCGGCGGTGAGACCCTGTTCGCCGAGGGTGACGCCGCCGACACCCTGTATCTGCTGCGCAGCGGCCGTCTGGGCGTATTCCGCAGCGATCACGACGAGGACCGTCCGGCCCAGTTTGTCGGCGTCATCCGACCGGGCCAGCCCGCCGGCGAGATGGCCATGCTGGCCGGCACGGTCCACACCGCCGACGTAGTCGCCCTGCGCGACTGCGAGGTGCTGGCCCTGCCGCGCGACGCCTTCTTCGAGGCCGCCCGTACCGAGCCGGATCTGATGGTCGAGCTGTCGCGGCTGATGATCCAGCGCGCGCGGGACCGCCGGTCCGGCGGCGGCGAACCCAGCGTGTTCGGCTTCATCGCCGCCCGCCCGCGTCCAATCCGGGCCCTTGTCGAACGCATCGCGGCGGCGATTGAGGCCGACGGCTTCACCTGCCAGGTCATCGACCATTCCGCCCTCACCTCGGCGGTCGAATGGTTCAGTCGGGTCGAGGACGCCCACGATTTCGTCCTGTACGTCGCCGAACAGGACGAGCCCGCCTGGGCCGCCCTGTGCGCGCGTCAGGTCGACCGGGTGTTCGTGGTCGGCAACGGCCTGCTGGCCCCGCCCAACCGGCCCCTGCCCCACGCCGGGGTGCTGGACGCCCAGCGCCGCACGGACCTTATCCTGCTGCGCGACCCGCGCATGTCGCGTCCCGCCAACACCGCCGTCTGGCTGGACGCCGTCCAGCCCGGCCGCTGGTTCCAGTGCGTCGAGGGCGATCAGGCCGATGCCGAGCGGATGGCGCGGGTCGTGACCGGTTGCGCGGTCGGCGTGGTCATGTCGGGCGGTGGGGCCCGGGCCTATGCCCACATCGGCGCGCTCAGGGCGCTGAAGGAGGCGCGGGTGCCGATCGACTTCGTCGGCGGCTCGTCCATGGGCGCGGTAATCGCCGCCGGTCCCGCGATGGGCTGGACGCTGGAAGAGCTCGAGGAGCGCATCCGCAAGGCCTTCGTCGAAAGCGATCCGCTGTCGGACCTGACCTTTCCCATGCTGGCCATGACCCGGGCGCGCAAGGTCGACCGGCTGCTGCTCGAAGCCTATGGCGAGATCGACATGGCCGATCTGACCCGGCCCTTCTTCGCCGTGTCCACGAACCTGACCAGCGGCCGGATCGAGGTGCACCGGCGCGGTCTGATGCGGCGGGCCATTCGCGCCTCGATCGCCATTCCGGGCCTGCTGCCGCCCATCGTCATTGACGGCCAGGTGCTGGTTGACGGTGCCGTGCTGAAGAACCTGCCGACCGAGGTCATGCGTCAGATGAACGGCGGCCCGATCATCGGCATCGACATGTCAGAGGCGCGCGGCGTCGATCCGGCCCTGATCGAACATCCCCCGTCGATCTGGCGGATGATCGTCACCGGCGCGTGGCGGCGTGGCCCGCCCATCGTCTCGATCCTGATGCGTTCGGCCACCCTGACGACGGACGCGGATATCGAAAGCTCGCGCGCCGCGACCGACATTCTGGTCCAGCCCATGCCGGACGGACTGGATATTCGCGACTGGAAGGGCTTCGACGCCGGTGTGGCGTCCGGTTACCACGCCACCCATGAAGTCCTGGCGCTGCTGGATCGACCGGTCACCGCCCTGCGCCGGAGGGTGTCGATCAGCGAAATCGCGCAACCTGAAACAGCCTCGGAAACGGCAACGGCGTCACTCCGCCCGGACATGCTGGAAATGCTTCGCCGAGGCGCGCGCAGAGGGCGCAAGGAAAAGCCCCGCGTATGGCTGCATCGTCCGTGAGCACCCGTCACCCATCGGGCCTTAGAGGCCCGGGGATGACGCACCGACGTGGGGAAATGGTACCGCCTCTCAGGCTTGAACTGAGGACCTCCGGTTCCACAAACCGGCGCTCTAACCAACTGAGCTAAGGCGGCGCGCTCTCGCGAGCGGCGTGTCTAGCTGGGTCCGGTTCCGCGATCAAGACAGGTTCTTGGTTCCACGCGGTCGGGATGACAAGGCACCCGCGGCCCCTCCCTGAAACCAGCCCGTCGCCCATCGCCCCTCGTCCCTAGAGCGAAATCGGTCTTGATGGACGCAATCCATCAAGGCTCAGATTTCGCTCCAGATTGGTTCCGGACCATTTTTTGGATTCCGGTCGATTCGACCTGAAACAAAAATGGTCTAGCTCCAGCCCCGGCCGGCAATATACTGCTCCAGCGCCGCAATCCGGCTGGCGTCGGACGGGTGGGTGGACGCGAACTCCGGGGTCGATCCCTGTCGCTGTTGCGACATCAACCGCCACAGAGCCACCGCCTCTGCCGGGCGATAGTCTGCGCGCTGCATGTAATCCACGCCCAGACGATCGGCCTCAAGCTCGTCGCGCCGCGAATAGGGCAACAGCACCCCGTATTGCGCCGCCAGGCCGCCGATCGAGCCGATGGCCTGGGCGTTGTCGCCGGCCGCCCCGCGCAGGACCTGCAGACCGGCGCTGGTCAGGGCCGTGTTCGAATATCGCTCGGCGGCGTGACGGGCGACAACGTGCCCGACCTCATGACCGATCACCGTCGCCAGTTGGTCGTCGTTGCGAACCAGCGTCAGCAGACCGGTGGTCACGCCGATCTTGCCCGACGGCAGGACGAAGGCGTTGGGGCTGTCGCTGACGAACAACGCATACTCCCAGCGTCGGTCCATCAGGCCCGCGGCCTGGACGATCTTGTCGCCGACGCGACGGATGCGGGCGTTGCTGGCGGCGTCGGACGACACCCTCTGGGTCCTGAGCGCTTCGGCCCAGGCGGCGTTGGACTGTTGCGTCAGCGCGCTGTCGTCAACGATCAGCAGCTGGTTGCGACCCAGGGTCTCGTTATAGGCGCAGCCCCCCAGCGCGGCGGTGGCGCAGGCCGCAAGGGCGACGGCGGCGAGGATCTTCATCAGGCATCTCCGAAAGCGTGCCGCGTTAATGGCCAACAACCGGAAAGGCTCCACGGCAAAGAAAAACGCCCCGGAGGCGGACCCCCGGGGCGTTCATTCTGGAACCGTGCGGCTCCTACTCTTCGGCGGCGCGGAAACGCGTCGAGAACGACACGCGCGCTCCGGTGGCCGCGCCATCGACCGTACGCGGCGACAGCCGCGCCCGACGGGCTGCCGCTTGCGCGGCCTGGGCGAACCCGGCCCCCGAAGGCGTTTCAGAGACCAGGTTGCAATCCGACAGACTTCCGTTCGGGCTGACCAGGCAGTTCAGAACGACCACACCGCTCTCGATGCCGCGCGACATGGCGCGTTCCGGGAACTCACCGACCGGCTGGCGGGACCAGCTGGGGTTGGTGATGACCGACGGCCGCGGCGGAGCCGGTGGAGCCGGCGGCGGCGGCGGTCCGGGGACGATCACGGGAGGACCCGTGTATTCGACCCGGTCCACCTTCTTCGTTGGCTCGACAGCCACCGTCATCGGAGGCGGCGGAGCGTTCGGGACGATGACCGGCGGGCGCACCTGCAGCTTGGGCGGCGGGGGCGTATCGGGCGGAGGCGGCGGCGGGGGCGGCGGCGGCGGCGGGATCGGCTCGATGATCGCGACGTCGACCGCGTCGTCCGAGTAGTTGATTTCCTTCAACTTGAACTGGGCGTTGATGAAGTAGAAGGCCAGGACCGCGAACAGGAGCGAAACGATGATCACGCTGATCAGCACGACGCCGGGAGGCACCCCGAACAGGCCCTTCGGCTTCGGCGCGTCGTACCTCGAACGGTGATATTCAATAGCTGTCATGAGTTCACCATCACCTACGGCGCCGCGACATCTTCACCCACCAGGGCAACGCTGTAGAAGCCGTTGTCCTGAAGCGAGTTCATGACCTGCATGAAGTCGCCGTAGCGGGTGGTTTTGTCAGCACGGATAAAGATGCGTTCGTCGGCGGGATTGCGACGGCCGATCTGCCCCTGAAGCTCCGGACCGATCTGGTCCAGGTCGACAGGAAAATCGCCCAGGTAAGCCTGACCATTACTCTGGATCGATATATAGATCGGGACCGGCGGGTTTTCCTGGGCAGGCGCGACCGCTCGCGGCAACTTCACCTCCACGGACGGGGTCGCCAAGGGCGCCGCGACCATGAAGATGATGAGCAGCACCAGCATGATGTCGACGAACGGCGTAACGTTGATTTCGCTGTTCTGCTCGACCTGGTACTTGCCGCCGCCGCCGCCTGAAAGTTTGGCGGCCATCTGGCTTACGCTCCCTTGTCGAGGTTACGCGAGATGGCGTTGGTCAGCTCGGCCGAGAAACCGTCCGAGCGGGTGCCGTACGCAGAGATGCGGGTGTTGAAATAGTTGTAGAAGATAACCGCCGGAATGGCGGCGAACAGACCGATACCCGTGGCCAGCAGCGCCTCGGCGATACCGGGGGCGACGACGGCCAGGTTGGTGGTGTTGGTGTTCGCGATGCCGATGAACGAGTTCATGATCCCGTAAACGGTACCGAACAGGCCGATGAACGGTGCGGTCGATCCGGTGGAGGCGAGGAACTGCTGCCCGCCGGAGAGGCGCTTGGCCAGGCCGGCCTGAACGGCGGAAACAGCCGCCTGGGCGCGCATCAGGGCCGAGTCGGCGTGATCGCCGGTGACCGAGAGGCCCGCCTGACGCGACAGTTCGATTTCGTCGGTTGCCGCGGCGGCCATGTCGGCCAGTGGATTGCCGTCGAACTCATCCGAGGTCGCGACCTTGCGCATGTCGGCGATCGTGCGGGTCTGCCGGAAGGACTCCAGGAACTGGTCGGTCTTGCGGTTCAGCGCGCCATACTCGAACAGCTTGATCAGCAGCAGCACCCAGGAGAAGACCGAGGCCAGCAGCAGGCCGATCATCACGACCTTAACGACGATGTCGGCTTCCATGAACATGCTGGCCGGGGTCAGCTTGCCATGCGACTCGCCGCCAACCTTGGCGGGTTCGGCGGGCTCGGCGGCGGGGGCGGCGACCGGAGCGGCGGCGGCGTCAGCGGCCGGAGCAGCTGCGGCGGCGGCCGGATCGGCAACGGGGGCATCCTGCGCGAAAACGGGCGTACCAGCCATCAGGACGGCAGCGCCGGCCATGGCCAGGAGGATGTTGGTTTTTTTGATATCGACCATAGTTCGCCAGTTCCTGCTTTTAGTCTGACTTGTGGAACCCAAAAGGAATGGTCGCAGACGACGACCGCCCTCGATGAAAATCTCGCCCACACAGCAGGGTTAAGAAACCCCGTTCTGCGGAACGCCTGCTGACGCTTCCAGTTGCCGAATGGCTTCCGGTGCGGTGCCGACGGCTCGGGGAAGACATTTCCCCCTCTCCATCGACGGCCCGCAAAGAAAAGCAGTCAAGCTCCTTTGGCGAACGCATACCAGAGCGTCAAGTGCGAGACGGCGCTTTTCCCCTCGTGGGGGAGCCAACATCCTCACAACCCGAAACTCAGGCCCGAAAGCGACATTTTCGTGATGGTCAGGGGCCGGTTCGCGGCATTTGTCAAAGAGCGATGGTGCCTGGGGGCGGATTCGAACCACCGACACGCGGATTTTCAATCCGCTGCTCTACCAACTGAGCTACCCAGGCGCACGCGTCGCGGCGCGGAGGCGGCGTCTATAGGCGAGCGGTTGGGGGGTGTCCAGCCGTCAGCTCAGTCTTCTTCGGGGTCCTGGTCCGGGACGTCGCCGCCACTGTCCGGCAGGACGTATCCGCCCGTGAACCAGCGCTGCAGGTCCACGTCGGCGCAACGCTTCGAGCAGAACGGTTTGTAGGTCTCGTTCGCCGGGTGGCGGCGGCAGATGGGACAGGTCGCCATGGTCAGACCTCTTCCAGCACAAAGGCACCCGGTGCGAACGCGGCGTCGATCGCAAGATCGGCCCGCGGACCCAGTTTCGCCACGCCGGCGGCGGCCAGCGCCGCCTCGTCCGGCGCGCATCGGGCCCGGACACGGGGTGAGCCTGTATCGGACAGCAGCCGGGCTCTGAGCGCGCGCACCACGTCCTGGGCCCGCTGTTCCGGCCGGCGGCGGCCGTCGGGTCCGTTCAGCACCTCCTCCAGCGGCGTCAACCGCCACGGCAGGGACAGTTGCAGGACGCCAAACCGGCTGACCGGGCCGAAGACCACATCCGGGTCCGCCCCGAACGCCAGCCGTGCCGCCGTCATCAGGGCGTCGCCGTCATGGCCCACGCCGATCAGGTCGATGGCGACCAGTCCGCCCCAGCGCTTCAGCCGGATCGAGCGCGCGGCCTCGACCAGTCCCTGCCGATTCGCCCGCGCCCGCGCCGGCGCGCCGACCGAAACACCCGGCACCGGTGACAGGTCCAGATCGACCGCGATCAGGGCGCGGGTGCGCTCGACCCGCAGGTCCAGTCCGGTGTCGGCGAATATCTGTCCGGTCGCCGTGGCCTCGTCCTCGGCCTCAAGTCCCGCCTGAAGGGCAGCCAGCCCCGTGATAACCGGCATCCCGGGTGCCAGACGGGCCAGCGTGTCCGCCACCGTCGGTCCCTCAACCAGCAGGCGCGACTCGCCCTGCCCCGGCCCGGTCAGCCGCAAGGTCGGGCCCTTGCGTTCGCGCGGCTCGGCCACGACCTCGACCTCGACCTTCTGGCCGACCGCAAGCGGGTTCGACCCCCTGAACGGCAGAAAGGCCAGCGGCGGCGCAGGGCCCAGATCGACGAACGCACCCTTCAGCCCCGGCTGCACGTCGACGATCCGTCCGACCGAGCGCGCGCCCAGCCGATGCTGCGCCACCGCGTTCTCGCGCTGGATCAGCAGGTGATGATAACGGCCGTCCCGCGAGACCACGCCCCGGACCTCGCCCGGCGTGTCGTCGAGAAAGACCTCGACGCTCATGCCCGCCAACCCGCGCCGTTCAGCAGATTGACGGTCTCGAACAGCGGCAGGCCCATGACCGCCGGATAACTGCCGACCAGTCGGGTGACAAAGGCCCCGGCCCGGCCCTGGATGCCGTAGCCGCCCGCCTTGCCCCGCCATTCGCCCGAGGCGACATAGGCCGCGATCTCGGCCTCGGACAGACCCTTGAAACTGACGCGGGTGTCGACCATCCGCCGGGTGACGCGCCCGCCCGCCGCCACGGCCACCCCGGTGAAGACCCGATGATTGCGCCCCGACAGCAGTTTCAGGAACCGGGTCGCCTCGGCCTCGTCAGCGGCCTTTTCCAGCAACCGGCGGCCCACGGCGACCACGGTATCGGCGGCCAGCACGACGGCGTCGGGCGACCGCGCCGCCACCGCCTCGGCCTTTGACACAGCCAGACGCAGCGCGAGGCGCGACGGCGTCTCGTCCTTCAGCGGAGTCTCGTCGATGTCCGCGGGATCGACCCGGTCGGGCGTGATCCCGACCAGCGCCAGCAGTTCGATGCGGCGCGGGCTGGCCGACGCCAGCACAAGTTCAGCGCGATCCCGAAAAGTGGTCACCGGTTTTCGGTTGAGATCGCGCTGCATTTATAATTCCGACGGCTTCGATCGAGAGGTCGAATCCTAGACCGTTTTTGTTTCAGGTCGAATCGACCTGAATCCAAAAAATGGTCCAGAATCAATCTGGAGCGAAATCTGAGCCTTGATGGACTGCGTCCATCCAGACCGATTTCGCTCTAGGGACGCGACAAGCGCCCGTCCTTACTTGAAGCGGTAGGTGATGCGGCCCTTGGTCAGGTCATAGGGCGTCATCTCGACCAGGACCTTGTCGCCGGCCAGCACGCGGATGCGGTTCTTGCGCATCTTGCCGGCGGTGTGGGCGATGATCTCGTGGTCATTGCCCTCGAGCAGCACGCGGAACGTCGCATTCGGCAGCAGTTCGCTGACGACGCCGGGAAACTCGAGCAGTTCTTCCTTAGCCATGCGGCCTCTCGCGCCCTGCGAATACAAGTTTGAACGCGCGCCGGGCGAAAGCGCGCGTCGTTGAGGAGCGGCCTAATGCCTGAAAATCTCGGGATAGTCGAGGCAACGGGAAAGTGAAGAGTGCTAGTGAGCGCAGAGGTGAGCAAGGAAGGCATCCTCCCATCCACGCTCACTCTTTGCTCCCCCCTTGCTCACTAGCACTCTTCACCCCCCTAACCCCGCCGGTACAGCGCCGTCACCAGGGTGAACAGTCGCCGGGCCGTCTCGTGGTCGATGGTGATCTTGCCGTCCAGCCGGGCCTTGAGCAGTTCGGCCCCTTCGTTGTGCAGGCCGCGCCGGCCCATGTCGACGGCCTCGATCTGGGCCGGAGAGGTGCCCCTCAGCGCCTCGTAATAGCTGTCGCAGATCAGGATATAGTCGCGGATCACGCCCTTCAGCGGCGTCAGCGACAGGCCGTGGGCGCGGTTGAAATCCGGGCCGGTGATGTCGAACACCAGTTTGGTGTCCAGCAGCGACAGCTTCAGCGCATACGGCCCGCCCCCGGCCCCCGCCGGCTCGAAACTGTTCTTCTCGACCAGGTCGAAGATGGCCACCCGCCGCTCGTGCTCGATCTCGGCCGTTGCGGCGGGCAGGGTCGCGGCATCCAGTTCGACCGAGGCCAGGGAATGGATCACGGAATGGGGCTCGCTCACGCCGGATCCGCCTGCTCGTCCAGGTGCGCCGGGGCCAGCCTGGCCGGCCAGCGTTCGGACAGGTCCGTCAGCACGGCGTCGAGGCATTCCACATCGATCCTCAGGTCGCCGCCGCCCGCGAACATCAATATGACCCGCCCGCCCGGCGCTTCATCCGGTGCGAACTCCATGGCCAGCAGTTCCAGCGCGCTCTCGGGCAGGCGCGGCAGTCGCCGGCTCTTGACCGCCGTCACGTCGCCGAACTGCATCGCCGCCATCACCCGCGTCCCGCCGCACTCCCAGCAGAACCGGCTGAGCTTCAGCGTCACCCGCCGGGCCGCCGGCTCCCAGACGATATCCACGGGCCGCATGATGGCGTCCTGCAGGGCCGCCGAGATGATGTGCAGGTCGTCGGCGTCCTCGGCCAGCAGGCGCAGCGGCTCGGCGGGCGTCTGCATCGCCCCGTCCGTGCCCTGTTCCTGCGTATCAGTGCTCATTCCCGTCTTCCTTGATGCGCCGGATATCGGCTCCGCAGGCGCTCAGCTTTTCTTCCAGACGTTCGAACCCGCGGTCCAGATGATAGACACGGCCGACCGTGGTTTCGCCCTCGGCCGCCAGGCCCGCGATCACCAGGCTGACCGAAGCCCGCAGGTCCGTCGCCATCACCGGCGCGCCGTGCAAGACGGATACGCCCCGCACCACGGCCTCACCGGCGTGCACCGAAATGTCGGCCCCCAGACGCGCCAGCTCCGGCGCGTGCATGAAGCGGTTTTCGAAAATGTTCTCGTGGATGACGCTCTCGCCTTCGGCTGTCGTCATCAGGGCCATGAACTGGGCCTGCAGGTCGGTGGCGAATCCCGGATAGACCTCGGTCGCCACATCGACCGCCTTCAGACGCTGCGTTGGATCGCGTTTGACGATCACCCCGTCGGCGGTCGGTGTCACCTCGACACCGGCCTGGATCATCTTTTCGGTCAGCGCCGTCATCAGCTCGGGCCGCGTCTTCGTCAGCCGCACCTCGCCCCCGGCCATGGCGGCGGCCACGGCATAGGAGCCCATCTCGATCCGGTCGGGAATCACCGACCATGTCGCCCCGCCCAGCGAAGACACGCCGGTGATGGTCAGCACGTCCGTGTCGATCCCCCCTATCTTCGCGCCCATGGCGGTCAGGCAGCGGGCCAGATCGCCGATCTCGGGCTCACGCGCGGCCTTGCGCAAGACCGTCGTTCCCTGCGCCAGCACCGCTGCCAGCAGGGCGTGTTCGGTTGCCCCGACCGAGACGAACGGAAACTCGATCTCGGCCCCTTTGAGCCCTCCGGGTGCCCGGGCGATGACATAGCCCTCGTCCAGCTCGATCTCGGCCCCCAGCGCCGTCAGCGCCTGCAGATGCAGGTCGACCGGTCGCGCGCCGATGGTGCAGCCGCCCGGCAGCGACACCTTGGCCTCGCCAGTCCGCGCCAGCAGCGGGCCCAGCACATTGAACGAGGCTCGCATCTGGCGGACCAGATCATAGGGGGCGAAGGTCGAGGTGATATGTCCGGCGTGGAACAGCGTCTCCTGGCCGTCGGGACCGTCACGCTGATCGACCTCGACGCCCAGCTCGCGCAACAGACGACCGAGGAATTTGGTGTCCGCCAGACGTGGCATATTGGTCAGCAGCAGCGGCTGATCGGTCAGGATCGAGGCGGCCATCAGCTTGAGGGCGGAGTTCTTGGCGCCGCTGACCGGAATCAAACCGTTCAGACGGGCGCCGCCGGAGATGGCGATACTGTCCATGTCGTCTCTTGCGACCCCTGCGACGTGCAGGAGGGTCGGCTATCTAGACCATTTTTGTTTCAGGTCGAATCGACCTGAATCCAAAAAATGGTCCGGATTCAATCTGGAGCGAAATCTGAGCCTTGAGGGACTGCGTCCATCAACACCGATTTCGCTCTAGCCCGGACGGTTGCGGTTGCGAAAGGCCGACATCCGTCCGCCCGATGACATTCAGTTGCGCGA
>Ga0105049_10007777_pt1 | contig 12428 bp, 12 predicted proteins | sample MAT06_FD_78087 | JGI IMG/M metagenome (GOLD analysis project Ga0105049, IMG submission 78087) | Freshwater microbial communities from Lake Fryxell liftoff mats and glacier meltwater in Antarctica - MAT-06 | ecosystem: Environmental > Aquatic > Freshwater > Ice > Liftoff microbial mat | place...
AAAAGGGCGATCGATCTCAACAAATAGGATGAAAAACTTTTTTCTCCCTAGCCTAAGCGCCACTATTTTCAGGTGAGATATCAGTCAAAGTTACTAACCCAATGATAATGAAACAACACAGAACAAAACAGACCTTTGCTATAGCAGCAGCCCTGCTTGTAGGTTTAATTGCCTGCCAATCAACTCCCGAAAGCGCTACAAAATCTCCAGGCAGCAGTCAATCAACAGAAGTAGGATTACCTGGTAAAGGAGTGAAAGTACGCCCTGGTTCTGGTACTTCAGCAACGGGACAATTTATTTCAGAAATTCTTCGCATTGGGTTAGAAAAGCTCGGTTACAAAGTCGAAGAAGTAAAGCTAATGAATGGAACTGCTCTGTTTCTTGCGCTCGGTAATGACGAAATAGATGTTGCTCCCGCTTTAGAAAAGTATTCTACCAACTTCTTTGAAAAAGCTGGTGGCGAAAAGAAACTGGAGCGTGTTGGGATGTTTGCTGACGGTGATATTATTCAAACTTATTTGATTGATAGGAAAACTGCCGAGCAATATAAGATTACGAATCTCGCCCAACTTAAAGACCCAAAGCTTGCTAGACTGTTTGACTCAGACGGAGATGGTAAGGCAAATTTAGCGGGTTGCGATCCGGGTCTTGCCTGCGAACAGATTATCGATCATCACTTGAAGGTTTACGGATTAGAAGATACCATTAATCAGGATCAAGGACAATGGGAAGTTCTCCTAGCCGATATCGTTGCTCGCTATCAGCAAGGAAAACCCGTACTTTATTACAGTTGGAATTCTGATGGTGTGAATTCAGTCTTACAACCTGGTAAAGATGTGATTAGGTTAGAAGTTCCCTTTACCTCTTTACCAGGAGAAATGGGAAAAAGGGTGACACAAAAGGATACTACGATAGGCGGGAAGAATCTGGGATTTGCTGTGGATAGAGCACGCTTTGTGGCTTCCCGGCAATTTTTGTCGGCTAACCCAGCCGCCAAACGTTGGTTTGAACTGGTTCGGGTTCCTTTGGAGGATCTTATCACTGAAGAAAAACTCGCCAGTGAGGGTCAAGGTAGCTCAAAAGATATTCGTCGTCATGCCGAAGAGTGGGTGAAAAACCATCAAGCGCTGGTTGATGGTTGGCTAGAAGAAGCAAGAATTGCTGGAAAAGCTTCTAAATAATTTTTTTTAGATCAAAAAAAAATAGAGAAAGGGGAATAAATTGACCAATTTAGTATATTGACAAAAGCAACTAATTGTGTATTTTGTGCTTTACAGCAATATAACTTTACACAAACATACCAACTTTATCTATTTTGCGTTGGGCTAAAGAACTGATACAATTATGCAGTCACGAGGAAAGGAAACTGCTTGAGTGCTAGCTCAAGCGTTTGCTCCTACACACCATTATCTAGAAAATCCAGGAGACTTACACATGACAGCAACAAAGACTTCTTCCTTATTTGAACTGCTATATATTCCGTGACTAAGTACAAAAGGAGTGACAATGGAGTGTAAAATTTACCAGTTTGAGAAGGAGATTTGCCAAGAAATATCTTCTTTATCAAAATTAGACAACTGGCATTGTTTTCTTGCTATTCTAGAGGATTATGTTATAGTGTTTTTGATGGCAGCCACTTGTTCAGTTTGCTGGTATCTTTACCCTTTAGCCGTTTTAATTATTGGGTCTCGTCAGCGGGCATTGGCGACGCTTCTCCACGAAGCGTCTCACAAAAGTTTAGCCAAAAGTCAACTCCTAAATTGGGTGATTGGTACTTTTTTTTCGGGCTACTTTGTTTTACAAACAATGGGGTCTTATCGAGAATCTCATGTGCGATTTCATCACGGACATTTCGGCGATCCTAAACTAGACCCAGATTACCAATTTGCTATTGAAGCAGGATGGTACGATCGATCTCAATCTCTGGAAAAGTTTACGATCCACAACATAGTGTTGCCCTTTTTGTTGGCAAAAGTTCCCAGCTACTTGTACTCCTTGATCGAGCATCGGCTTTTGGACAAGCACCATCGCCAAGAGACAATGGTCATGATAGTGTATCTGGGAGTTATAGGATCTCTTTTCATCGGGTTCGGATGGGGGAAATATATTTTATTATTTTGGATTGTTCCTTATTTAACCACCTTCCAAATCATTGGATGGTTTATTGAGATGAGCGAACATTATCCCTTGATGAACAATAGCATTAATCTCTACAATACTCGCAATCGTCACAGTCATTGGCTGGAAATTTTTTTGACGGGAATGCACAATGAAAGTTATCATCTTGTTCATCATTTGAATCCGACAATTCCCTTCTGGAATGTTCCCAAGGCACATCAGATTTATCTTCAGGATAAAAACTATGCTCAATTCGATCGCCAAGCAGGAGGAATATTTATTTCTGCCAATAATGCACCGAGTCTAATTCAAAGTGCGATCGCTAACCTTCGCGTCCAAAACGAAGAAAATTCCTAAATTTAGGTACAAAATTGATGAAAATAGAACCCTCATTACTAGAAACCTGGTTGTTAGAATATGAAAAATCTCCCTATAATTTGGGGGAAAGTAGTGTTACTAACTTGTCTGTAGCAGAGTTAATCGAGCTGACAGAATGTGAATCGGAATTTTATAGCTTGAGTTTGGAAAATAATGATACCTATGGTTCTCTGGGCTTGAGAGAGGCGATCGCCTCAGTTTACGAAAACGTGAACCCGGAAGATATTTTAGTCACCGCAGGAACCACAGAAGCCATTCTTATTTATTATCACGTTCGCTATGAACCTGGAGCTAATGTAGTCGTTCCCGTTCCGGCTTTTCATATCTTACATGAAATTCCGAAATACCTGGGTTATGAAGTTCGTTACCTACCTTTACGGAGGGAAGAAAAATTTCGACCGAATTTAACGGAATTAGCAAAATTAGTAGACGATAAAACTAAAGTCATCGTCTTAAATAGTCCCCACAATCCCACAGGAGTTGTCTATTCCCCTGAAGAAATACAAGGATTTATTGAACTGGCAGAAAACTGTCAGGCAGAAATCCTTGCTGATGAGCATTATCGCTTCTTACCTCATCAACAAGAAATGGATTTTATTCCCTCATTATTTGGCAAGTCTCCTTCCGTTGTTGCTTTGGGTTCAATTGGCAAGTGTTTTGGCTCTATCGGCTTGCGAATTGGTTGGTTAATTGGCTCACCAGAAATTCTCAAAGCCTGCCATGATTTTAAAGATTACACGACCCATACCGTTGGCACAATTAATGATATGCTGGTTAAACATTCATTGTTAAATTGGCGAAAAATCCTGCCTAAATATCGAGGATGGATTGTGGAGAATGCCACTTGCTTGCGCGAATTAATTGAGCGAAATCATGACCTCATGGATTGGAATGAGCCTGAAGCAGGAACGGTCGCTTTTCCCTTTCTGAAAACTCTCAATAGTCAAGAATTTGCTCACCGATTAGTGCAAGAAACTGGAGTATTGGTATTACCAGGAGAAGCGTTAGATCGTCCGGGTCATTTTCGCATCGCTTTGGGCGTTGAACCCGATCGTTTTCAGAAGGCAATCAGCGAACTTGAACGCTGCCTTCAAACTTATCCCTCATCTAACAAACTTAATTAGCGTAGAAACTTCAATTTATTAACCTTGTAGCCGGAGTGAACATATGCTTACCCAAAAAAATCTTAAGTCTGACCTAACCTCTCGCATGACAGCGGTACAGTCACCGATAATTTCAACTGTCGGCAACCTCATTCTCAGTAATCCCGGCACTATATCCTTGGGACTAGGTGTGGTTTATTATAATCCGCCGCCAGAAGCGATCGCATCCTTATCCCAATTCCTCGCTGAACCCAACAATCATAAGTACCAAGCTCTCATAGGAATTCCTCCCCTCATCTCAGCAATTCAAACAAAACTAAAAGCCGATAATCATATCGAAATTAACGATCGTAACTGTATCGTCGTGACAGCGGGAAGTAATATGGGGTTTATGAATGTCATTCTGGCTATCACTAATCCCGGTGATGAAATTATTATTCAATCCCCTTATTTTTTTAACCACGAAATGACAATCATGATGGCGAATTGTCGTCCGGTAATTGTAGCAACAGATACAGATTATCAGTTACGTCCTGATGCTATAGTTAAAGCTATTACTGATAAAACTAAAGCGATTGTTACTATCTCACCCAACAATCCTACAGGTGTAGTATATGGAGAAGCCGCCTTACGAGAGGTGAATGAAATATGTCGCGATCGGGGCATATACCATATCAGCGATGAAGTCTACGAATATTTTACCTACAATGGAGTCAAACATATTTCACCCGGTTCTTTTCTCGATAGTAGCGACTATACAATTTCCCTCTACTCCCTATCAAAAGCTTACGGACTTGCTAGTTGGCGGATTGGATATATGGTGATTCCAGCCCACCTGCTTAGTTCAGTGGAAAAAGTACAGGAGATTAATCTTATTTGCCCTCCGGTAATCTCTCAATATGCTGCATTAGGGGCATTACAGGTAGGGAAAAAATATTGTGAAAAATATGTGGCAGCGCTCGCATCGGTGCGAAAATTGGTCTTTGGATCTTTACAAAAGCTAGGAGGTTCATGTACAATTGGATCAGCAGATGGAGGCTTGTACTTTTTTCTCAAGGTTAATACTCAGTTAGAGTCGTTTGAATTAGTCAAACGCCTAATAAAAGAACACAAGGTGGCCGTGCTACCCGGGACAACATTCGGTATGGAAAATGGCTGTTATTTGCGAGTTGCTTACGGTGCCTTGGAACAAGAAACAGTAGTAGAGGGAATTGAGAGATTAGTGCAAGGTTTGTCAGCCATTTTATTAGATGATTAAAAGGAAAAAATGATGCAAGAAAATGTAGAACATCAACTGATTGAATCCTTACAACCAATCCGATATCACGTTTTAGCAACGCAGATTTATCACTTTTTTAACGAAGGTATTTACGATAAATTGTTGGAGTCCGACCATTCTCAAGAATTAATTTCTACTGTCATACAGCACTTCCGGCTATTATGAAGCACAGTTTTACTCGCTAGATTGACAGCGCACTAGCCGCAGATCAACAACTTTTACAGGGATTGAAATCAAATGCTCGATAAGCAAACCATTGTTTCTCAGATCAAAAAGTCTGGAGTAGAATTTCCTAAACACCGCGATGAATGGAAGAATGCTCCGGCTATATTTAGTGAGAAAAAACTGCAAATAGCTGGACGTACAGTTATGGCCAACTGGGAAGAACCTTACATGAAAGAGCTTGCCAAGATTGCTACCTCTAATGGTGGAACCGTCCTTGAAGTTGGGTTTGGAATGGGAATTTCAGCCAGATATATACAGGAACATGAAATAGAGGAACATATTATCATAGAAGCAAATGCTGACGTTTTTGTACAACTTGAAGAGTTCGCGCAACAGGCTAAACACAAAGTCACACCAATATTTGGCTTTTGGGAAGATGTTGTAGATTCGTTACCTAATGATAGTTTAGACGGAATTTTATTCGATACTGTCTCAATAACTGAAGAGCAAGTGATAGTATATCGTTATTCTTTTTTTGAACAGGCGTATCGTCTTCTGAAAAAAGGAGGTATTTTTACTCATTTCACAGGAGAAATTGAAATTACACCTGATTACCGCCAACTCCTAAATAAAGCAGGCTTCTTCAACATTAGCGGTACTCTTTGCTCGGTGAACCCAACGGATTGCCCATCTTGGGACGAGCAAGTGATACTTGCCCCAATCATAATCAAATAAAGCCAGCAATTTGAATAGTTACACTTTCCACGACTATAACTTGCGTTTTTGCCCAATGGAAGGAAGATTTTTAGAGTTTTCAAACTCATTGCTACTAACAAACAGAGATACCAGGTAAGGCAATGCAATGGAAGGGTGTAATGCCAGCTATCACTACTGGCTTTAAGAAAGACTTAAAGCCAGATGGCTCCCATATAGCCAGACATGTTAATTGGTTGGTGGATAATGGATGCACGGGTATTGTTGCTAATGGCACACTCGGCGAAGCAACCTCATTAAGTTTTGATGAAAAAATACAGGTTCTGCAAACTTGCATAGAAGCAGTAGGTTCGCGCGTACCTGTCGTTTCCGGAATTGGCGCGATGACGACAGCGCAAGCAGTAGCTTTGGCCCAAAAAGCAGCGTCTGTGGGTTGTAGCGGTTTAATGGTTTTGCCTCCCTATCTTTACAGCACAGATTGGCGGGAGATGAAAGCACATGTAGCTGCTGTAGTTTGTGCAGATGACTAAGTTAATGCAGTCGGTTGTTGGTTGGGGAAATACCACCGTGCGTCCCCCACGATTAGAACTGGAAGGAACTGAACTTCAGACAGCCCTCAACATTATTAAAACAGCTTTGTCACAGCGGACAAAGCTCTAAAAACACAGCAAGGAATTCGTCAAATGACAAAAAGAGACATAGAAATGATAGAAGGAAATGTAGAATATCAACTGATTGAGGCATTACAGCCTATTCGTTATCATGTTTTAGCTACGGAAATTTATCACCTTTTTAACGAAGGTATTTACGATAAATTGTTGGAGAGCGATCGTTCGGTTGAGTCTTTAGCCAAAGCTCTGAATTTAGATGAAAGGAAACTTCTGGGTTTTCTAAGGTATTTGGCTAATGAGGGGATTGTTGAATTCATTGATGAAAAAGTGCGACCAACTCACAAGTGCAAACAAATCAATGAATTCCGTGGGTGGTACACCCTGATGATAGGTGGATATGGTCGTACTTATCTTCAAATAGGCGAAAAACTCAAAGAAGGTAGTGGTTGGGCAGAGCGAGATGGCAGGCAGGTTGGAGTTGGTAGCTGTCAAATGAGCAAGTTCGATGCCATCCCTTTAGCTCGTTCCCTGATGTCAGCAATACCTAATGAGTGTAATTATCTTCTGGATGTAGGATGTGGTGAAGGACTTTTTCTGATTGAGTTTTGTCGAGCTTTCCCCCATCTCAAAGCGTGGGGGGTGGAACCTGACAAGGGAGGATATCTTGCAGCAACAGAAGCGGTTCGCAAAGCGGGATTAGAGGAGCGAATTATCCTGACCAATACTTCAGCTTTAGGACTGTTAGAATCTCCTTTCAAGCAGGAGCCAGACTTTTTGATTGTCAGCTATGTGTTACAGGAAGTTCTCGGTCAGGAAGGTGAAGAAGGAGTTATCAAATTTTTGACTGGAATTCTGGAGCGATTCCCTGATATTTACATTATCGTTATCGAGATTGAAGACTTAATTGAGAACAAGAAGATCATGGCTCATAATATGTCTCTTGCCTTCTACAACCCTTACTACTTATTGCACTACTTTACCAATCAAAGACTGGAGAAACAGGAATTTTGGGAAAAACTATTTGAGCGTTGTCAGCTTGAAGTAAAAGCCAAAGACTTTGCCAACATTAATGTAGACTCGACCGACTTGACGGTTGGATATCTTTTACAACGAAAACCAAGTTTAGCGTGATTTGATGATTGTTTCATTATGCAACCATTAGACTTGATATACGACTGGAATCAGCCCTCGGTAAAGAATCTAAAATCGGTTAAGCTGTGCGATGAAACGTTACGGGACGGCTTAGAGGGCGGCGTTAACCATATCCCTTCTGTGGAAGAAAAACTTAACTTGCTGAGTCTGGCAAACGCCCTGGAAATCAGCGATGCAGTTGTTGGCTTTCCTGCCCAAGAGACAGCTTACAAGGAAGCCCTTAGCTTGTGTAAAGGGGCACAAGCAAGGGCTTTGGATATGCGCTTTGCACTATTAGGGCGCATGATAGAAGCGGACATCCAAGCGATTGATTCCATTCGACAGCGCAGCGGACATCCAGTGATAGCTCACTTGTTTATGGGTTGCTCTCCTATCCGTCGTTATGTGGAAAAGTGGGAAATAGATGAATTGGAACGCTTAACCCGTTTTGGCGTTGGTTTAGCAACTAAACTCGGGTTACCTGTCAATTTTGCTACTGAAGATACTTCCAGATCGGAGCCAGATGTAGTGGAATGCTTGTGCCTAGCTGCAATTGAGGAGGGAGCCGCCGAGATTACAATTAGCGATACAGTAGGCTACTTAACTCCAACGGGAACACAACGGCTGGTTCAGCATTTTCGACGTTTCGTAGATGAGCGGGGTTTTAAAGTGCGCCTAGATTTCCACGGTCACAATGACCGTGGTTTAGGGTTAGCAAATTCCTTAGCCGCTGTGAGTGCAGGGATTGATTGCATCCACGGTACCGTCTTTGGTATTGGGGAACGAGCTGGTAACGCACCTTTGGATTTAGTAATCGTGAATTTAAAGATGCAAGGAATGTGGACTGGTGAAAACTTGGTGGCGTTAAGAGATTACTGTACAGAAGTTGCTAGAGTTTGCGATCTAAAAATTCCAGATAAATATCCAATTTTTGGTGCGAATAGCTTCCTAACTCAGATGGGCGTGCATGCTTCTGCTATTCTCAAAGCAGAAGTCCAAGGGGAAGCAGACATAGCCGCCTCTGTTTACTCAGGGGTCGATCCGCGCTTAGTAGGCTTGGACTATGGCATTCAAGTAGGTCCGTCTAGTGGTCGCTCAAATGTACGGTTTCTATTACGTCGCAAAGGGTTAGAAGTAGCAGACGAAATAATAGACCAAATTTTGATAAAAGCTCGAACTGAAAACCGGATTCTCCCTAATGAAGAAGTTTATGCTATGGCTAGGGCGGAAGTTATCTAAACAGTTCAGAGTTATAGTTATAAGTTGTCAAGGCAAATATAACATGACAGATAAAACTTATTTGTCAGCAGTAATCCTAGCTGATGAGCTGATAGGTGGCAATGTTTTGGAAATCGGGTTGACCGAAGAACGAGACGCAAGCCCCTGGCTTTAGACATGGGGAAAAGTCGGCAGCGGTTTCAACCGCCTTCAATATTTCTTAATATAAATACATATATTAAACAAGCAGCGTGCTGTATAGTCTAGTTATGAAAGCAAAGCTTAAGTCAAACTCCAATGTTACCTATGCTTGTAACTATCATATTGTCTGGTGTCCCAAGTATCGTAGGTTGGTATTGATTAACGGTGTAGATATTTGACTGAAATCGATTCTACAAGAAGTTTGCACCGAATTCAATGCCGAGTTACTAGAAATGGAAGTCATGCCAGATCACGTCCACATTTTGGTAGGAGTAGATCCACAATTTGGGATTGCCAAATTAATTAGATGTGAGTAATCCTCACCTGCGAGAGTTAAAGTCGAGGATTCTGGCTTGATAACTCGACACTTGGATTGTACAGTCATTTCAAAAGGAAGAAAAGTACATTATGAGCAAATCTGAAAAAGTATTGATTCTAGGCAATCATATTAATACAGATGATATTATTCCGGTCAAACACTTAACTAATCCCGATCCCGACTACTTAAAATGGTACGGGTTGGAATATCTGATTGGAGAAGGGAAGCTGCTCGAATATGACATAATTGAGGCTGGAGAAAACTTTGGCTGTGGTTCCGGGCGGGAAGAAGCCCCCATTGTCATTAAAGCAGCAGGAATAAAAAAAGTTCGCGCTGTTTCTTTTGCCGAAATTTTCTATCGGAATAGCATTAATATTGGGTTGCCTCTAGAAATTCTCGGAGAAGTACAAACGCAACCATTGGTAGAAGCGATCGCTGCTGAGGGAGGCTTCATATCTTTTAATCAGAAGCGTCGTCGCCTTGAGGTATCAATTCCTAAAAGCATAACTCAGCCTCGACCCATGACTATGGCGGAAAAAATCTTAGCGCGAGCTTCAGGTAATGCCTACGTTCAACCAGGAGAGGTAGTCTTTGCCAAGGTCGATTTGGCAATGTCTTACGATGCCGTAGTTGGAATTGTTGCAGAGACTTTTCACCAGCATTTTGGAGAAGAGGCAAGGCTTTGGGATGCTAAAAAAGTGGTTTTAGTAGCCGATCATCTGATCCAGATAAACGAGATTAGAGAAGATAAGGGAGCTAATATTTTATATCAGCAAATGTTAGAGTTTGCGCGTCAGCAAGAATGTCAGTTATTTGATGTAGTTTCTCCAGGAGAAGCAGCCGGTATTTGCCATATTTTACTCCCAGAGAAGGGTTTTATCCGCCCAGGAACGTTTGTAGTCGGAACGGATTCTCATAGTTGTACCTACGGAGCTTTTGGTTGCTTTTCTACAGGGGTAGGCTATACAGAGATGGCAAATATTTTTGCTATGGGCGATACATGGCTTCGCATTCCGGGAACCTTACTTTTTGAATTATCAGGCACTCTCCCCCACCAGATCAGCGCTAAAGATATCATCCTATTTATTCTTAGTAAAATTCACTGCGATGGTGCTGTCAGCAAGGTGATGGAATTCCGGGGCAGCATTATCGATCAATTGCCAATCGACGAACGCATGACCCTAGCTAACATGGCAGTCGAGTGCGGAGCTATGTGTGGTTTGATTGCCCCAGATGACGTTACACGACTGTACGTTAAAAGTCGCACTCACGAGGAATTTGAAGAAATTATCGGCGACCCAAATGCCGAATACGAAAATGTCTATCAATTTGACCTCAGTAATTTGGAACCCCAGGTTGCTTGTCCTCACCAACCGGATCGAGTAGTGGGAATTAGTCAACTAGGAGAAGTCCCAATTACGCGAGCTTTTATTGGCTCCTGCACTGGGGGAAAGCTGTCTGATTTAGCTCGGGCTGCTGAAGTTTTGAAAGGTCGTAAAGTTGCTCCTGGAGTGAGTATGTTTGTCGTGCCCGCTTCTGTTGAGATACGTCAAAAAGCACAAGATCTGGGCTACCTAGATATTTTTAAAAAAGCAGGAGTACAGGTTCTTAAATCTGGATGTGGAGCTTGTAGTAATTGTGGAATTGGCGTTTTGGGCAAAGAAGAGACAGGAGTATATGCCACCAATCGCAACTTTAAAGGACGCAGTGGCGATCCGAGTGCAAATAACTATTTGGCTTCCCCACGAGTGGTAGCCATTTCGGCAATCCGAGGAAAGATTACTGACCAACTATGAAGTCAAAGTTTTGACTTTAGGAAATAGGGTAATCCTGAAAAGTTAATGATCAGCAGTAATTGCAGAGCATCATTAATATCCCAAAAATCATTACTGTTTTATCACTACCCCTTTTCGCAATAATTTGTCGTTTTTTGCCATTGACCTGGGCCAGGTGTGGCTAGAACGCCCAAATTTTACTGTCTCTCTATTTCGTGAAGTGATGCGGTGCTTCGAGGATGGGATACTCAAACCACTCCCTCATAAGGTATTCCCCATTTTGGAGGTGGTGAGCGCATTTCGCTATATGAGGAAAGCCAAGCACATCGGCAAGATTGTAGTGTCTCTTACAAAGTAGCGCTGGGATGTCCGCGCCTTCAGGGCGAACTCATCATCTAAATTTCATGTTACCAAGATGTGGTATATTGGAGGGTAATTTTTGACTACCTAAAAAAGATTTAATCAGAGTTCGCCCTTATGAAACTCAAACCTAAAATTACCATTGCCAGGGTAAACGCATCTAAATCTTGAAACCTTTATCCAGCAAGGATTTCACCCAGCATAAAAAAGAATCTGTGATTGCGGAAACCCTTACCCAGTCTGCTTTTCACAAATAAGATTCGTTTACCCTGCCCCTTATCCTCAAACTCTACCAACCACTAAACCCCAAAAAGAGTGATTTCTTGCTAGCTATATTCAACAGCTTTAAGCGAACAACTCTGTAAATTTGATTGATAGGAATTTGCCCGAACTTCCCAATTAGATCCATGATTATTTTGTAACCACTGTTCTATTGTAGTGATCAAACTGGCATCATGTACGTGTTTATCTTGTCTCCAGCACACTATTAATTCATTTCCATTTTCTTGATTGACAAATTTTTCTTGACAATATTTAGCCATTGAAGTTGATTCTCCATTTTTGATTCTATTTTATAGACGATTCCAATAGTTAATTTCTGACCCACATTCCCCCGGTCTTAAGATTTTGCTGGGAGTTTTTGTGAACAAATAGCTGTATTCCTTTCTCTACAAACGTTATAGTGATATGTAGAGATATTAATTTTTGTTGGTAATTATTTTATTCTCAATAATCTTTACTTAGGGCTTGCTGAATAAGGCTAAAACCCTTGCCTCAAAAGACTTTGGCTCGTTTTAGTGCTCCACCAGCGGACATATTTACATTGATGATGAAGATGTTGCCCACGTTAATGAGAAACGGATGCGAGAGATTCGCCTGACAAAAGTGTCGATGGTGTTTCAAGGATTTGGGTTATTTCCTCACAAAACTGTGGCCGAGAATGTAGAATATGGTTTGAAGGTACGGGGGATTGATACTCGCCAACGCCGCCAAAAAGCTCTCTCAACTTTAGAAGCGGTGGGTTTAGCGCAATGGGCGGATTATTTGCCCGATTCC
>Ga0105049_10007781_pt1 | contig 12427 bp, 9 predicted proteins | sample MAT06_FD_78087 | JGI IMG/M metagenome (GOLD analysis project Ga0105049, IMG submission 78087) | Freshwater microbial communities from Lake Fryxell liftoff mats and glacier meltwater in Antarctica - MAT-06 | ecosystem: Environmental > Aquatic > Freshwater > Ice > Liftoff microbial mat | place...
ACGCCGATTTTCACACCAATTTTCACCCCCTCCATAGACGTGTAAGCGCGGCTCACACTTGAAACACAAAAAACACCCCTGTCGTAATATAGGGGTGTTTTTTTAATGCCCTAAGCCCATCGGCGCGTTATAATAGAGGAGATTCTTGTGAAGGTTTATTTTGGCCGTTAATGATGTAACAAGGAAAACAGACTCATGGCAGCAGCGTTTGATATTCACCCAGCAGCACTGACCGCGCTGGTCGAAGGGCAACATGGCGCGCCGTTCGACATCCTCGGCCCGCACCCTTTGAGCGATGCGGGCGGGGTTAGCTTACGCGCTTTTCGCCCGTGGGCCAGCACCATGAGCGCCGTCCTGTCGGATGGGTCGCGCCACCCGATGGAAAAAATTCATGTCAACGGCTTGTTCGCGCTAGATTTCCCGGAGGCCGCCCCAGCTGACTTCGGCTATCAATTGGAAATCACCGACTTTGACGGCGACACCAGCCTTTACGATGACCCGTATCGCTTTCCGCCGCGCATGACCGATTTTGACCGCTATTTGTGGGCGGAAGGCACGCTGCTGTATGCCTACCAGAGTTTTGGCGCGCACCTCGTCACGCATGAAGGGGTGGCGGGCGTCAATTTTGTAGTGTGGGCCCCGAATGCCGAGCGCGTCAGCGTGATTGGGCTGTTCAATCGTTGGGATGAGCGCGCCCACCCCATGCGGCTACGCTCTAGCGGCCTGTGGGAGTTGTTCATCCCCGGTCTGACCCCCGGCGAGGTCTACCGCTACGACATCCGATCCCATAATCAGGGGTTTCGCTTCCAAAAATCTGACCCGTTCGCTTTTTGGAGCGAAAAACGCCCAGCCAATGCTTCGATCATTTATGACCTTGATGGTTATCAGTGGAATGACGCGGGCTGGATGGAGAGTCGTGAGCAAGGCAATATCCTCAAGAAGCCGATGTCTACTTATGAAGTCCACCCCGGCAGTTGGAAGCGTAAAGACGACGGCTCATGGCTGACTTACCGCGAATTGGCCGATGAAATGATCCCGTATATCCAAGAATTGGGCTTCACCCATATCGAGTTGATGCCGATTACCGAACACCCGTTTGACGGCAGTTGGGGCTATCAGGTCACCGGCTATTTCGCTGCCACCTCGCGGTTTGGCACGCCGCACGACCTGATGTATTTCATCGACAAGGCGCATCAAGCTGGAATCGGCATCATCTTGGATTGGGTCCCGGCACATTTTCCTAAAGACGGTCACGGCCTGAATTTTTTTGACGGCACGCACCTCTACGAACACGACCACGCCCTCCAGCGCGAACACCCTGACTGGGGGACGTTGATTTTCAACTTTGGGCGCAACGAGGTCAGAAATTTCCTGATCGCCAGCGCCTTGTTCTGGCTGAAGGAATATCATATCGACGGGTTGCGCGTGGACGCGGTGTCGTCGATGATTTACCTCGATTTCAGCCGTAACGCCGGGCAGTGGATCCCCAATAAATACGGGGGGCGCGAGAACCTTGAGGCGCTGGGATTCCTCCGCAATTTCAATGAGGTCGTCCACCGCGAAGCCCCCGGCGCGGTGACGATTGCCGAGGAATCGACCTCATGGCCGATGGTCAGCCGCCCGACTTATTTGGGCGGGCTGGGCTTCACCTTCAAATGGAACATGGGTTGGATGCACGACACGCTGGAATATATTAAAGCTAACCCGATTTTCCGGCGCTGGAAGCACAATAAGCTGACCTTTAGCCTGATGTACGCCTTCAGCGAGAACTTTGTCTTGGCGCTCAGTCATGACGAGGTGGTGCATCTCAAAGGCGCGCTGATTGAAAAAGTATCGGGCGACTGGTGGCAGAAGTTCGCCACCCTGCGATTGCTGTTTGGCTATATGTGGGCGCATCCCGGCAAAAAACTATTGTTCATGGGCGATGAATTTGGGCAGTGGCGCGAGTGGAGCGAGACGCGCCAGTTGGACTGGCATTTACTGGTCTGGGAGACGCATCAGGGGATGCAGCGTTGGATGCGCGACCTGAACGCCTTTTATAAAGCCAACCCGTCGTTGTGGGAAATGGACTTTGAGGGCGCGGGCTTCCAGTGGATTAACGCCGACGACGCCGACAACAGCACCTATAGCTTCATCCGTTATGCCCAAGACCGCGATGATTTTGTGGTGGTGATTTGTAATTTCACGCCTATCCCACGCTCGAATTATCGAATTGGCGTGCCGCGCCACGGCTTATATCATGAAGTCCTCAACAGCGATTCGATCCCCTACGGCGGCGGCAACGTCACCAACCCACACCCGCTTGAAGCGCAGGATTATCGTCATATCGGGTGGGAGACCAGCTTGACGCTGACCCTTCCGCCGCTGGGCGTGGTCATCCTCAAGCCAGAACACAAACCGAAGGCCGATGTCCCGCACGCGGGCGAGACGGCCAGCGGTTTTGGCTTGATTGATTTGCCCGCCCCAGTAAGTGACTCCAACGCCGGACAAGTGAGCTAATACAGGAGAAGATTATGCTCTAGAGGATCATCGCGCTGAGAGGCCGTTTGAAAATTCATCGGGCGGACAAGTCTCGCCCCTACAAGACATCCGGTGACGCGATTTTGACACACATTACCGGGAATTTTGTGGGGGCGACGCTTGCGCGCCCGCCGTGAATAAACAGCGAATCCATCCTAATGTCGAATATTCAAACGGTTTCTTACCCTTATCCGGCGTCAAAAATATCGTCTAATGCCAGCACAAAACCGGGGAGGAGTGTCCCAGTCGTGATACTCCCCACGCAATGAACTTCTATCCGCAGATAATGATCATCGTTGAGCGTGCAGACCTCGACTTGATGTTTATCGGGGTAGATTAGCCAGACCAGTTCCGCGCCGTTTTGCAGATAATATTCGGCCTTGCCGTGTAATTCTTTATAGGTATTGCCGTCTGACTTGACCTCAACCGCCAAATCGGGCATAAACGGAGCCGTCCCTTTATCAACCACCGGGAGGTTACGCGCCGCGCTGACGAACGAGACATCGGGAACACGGTCATTATAGAGGTCGCCGAGCGTGCCGAAATGGACTTCCTGCATGACGTGTCCTAATTTATTCACACGAAGAAATGTCCAGATATGGCCGTAAATATTCCCGGCAACACTGCCGTGGCGCATCGTGACCATTTTGAGTTTTACCTCTCCGTGGATGAGTTCAATCAGCGAGGGTTCGCTCGTTGATTCTGCCCGCCGAATCAATTCCCACAAATCATCGCGGGTATGTAGGGTTTTATCAATCAAAACCGTTGGTGCGGGGATGGAAATGTTCATTGAACCCTAGCCTTCAACCGTTGAAATTTAACTATAGCACGACTTATGGAGCAGTGAATTAGACTCTAGATGATGATCGCGCTGATAAGCGTTCAGATGCAAGATCAAAGTAACGCTTAATTTGCACCTTGAACCTTTTTCCTTGCACCTGAATCACACATCATCTCGTTTCTATTCCTGTTCCCGATTAGGAGATACGCCGTGACCGACGCGCCGATTTTACTAGAGATTGACACCGACGGAATCGCCATCCTGACATTCAACCGTCCCGCTACTCGCAATGCCCTGAATCTGGCCGCTATGCGCGCTTTTGCCGAGGCGGTGGAGACCCTCCACCACAGCGAGGATCAGATATGCGCCGTCATCTTGACCGGCGCGGGGACGGATTCGTTCTGCGCGGGCGGTGATTTGGTCGAGTTGGCGGGCAAACCGACTGAGAAAGACGCCCGAAATTTCATCACGACGATGGGCAACGCGCTACGCCAACTCGAATCGCTGTCTGTGCCGGTCATCGCTGCCATCAACGGCTATGCGCTCGGCGGCGGCAGTGAAATCGCCATCGCCTGTGATGTGCGAATCGTTGATGAATCAGCGCAGATGGGGTTTGTGCAGATGAAACTCGCGCTCACCCCCGGTTGGGGGGCGGGTCAGCGATTGTTGCGCGCCGTCGGCTATGCGCGGGCGCTGGACATTTTGCTGCAAGCCCGCCCGATGCACGCCCCAGAATTATTATCATCCGGTTTAGCCTCGCAAATTGCGCCGTCGGGGCAGGCACTCACGGCGGCGCTGGCCTATGCACGTCAAATCGCCACCTATTCGCCCGATGTCGTGCGCGCCGTCAAGCAACTCTTGTGGGCAGGGCTGACTCAGCCATACGAAGCAGCGCTGAAAACCGAGCGCGATGTATTCCCGGCGCTGTGGGCGGCAGAACCCCACCTCAGCGCGGTTGCCAAGTTTTTACGACGCAAGACCTGACATCATCCGAAGCGGAATTCCATCGCCTCAAAATCTAAAATGATTCGCGCACGTTTTAGAAAATCGACGCCCAGAATCGCATCAATTTGGACACCATGAGAGGTTACTCCGGCTTGGACGCTGACGCCGCCGAATAGCTTGCCGTCTAGCTCAATCCCGTCAATGTAGGTTTCGACATACGGCTCGTTGCCCCCGACGCCGCTGACGAAACGAATCGGGTCGTTCGGCGAAATCACCACGCCTAATGCCCGTAAATCATCGGTGTCCATCCGTGTGGCAACCGAACCGGTGTCAACCAAAACTCTCAACAACAATAAGCGCTGACCGTTGGCGTGAATGACGGCGGTGATGAAGGGTAAACCATCTTCAAAGCGGATGGCGTTCACGAGGCCACCACGCGACGAAAAGCGTCCAGTACGCCGATTTTTAAGCGTGGGACAGCGGTGTGCAGCACATAATACTCACGCCATTTGTCCGCCGTGTGGAGGCGCTTGAATTCATCCCAGCCCTCATAATAATCCGCGTATTCACCGATGACCGTTAGGTTTGAAATAACCCGCTGCGCGCCGTCGGTATGCGCCTCAATCGCCTCTACCAGCAACCAACGGTCTACATAATCTGTGCGAATTTCGTCCCAAGACATAGCAACTTCCTTTAGCTGGATGGTTTGCCCTCATTATATAACTGAGGTTGCGCGGTCATATTAACAGCTTGAAATTGGCGTCCGCTATCTGAAAGGTGCGCTATAAGCGGATTCCCCTCAATAACGAGGGATATGAGGCGAACTCACGAAAAATTTACATCGGTTTTACCATGATTCTTATAATCGGGCGGTACAATGCAGTGTGCATAGGGCAGAAAGGCCACGTCTCACATGCAATATCCTCCCAATAATCCAAACCAAAACGGTCAGAAGAAATCGCCGCAAAAACCCAATGAAGGTGGTCAACCGCCGCGCTTCCCCCCTCAAGACTGGAAACGCTGGATTTGGCCGGCAGTCCTCGTCCTATTCCTGATTTGGACGCTGGCAAACTTGCCCGATTTGAGCGGCTCAGGCAGCAGCACCACCGTGTCGATTTCCTACAGCGCGTTATATGACCAAATTGACAAGGACAACGTCGGGAACTTGGTCGTGCGTGAGCAGACCGTCACTGGCGCGATGACCGCACCTGTCACGCTGTTGGATACGCAAGACCGTACCCGCGAAATCCCCGCCGGTGGACGTTTCACCTCGATATTGCCCAGCGGTGATAACAATGATTTCCTCTCGGCGGCCTATAAGCGCGGCGTCGGAGTCTTGATTCAACCCATCGAAATCAACCCGATCCTGTATTTCATCACCTATTTTGGCCCGTTGCTGCTGATTATCGGCTTCTTTGTCTGGTCGGCGCGCCGCGCACAACGCCAGATGAACGGCGCGTTTGGCTTTGGTCGCACACAGGCGCGGGAATATACCGTTGAACGCCCACAGGTCAAATTCACCGATGTGGCCGGCCAAGAATCTGCGAAGGCCGAACTGGTCGAAGTGGTCGATTTCTTGAAAGAACCAGAGAAGTATATCGCGCTGGGCGCAAAAATCCCTCGCGGCGTGCTGTTGGTCGGCCCTCCGGGGACGGGCAAAACCCTGATGGCGCGTGCTGTGGCGGGTGAGGCCAACGTCTCATTTTTCAGCATCGCCGCCTCTGAATTTGTTGAGATGTTCGTCGGTGTGGGCGCTTCCCGCGTGCGTGACCTATTTCGTCGCGCCAAAGAAAACGCGCCGAGCATCGTCTTTGTTGACGAAATCGACGCCGTAGGCCGTCAGCGTGGGGCGGGCTTGGGCGGCGGTCATGATGAACGCGAGCAGACCCTGAATCAGATGTTGGCCGAGATGGACGGCTTTGACCGTACCGAATCGGTGATTGTGATGGCTGCCACCAACCGGCCTGACGTGCTTGACCCGGCATTGTTGCGTCCCGGACGTTTTGACCGTCAAGTGACCGTCGGCTTGCCTGACAAGAACGGGCGCGAGGCCATCCTCAAGATTCACACCCGTGATAAGCCCATGGACAAAGATGTCCAGTTGATGGACATGGCGAAAAGCACCATCGGTTTCAGCGGCGCAGATTTGGCGAACTTGGCGAACGAGGCTGCGCTCAACGCCGCCCGTCGCAATGCCAAAAAACTAAGTATGCGCGACTTTCTGAACGCTTTTGACCGCATCGTGTTGGGCAACGAGCGCCCGCCGCTGTCGGATGAACACGAGCGCAAGGTCGTGGCCTATCATGAGGCCGGTCACGCCTTAGCCTCGGCGCTGACCCCCGGCGCTGACCCCGTGTTGAAGGTCACGATTGTGCCGCGTGGTCAATCGGGCGGCGTGACGGTGTTCATGCCGGACAAAGAAAACCACCTGTACAGCGAGAGCTATCTGCGGGCGCGGATGTTGGTCGGAATGGGCGGGCGTGCGGCAGAATTGATTGTTTTCAACGAAGTGACCTCTGGTGCGGTGAGCGACCTCCGCACTGTCACCGAAATCGCCCGCCGGATGGTGACTCAGTTCGGCATGAGCGACGTGATTGGGCCGTTGAACTTTGGCGACGAAGACCGTCAGCCTTTCCTCGGCTATACCATCAGCCAAAATCGCAGCTACAGCGAAGAGACCGCCGCCAAGATCGACGCGGAAGTGCGGAAGATCGTTGAGGACGCCTACGCCAAGACCATCCAAGTGCTGTCGGATAATCGCGATAAGCTGGATGCGCTGGCCGAAGCCTTGCTCGCGCAAGAAGTGGTCGGTTATGAGGAGATGTTCCGCGTGATTGGCATGGGCGATCAGCTCCCCGAAAAACTGGCGAACGTGTTTTCTGGGTCAACCGAACCCGCCAAGCCCGTCGTCACCGTCACCTTTGACCCGTTTGAGCCGGATGCGGAGGGCGGCCCCGCCCCCAGCAATGGCGTAGCCGAGTAAACGTCACATCGCTCTTGTGATGTAAAAAAAGCCACCCCTAATCGTCATGGGTGGCTTTTTTTGATGTATGCGGGTTCTAATCGACTTGGATAAACCGATACACTATCATCATTCGCCTAGACCCTTTTTGTGCCAGATGTACGTTTAATCCCCGTCGAAGCGCGTGCCAATGGCCGCCGGAGGGGTGGAGCGTAACAGCGTGCGTGCGCCGTCTTGCAATCGAGTCGGCATCCGCTTGACGATTCGCTCGACCACGCCGCCGCTGACCAAAATCAGCGTCCCCAACATCAGCAACCACGGCAACATATTCAATAGCACCGGCGGGATGTTGATGTCGGGTGATTGTTGAATACCGGACGCCACGGCGCGCATGGCCGCCAACAGATATGCCCCGAATACCACGCGGAACGGATGCCATCCGGCAAAAATCACAATTGCCAGCGCAATCCACCCGTCACCGTCCATCGTCGGGCTAGACGACCAGCCCGCCTTAATCCCCAGCGAATAGGCCGCGCCCGCCACGCCAACCAAGGCCCCGCCCAACGCGGTATATTGATAGCGCAAGATGTTAACCCGCGCCCCGCGTGAGAAGGCCGCCTCTGGGCGTTCACCGATGGCGCGCAAGGTCAGGCCGGGGCGGGTGCGATACAACCACCACCACACCGCGAACACCAACAGGCCGCTGAAATAGACAAATACATCATGTTGGAAAAATACCCGCCCGATGACCGGAAGCTCGCTCAGGATGGGGACAGGCAGCGTGGGGACGATGATGGGACTCGGTAAGTTGTTGAACGGCTTGCCGAGAAAACGGGCGAGGTCGCCGCACAGCAGCGTCAGGACGAATCCGACGGCCACTTGGTCTTGGCGCAGTCGGATTGAGGTGAACGCCAGCAGCAGCGCGATACACGCCCCCATCAGCGCCGCCGCCAGAATCCCGACGATGGCCGACCCACTCACGCTGGAGACGGCTACCCCGGCCAGCGCCGACAGCAGAATCGACCCGTTCAGCGACAAATTAATCACCCCGGCGCGCTCGGTGATGAGTTCGCCCATCGTGGCGATCACCAGCGGGGTGGCGTTGGCGACGATGCTGTTGAGCATGTTTAAGAGGGCGTCATTCATATCAAACTTAGACCTTTCCCGCGTCGGCGCGTTGTTGGCGCAGCCCAGCGGTCATCAAAATCACCAAGACCAAAATGCCCTGAAACACCCCAATCAACGATTGGTCTAAGCCTAGTCGCACGCTTAACAGGGTTGAACTCGCCACAATCGCCGCCAAGACGAACGTCAAAAATGGCACGGGCAGGGCGCGGAAATTCGCCAGCAGCACGATCAATAAGGCGTAAAATCCGATGCCGCCGCTGACCAATGGGCGCAAGCTGTGATAGGTGTGTAATACCCGTTGCGACCCGGCGATTCCGGCCAGCGCCCCGCATAAGGCCAGCGCGATCAAGGCGGCGCGGGTGACGGGGACGCCCAACAATAACGCCGAACGCGGGCTTTTACCGGCGGCGCGTAATTCCAGCCCAAAGCGCGTCCCTCGCAGCGCCAAAATCACACCGATGGCCGCGATAATCGTCAACATCAGCGTGAATAACGGCACGGGGAAATCTGGCGACATGACCGGCAGCCATGCCTCTTTCGGGAAGGGCGGCGTGAATTGGGCGCTGCCGCCTTCCGGCGGTTGCCATGGCCCGCTAATCAGGTAAATCGCTAGGGTGTTGATGATCGCATTGAGCGCGACGCCCCCGAAAATCTCGTTGACGCCGAATCGCGTTTTGAGCGATCCGACCAGCAGCGCCCAGCCCGCCCCGCCCAATCCACCGCAAATCACGCTGGCCGCGATACGAAGCTCTGGTTGCGGGATGGGCAGATACAACGCGCTCCAACTGGCCGCTATTGCCCCGGCCATCATCTGCCCTTCAACCCCGATGTTCCACAAGCCAGCGGTGAAGGTGATAATCAAACCCATCGCGGCCAGCGTGAGGGGGATCCAAAAATTTAGCACTCCGGCCAGTTTCCCGGCGTCTCTGAACGCGCCATCCCACACCGTCTGGGCGACTTGGATGGGGTCGGCTTGTAGTGCCAATAAGCACAGCGCCGTCAGCCCAAGCGCGATGACGACAGGTAATAAGATGAACAATAAGCGGCGGATGATGGGGGGGAGGGGCATCACAAAATCTCAACTCATGACGATTGATGGGCTAATGATAGTCGGTCTCGCTCGTCTCGGCCAATAGATGAACTGACCAATCTAGCTTACGCCCATTCGTCATAACCCACAGACATACCTCGGCGCATCTAAATGGTGGAGGTATCTCTGCGTGACGCTCCTCACGCCTGAAGGCGGGGGCTTCTGACGGACGCATGAGCCTGACTGCACTCTACGTTATCCGGCATGGACACGCTACCGTTCATCAAGAAGTAGGCCGCGGCAATCCAATCTATCGCTTGCACCTTGCACCTGAACCCTTACCAGCGCGATTATCAGCTAGAGTCTAAGTCACTTCTTCGTGAACTAACTACCTTTGTTCATGCGCCCGTCAATCAAGTCTTTAAGCGGGTCTTTGCCGCGTTCGATCAGGACTTTGCGACTGCGCCCGCCGTTGATCGTCTCGCCGATGATGCCCAACTGCTCCAACAAATCCATGATTCGCGCCGCACGCGGATAGCCTAAATCGAGTTTGCGCTGAATCAATGACGCCGACGCCTCTTGTTCCTCAACCACCAGCGTGATGGCCTGTTCTAACAGCGCGTCGGTCTGGGTCAGGAATTCGCGGTAAGTTAAGCTGCGCTCCCACGGGGCGCTGAACTCACGCGGCAACTTCCCGTCCTCTTGTTGCTCGAATTTCCATGTTTTCCAATGGCGCACGACATCGCGTACCTCATCATCCGCCACAAAACAGCCTTGAATACGGCGTGGCCCGCTGACCGAATCCGCCGAGAGATACAGTAGGTCGCCCTTGCCTAACAAAGTTTCCGCGCCAATGCTGTCAAGGATGACGCGGCTGTCCACGCCAGACGCCACCGCAAACGCCATCCGCGATGGGAAATTGGCTTTAATCAGGCCGGTGATGACATCCACACTGGGGCGTTGGGTGGCGATAATCATGTGCATCCCCACCGCACGCGCCATCTGTGCCAAACGGGTGATGGCGCGCTCGGTTTCTTCCGGCTTGCTCATCATCAAATCGCCCACCTCGTCAATGCAGATAGCGACATAAGGCAAGTGGTCTTTCTTGCGGCGTGCGCCCAACTTGGTGTTATAGGCGTCGATATTGCGCGTCCCGGCCTCTTCCAACAGCTTATAGCGGCGCTCCATCTCGCGCACGCACCATTTCAACGCTTCAATGATTCGGTCTAGGTCGGTTTCAACCGGGCCAATCAGATGCGGGAGCGCGTTGAAGCGGCTGAGTTCGACCATCTTGGGGTCAAGCAGTACCAGTCGCAGTACGTCCGGGCCGTTGTCCATCAACAGGGCGGTGACGGCGGCGGCCATGAAGACCGATTTGCCAGAGCCGGTTGTCCCAGCCACCAACAGGTGAGGGCAGCCAGCGAGGTCAATCCCGACCGGGAGGCCGGTCACATCGCGCCCGACGGGGATCAGCAGCGGCGTTTTGCGCTTCGCCAACATCTCGCTATAGCCCTTGCTCTCATACACCGAGCGTAGCGAGACCATGCTGGGCGTGCGATTGGGGACTTCGATGCCCAAATAACTTTGGCCGGGGACGGGCGTCTCTAAGCGCAGGCGCTTGGCGGCCAACGTCAACGACAGGTCATTCGCCAGCGCCGCGATACGACTGAGGCGGGTGCGCTGAATCGAGGCCGCGCTGGCCTCATCTTTTGATTCGATATAGGGTTTGACCGCGTACTGCGTCACCGTCGGGCCGACCCGTACATTGACGATTTCGACTTCAATGTCGAATTCCATCAGCGTGTTCTCAATCAAGACGACATTTTTGTTGATTTCGTCTTGGTCGGGCAAGGTCAATTCGGCGTCTTCTAACAGGCTCAAGCTGGGCAGCGTCGCTTCACGCTTGTTGACCTTCTTTTGTTCACGAATCGCGTCAACGCTGAAATAGCGGCGGACGCGCCCGTCAGGGCGGCGCACCAGCGTCGAGCCGTCGGCATGTTTATCTTTGAGCAGCAGCCCGATGCCGCTCAGGTCTTGGCCGCGCTCTTGACGGCTGAATAAGGCTTTTTCGGAGTCGGTCAGTGGGATAGCGATTTTCGGCTCTTCCAGACCCAGCGGCGGCAATTGCGCCTCACGCAGACTGGGGCGAATATGCGCGGCGTCTGGGCGAATCCGCATCAACGAGCCGGTGGGTGAGCGCCCGACCCCGACCACGGCGCGGATTTTGCGCTCATTCAGGGCATAGCGATAGATTAAATCGGCGCGCTGACTAAACGTGTTCAACCCTTTTCCGCCTTTGGCGATTAGGCTGGTGAATTGTCCACGCCGCAAGCCGAGCGTGATGGCGACGGCGATGCTCAACGTGACGATGAAAAAGAGGGCTGCCGTAGTGCTGCCAAAAATCCCGACCACAAAAGCGGTCAACGCCCCCCCAATCAGGCCGCCGCCTTGTCCCGCCCGCGCCACCGCTCGAAATTCGGTGTCGCCCGCCGCCAGATGCAGTAAGCCCAGCGCGGCGAGGAAGGCGATTTCTAAGGCGAGGATGCGCGGCGCGCCGAATTGGAAATGAACTCCCAACCGAGGCAGTAAAATAATCACGCCGAGCGCGAAAATCCCGCCACAAATCAAGATCGCGCCATAGCCAAATAACGCGGTCAGCGCGCCAGCCCATGCACGGGCGAGCGTGGCGCTGGACGAGACATCCAACAACGACATGAGCGACACGACGCCGAATACCAACAGCGCCAGCGCCGCGATTTCGTTCGTCCACGGCGGGATGCTGTCAAAGATGCCGTCCCAAAACTCGGGTGAGACGCGCATCCGATCCAGTCGGTCTTCGCGGTTGGGCGGGGCGGGCGTCTGAGGGGGCGGGGCTTTGGGCGGGATTTTCTTCGGCCCGTTGGATGGCTGTGCCACGGGGAAACGCCTCATGTTGATTTTTATAAATCATAGCACAGCCCGCCGCGTCGGGCTATGCGCTGGGAGTCCTGAAATGCGAGTTAGGCTATGCTTTGGGGACGAGCCAAATGTCTCCTTCACCCCGGAAGAACAATTGCTAATG